>Ga0272443_10003112_pt1 | contig 19997 bp, 17 predicted proteins | sample SSMAcet12_FD_193581 | JGI IMG/M metagenome (GOLD analysis project Ga0272443, IMG submission 193581) | Marine sediment archaeal communities from Little Sippewissett salt marsh, Falmouth, MA, United States - SSM-Acet-12 | ecosystem: Environmental > Aquatic > Marine > Wetlands > Sediment ... | reverse complement strand
AGCACCAGCGTCGCCAGCAGGGCGATGATCGACACCGGCGTCAGCACGTGCAGGAACTTGGACTCGAACCAGGCCGGCCCCTTGACCTTGATGATCCATTTGCGCGAAAAATAGCCGGCTACCAGCGGCAGCGCGACATAGATGGCGATCGACAGCAGCAGCGCCTCCCACGGCACGGGCATCCGGTTGATGCCCAGCAGCCAGCCGCCGAGCAGCCCGTAGAGCACCAACATCGTCAGCGAGTTGATCGCTACCATGACGAGTGTGTGCCCCTGATTGCCACGGGCCAGGTAGCCCCACATGAGGACCATGGCCGTACAGGGTGCGATCCCCAGCAGGATCGCCCCGGAAATGTAGGAGCGCCACAGCTCGACCTCCGTGCCGTCCTTGACGATCTCCGTGCCGGGAATGTATCCGCGAAACACATGCCCCAGGAAGAACGTCGCGATGGCCAGCATCGTGAAGGGTTTGATACCCCAGTTGACGATCAGGGTCAGCAGGACGGGTTTCGGGCTTTTGCCGGCCTTGATGACCTCGCCGAAGTCGATCTTCACCATGATGGGGTACATCATGAAGAAAAGCGCGATGGCGATGGGGATGGAGACGACCGGCGCGCCGTTGACGTAGATCGCCATCCCGTCGAGCGTATGGGCCACGCCCGGGGCAACCTTGCCCAGGACGATCCCGCCGACAATGCACAAAGCGACCCAGATCGTCAGGTACTTCTCGAAGACGTTCAGGCCCTTGGGTTGCTTGTCGATGCAGGCTTGGTTCGCCATCGCCCCCCTATCCTTTGTGTTCTAGAGATTCCGGCAGCGTCTCGACGAAGTCCCGGATTTCATCGCGCACGCGGCGGTAACAGTTCAACGCTTCTTCGTATGTCGCGGCCTGCCGCGCCAGCGCGGGCGGGTCGTCGAAGCCGACGTGAACAACCTTGGCCTTGGCGGGGAATGTGGGGCATGTCTCGTGGGCGTGGCCGCAGACGGTGACGACGTAGTCGAACGGCACATCAAGCAATTCCGCCACGTTTTTGGAGCGATGGTGGGCGATGTCCACGCCCGCCTCGGCCATCACGGCGACGGCGTGCGGGTCGAGTCTGTGCGGTTCGATGCCGGCCGAATATGCGTCAAGCACTTCGCGCTTGAGGTGCCGGGCCCAGCCCTCTGCCATCTGACTGCGACACGAGTTGCCCGTACACAGCAAGAGGACTTTGCGTTTCACGGCGTCGGTCTTCATGGTTTACGATCCATCGTCTCGACGGCAGACCGGTCGGACTTCCATGCAGGCGGCCGGCACCGGCCCGCCAACGTTACGATCCTTTGTAGCACGCGCTGAGCGCGCGCGGATCCTTACGCCGAACACAGCGGAGCCGCCGGACGTCGGCGATGACGATGGGCTCGTCCCGTAGCGAATCGAGCACCCATCGGATGGCACGGCGAGCCTGCGGTGACGCCCCCCGGCCCGCCAACCGGAAAAAACGCCACCGCCCCCGCCTCCGGCGCGCGACCAGACCCGCCCGCTGAAGCACGTCCATATGCCGCGAGACGGTCGAAGGCGAGAGCCCGAGCAACTCGATGATCTGACAGAGGCAGAGCTCGCCCTCCCGCAACGCCAACAGCACGCGTGTGCGCGATTCATCTCCGACCGCCCGGGCAATGGCCAGGAACTGTTCCACGGAACCTACTCCGTTAATTCGCCAACTATCGAAGTATAGACGGTTTTCCCTGCTTGACAAGGTGCCCGTACCAGCCGGCTGTGGATTGCGGGGACGCGAGGCTGACGGTTTGCGCACTGGCGCCTCAACAGCATGTGAAAGATGCTAGGGCCGAGCGGACAGCTTGTAGAGGACCAACGGGCCCGGCTCGGGCAGAAGGCCCTCGCGCGGGCGGTCGCGGTGGGCCGACAGCGTCTCCCATCGCAGGACGTAGCGAACCGCCGGGTCGCCGCCGTCGCGCAGGTCCTCGCCCCAATGGACCCTCATGCCCTCGAAATCCGACTTCGGCGCGGTCAGGGCGGGCGGGTAACGCACCGGCTGAGGTTCCGTGCCGAGGGGGGTAAGGGGCCGTTCGTCGACGACCAGCAGGCCCTGCCCGTATTTGACGTGCTCGAACGGCAGGGCGAGCCGCCCCTCGCCGTGCGGGCCGAATGCCCCCAGACGGATTTCAAAGGGGATCGCGCCGCGTCCCTCGAACGCCCAGCGGTAGTTCCACCGCGAGACCTGCCGCGGCACCCACGCGCCGTCTTCGAACCGCGCGACGTAGACCTGGGTATTCCCGTCCGCGTCGAACTTGTGGTAGGACGCGAGCGGTTGGCCGGCCGAATCGAAACCGATATGGAGTGAGCCGTTAATCAGGCCGGCGAAGGCGGGTACCGGGTCGATCAGCGTTCCCGGAGTCTGGCAGGTGATGGGCAGTTCGATGGGTCGCCCGTCGATCGTCTCCCACGCGAGAAGGTCGCGGCTCCGCGCGTAGGAAGGTGTATGGTTCGTCTCACAGTCGGGCGTGTCGCGCCAGACCCAGGCCAGATGGAACCACCCGTCCGGGCCGAGCGAGGGACCCGACAGGTAGGCGTTCATTTCGCCCCGGCCGTCGATGAGCGGCTCGTCGATAAGGCGTCGCCAGGTCCGGGTCGCGACGTCGTAGATGTTGAAAATCTGGTTGCCCCGGCCGCTGCCTCCGTCGCGGTAATGGAAGATCAGCGCATCGTCGGGACCGTCCATGAACACCGGATAGGTGCACCGCTGTTCGTCCCGGCCCACCATCGCGTCGATTTTCCGGAAGGTGGCGATGTCGCCCGGCTGTTCGGTGCGAAAGTAGATGAGCGGAACACCGTGCATGTTTCCGCTCAGATGCAGATACCCTGCCGAGTCGACCGCCATCGTGATGTAGTTGTGGCTGTCCCAGCCGACCGATGAGGGAAGCACCTCGTAGTGCCATTCGTCGGAATCCAGCCTGCGGCCGGCGACGGTCATGCGCCGCTGGGCGTCGTAGTAGGCGACGTACTGGCGGTTCCCGTGGGTCAGCAGGGAGAATCGGACGGGGAACGAGGCCGGTACTTCGGCGATCCGCCAGGAAGCAGCCACGTCGGGGGCGGCCTGGCCGGCCTTGTCTTCCCGCGATGAATCGGTCGCCGTCGAGCTCACCACGGACAGTGCGCACAGACACATGGTCATCAAGATGTCCACGAATTCGCCTCCTGTTGTCCTGACCGAGCCGTCTTACACCAATACCGTTCACTCGTGCCGCAGCGCAACGATCGGGTCGAGGTTGGCCGCCCGCGCCGCCGGGTAGAGTCCGAAGACGATCCCCACGAGCATGCTGATCCCGACGGCCAGGAGGATGCTATGGGCGGTGACGACCGTGTGCATGCCGGCAAAGTAGGTGACCAGGCGCGGGATGATCATGCCCATGCCGACCCCGATGAGTCCGCCGAGCGTCGAGAGCACGACGGTCTCGATGAGGAACTGACCGACGATCTGCCGGCGTTTTGCGCCGATCGCCCGGCGGATGCCGATCTCGCGGGTCCGCTCGGTGACCGAGGCGAGCATGATGTTCATGATCCCGATTCCGCCGACGAGCAGACTGATGCCCGCGATCGAGCCGAGCACGATGTTGAAGGTGCGCTTGGTGGCCTCGGCCTGGCGCAGCAGGGCGAGCGGCACGCTGAGAGTGAAGTCGATTTTGTTGTGAAATTGATGAAGCATGTGTTCGATGCCGTTGGCCACCTGCTCGACATCGTCGATGGAGCGTACCTGGACGATGAGCTGGTGCAGCTCGACGCGCTCGCGCGAGCGCGAGCCGCTCGTCCGCCGAACGATGTAGTCGCCGAAGCGCTCGCGTGCGGTGTTGATCGGGATATAGGCGTCCACCTCGCGGTCCGGCGTCTGGATGCCGCCGGCCTGGGTGTCCTCGCTCTGGACGATCCCGACGACCTCGAACGTGTCGCCGCCGATGTTGAGCGTCTGCCCGATCGTGTGCTGGCCGGCCAGAAGCCGGCGCGCACCGTACTCGGTGAGCACGACGACGTTGGCGTGCCGCTCCATGTCCCGTTCTTCGAGGATTCTGCCGGCCACGACGGAGCGCTGAACGAGGTCGAACCATGCGGGCACCGTCCCGACGACGCGAAGTTCCATCGCCAGCTCGCCGAGGCGTCCGCTTTTGCGCACGAGCTTGACGGGTACGGTTCGTTCGACGGCCGCGAACGACTCGCGTATCCGGTGCTCGTCCTCGTAAAGCAGGCCATAGATGCTCAAATGCGAGTGGACGGTCGATTGCGATTCGTCTTCGACCGGCATGATGGATGTAATGATGATGTTGTGACTGCCAAGCTTGCGGATGTGCTCGAGCGCCTCTTTACTGGCGCCCTCGCCGACGGCCAGCATCGCCACCACGCTGCCGACGCCGAAGACCACGCCGAGCATCGTCAGCAGACTGCGCAGCTTGTGCAGAAGCAGATTCTTGATGCCCAAGCGGATGTTACGCGTCATCCGGAGCATCCGCATCAGTGCGCTCCTTCCACCTGCTCGATCGCTCCGTCGCGCAGATGCAGTTGGCCGGTCGCGTAGGATGCGATATCCGGTTCGTGGGTGACCATGAGGATCGTCTTGCCCTGTGCGTTGAGCTCGCTCAGCAGACTCATGATTTGTATGCCCGTGGCCGAGTCGAGGTTGCCGGTCGGCTCGTCGGCCAGCAGGATCGGCGGGTCGTTGGCCAGCGCCCGCGCGACGGCGACGCGCTGCTGCTGGCCGCCGGACAGCTCGGTCGGACGGTGTTCGAGACGATCGCCCAGACCGACCCGGTCCGCCAGCGTGCGGGCAAGCTCGGCGCTGCGGTCCGCATCCATGCCGAGGTAGAACAGCGGCAACTCGATGTTCTCACGCACGGTCAACTGGGGAATGAGATTGAAGCTCTGGAAGATGAACCCCAGGTGCCGCAGCCGGAACTCGCTCAAACGGTCGTCGACGAGGCGGCTTACGTCCTGGCCTTCGAGGAAGTACTGGCCCGTGCTCGGCCGATCGAGGCAGCCCAGCAGGTTCAACATGGTACTTTTACCCGACCCGCTCGGCCCCATGATCGCCCAGAAACTGCCGCGCGTGAATACGAACGAGACACCCGCCAGCGCGACGACCTGCTGGCTGCCCATCGTGTAGACCTTCGTGACGTTCACCAGCTCAGCCACCGGCTGAGACGGCGACGCAGCAGCGGCCCCGCGGGTAGGGTGTGTTTTCAGTTCCGTCACATCCTGCCTCCACGCCCGGGACCACCCCCGCCACCAGGACCACCACCGGAATCCGTCCCTCCACGAGTGCCACCCTGGCCGCTGGGTCTGCCTTCGCCTTGGCCTCGGCCGGCGGTTCCGGGTGAGTCGCCACTGTCAGGTCGGGCTCCCGGTTCGGATGGGGCAGCCGGCTGGCGCGGGGAGCTACCCGGCTCATCCTCGGTCGTCTGTTGTTCGAGCGGGGCGGCTCCCGAGCTGAGCGGCGGGCGCATCAGGACCTCTTCGCCGGCTTGCAAACCGCGGAGAATGCGGACCATCCGGTTGTTGTCCAGCCCGAGCTCGACGGGGCGGCGCACGATCTCCTGCCCCTGGGGCACGTACACCATCGGCTCACCGTTCACTCGCAGGACGCTTTGGATCGGCACGTAGACGACGTCCTTGTACTGCTCGACGATGATCTCCGCACGGCAACTCATCCCCGTACGCAGCCCCTCCCCGCCGCCGTCGAGATGAATCTGTGTCGTGTAAATCTTCAGATCCGGATTCATCCAGAGGCTCTGGGCGTCCGGCAGCGGCGCAATCGTGGCCACCTTTCCGGAAAACACCCGACCGGGCAGCGCATCGATCGTCACCCGCGCCTCCATGCCCGGCCGGACCTTTTGAAGGTTCGACTCGTAAATCTTGATCTCGGCGGTCATCGCGTCGGCTGTCGGCAGATAGATCAGTTCCTCGCGCTCCCGGACGACCCTCCCCTCATCGAGCGGCTGGTCGTTGCTCCAGGGCCGGGCGCCCTGGGCCGAGGTCGCGTAGATCACCATCCCCGCGATCGGTGCGTAGATCTTGGTTTTCGCGATCTGGTCCTCGATCTTGGCCAGCTTGTCCTGCTGCTGCTGGTACCCGAGCTCCTTGGCCTTGAATTCGGCCTCAGCCTGGATGGTGTCCGCGTTCGCCTTGAGCCGCACACGCTCAAGGGCCATACGGGCCTGATCCACGTCGCTGTTGAGCTGATCGAGTGTCCGCTGATAAGTGAAATTCTGGAGCAGGTCGCGCTCCGCCACAGCCAACTCGTGGGTCAGCTCGGCCCGCTTCTTGGCGATACGGTCGGCGTCCAGCTCGGTCTGAGAGAGATATTTCTCCTTGTTCAGCGTCTCAGACCAACGGAGCTTCTCCGTCGCACGTTCGAGCTCTTCCTGCGCCAGGGTGATGTTCGATTCGAGTTCCTTGAGCTGCTTGGGAAACTCGCCTTCGAGATATTGCTTGACGTCCTCTTCGGCGAACTTGTAGTCGAGCTCAGCCTTGGAGATGTCGCTGGTAGCCTGGCTCTTGACCACCTCGAGGTTTTCCCGCGCCTGGATGTAGGCCGCCTCGGCATTCTGCACCTGGATCTGCTGATCGACCCGACGATCTTCGAGCTGACTGGCGTCCAGCTCGACGAGCAGTTCGCCCGGCTGGACGAACTCGCCTTCCGGTATCAGGTAAATGATCGTCGTCTGACCTTCGACCTCGCACTTGAGGATCTGCTGCTCGCGCGACTTGATCGTGCCCGATTCGCTAACGCTGATGGTCAGAGGGCCGCGCTGGACCGTGTACGTAAGCTGCTGAACCGTCGAGTCCGCACTGCGCCACGGCGCAGCACGGATCACACCCCCCACCACGGCGACGGCTGCCAGGGCAGCACCCACCGCGATCACAATCCGCCTGGTCTTCATGGCCACCACCTACTCCGAATCCGCCTGGTCCTCGGTAACCGCATCGAGCTCAAACTCGCGCCACAGGCCTTCCTCGTTGACATACAGCAACCCCAGGTCGCGCTGCAATTCCAGCTCAGCCACACGATATTGTACGAGCGCTGCCGTCAAAGCGTTCTGTGCCGAAATCAACGCTTCCTGGGCCTCGAGCACGTCCCGCACCTCGGCCCGACCCGCCTGGAGGAACAGGTCCGTGCTGATGACCCGCCGCTCGGCGACCCGGACGGCCTCGGCCTGGATTCGGGCGGTCTCGCGCGCCTCCAGCAGTGCCCGCAACGCTTCACGGATCTGGAATTTGATCTCGTCCTCGAGCTCCTGGGCGTCCCGGACCGCCCGTTCCAGGGCGATCAGGCTGGTGCGGTACACGTTGCGCTCCGCCGTACGCTCGAGCGGCAGGTCCACGTCGGCAGCCAGCGTGTACCGCCCCTCGCTGAACCGCAGCCGCGCGTCTTCCAGGTCCGCCAGCGCGAGCCGCCGCCGCTCGCCCAGCGAGGCTCCCCCCAGCAACGCCAAGTCCGCCTGCAAACCGTCCGCCGCCACGACGACTTTCCGCTGTGCGTCGTCGATCCGCCCCAATACCGTCCGCAGATCAAGCCGGTGCTCAAGCGCCAGCGCGAGCGCCTGATCCTCGTCCATCTCGTACCGGCCACCCCCCACGCGCCTCGGCGGGACAAGCTCGATCGGGGCGTCGGCCGGGACGGACTCCGTCTCTTGCGCCGGTGCGGTAGCAGGCGTCACTACGTGTGCAGCCTGCTCGCGGAGCCTGTCGAGCTCGCCCTCGTCGAGTTCCATCTCCGCGTCGGGAGGCAACCCCAGCAAGATCTTGAACGCATCGAGCTGCCGCCCGTAAGACTCCCGTGCGAGGATCCACCGGTTGCTGGCGCGAAGCTCGTCCTGCCGGGCCTGGTCGACCTGGATCTCCGGCAGCCAACCGGCATCCGCCAGTCGCCGCGCCCACCGCGTCGAGGCGATCAGCCGACGATAGTTCTGCTCGGCGTTGGCCAACTGGTCGAGCTGCTGGAGGACACCGAGATACTCGCGCGCCACGTTGACCGCGAAAATGCGCTTGAAGCGCTCGAATTCATAGATCGCGTAAATCGCGTCGCGCTCTGCCTGGGTAAGCGGCTCGGTCACCACGAGCCGGCTCGAACCGCGCAGCAGCGGCAGCACCACCGTCCCATCGAAAAACAAGCCGCGCGAGTAGGAGCGCTCCAGCGTCAACAACTTGACGAGATCGATTCCGATCAGACCGGTGACGGTCATCGCATTCTTGAACCGCTTGGTGACCTCGAGCGTGCCGGAGTGCTCGAAGCCGCGGACATCCTCCAATCGCGTGTTGCCCTGATCGTCGATGACCACTTCCTGGGCGTTGAGCTCGGCCGTATAGACCGACTGTGCGACGCCCGCCCAGGTGAAACGGAACTCGTCCCGCTCGAGGTCCAGCGCCAGAGCGGCCAGGTAAACCTGCTCTTTCTGCGACTGGTAATCCCGGCTGCTTTGGGCGGCGACCTGGAGGGCGTCGGTGAGGGAAAGGTGGAGCGTTTCCCCCGTCTGGCTGGGAAGGAACGGTTCGGGCGCCTTGTCGGTCGGCTCAAAATAGCCGGCGTCCGGCCACTGCGCGATCGGAGTCAACTCGTCGGTCCCCAGCGAGGCGGGGCCCGCGTGCGGCAACTGCTGGTCGAGCAGCAACCGCTTCCGCAGCGTCTCCGCCGGCTGTTCGACCGTGAAAGGCTCGCTCCGATCGAGCGCCTCCAACTGGGCCTGCCGGACGTTCGCGTAGGCTACCTGGTTGGCCTCTTTGCGATACCAGGGGGCCGTGGAACAGCCGCCCGACAGGGCGGAGGCCACAGCGAAAAAAACGACGAGCGCCCATCTTTTCACATTGTCGAAAAATGTCATGTGGGCACACCCCGCAGTAGCTTGTCACACTCTTTAACGTCTTGCGGAAAAAAGTTACCGTTTGCGGCAGCGGTGGGCGCGCGGTCCGGACGCGACTGGACGCAGCCGGGCCGTTACCGGGGTTGAACGATCCTGCGGCGGTATTATTGCATGCTAAGGTCACATGACACACATTCTTGCCCTTCAACGGCAAGGTACGTGTCGATCGCGTCACAGCTCATCCCGATCCGTGACGTTGAGGGAATGTTTCCCTGAAAAATGCGACCCGCGCCCATCCGCAGGACTCCGCTCGCATCTGCGCAGCCGACTTCCAGTATACCACCAAACAGGGCGCCGGCCAGAAGCCCCCCTGCCGCCACCGCCCCGGAAACCGCGTCGTTTGAGTAACCCCCCCCCGGCGCTGTTTGCCGCACTTTCCCAAGGAGCGTGAAAATCTAATCCGGCAGAGGGGTCACCGTGACCTTGCGGAAGTGGATCTCACCGCCCTCGGACTGCAGGCCGACGGGGCCGGCCAGAACCTCCGTGTCCCAGCCTTCGTTGACCAACTCGCCGTTGATGCGCAGCGTGATCCGCGGACCCTCCACATGAATGTCGTAGACATTCCATTGGCCGGCAGGCTTCTCGTGGTTGGCGATGTGCCCGATACCCGCCAGTTTCCCGCCAAGCGGGTGGTCCTCGACGTGCCGCATTCGTGCCGCATCGCCTTTGAGCGGCATCGCGTGGAAGCCGTACATGTCGCCGGCGTCGCCGTGCTTCAACTGCGCCTCGTAGCAGCGGGGCAGCGGTCTCGGCGGCCCGTTGATCCTCAGCAGCACGCCGCTGTTGCCCGGGGCGGCTCCCGGCGCCCACCGCCATTCGACGCGCAGACGGAAGTTCCGGTAGCCCGCAGCCGTGTAGAGATAGCCCATCGGCTCGCCCTTGCAGACGAGCAGGCCGTCGCGAACGCTCCAGACGTCCTCCATCCCCACGAGATGGTCGTCGAGATAGTAGCGCCAGCCGTCGAGGTTTCTGCCGTTGAACAGTTCCTTGCGCGCCGGCTCGGGCCCGGTTCCTTCATTCCCGGCCAGGACGCTGACGAGCCCGCTTATCACACAGATCGAAAGCCAGTGCCACATGATGATCCCCCCTTAACGCGCGGATGTCGCATTCGTCACGGTGCCCGGACACAACCCCGGATATGCGCCCGAATCACGGCCCCAGCTTAGCTTCCCTCCGATGAACGGGCAAGCCGTCGCACACGACGACAGTGGCGCGCTATTTCAGGCCCGAGAGGCTACCCGGTCGAGTGGAACGAAGGAAGCAAGTGCAAGGAACGCTCGATGGTGCGCGTCTTTCTCTGAAGCACTCGGCTCGCCTCTCAACGAAGACGCGGTCGAGCCAGATAAGTCGTGCGCGTCGTGCCAGGAGGAAGGATGACGTAGCCGACCCCGCCGTGCGCGAACCAGACGCGCTCCATGTCCCGCCGATCGTAGGTGAGCCGGCCCGTGCGGGCGTTTTTACCGTAGGGGTCGTTGACGTGGACGGAACCGTCTTCATCGAAACCCGTGATGACAAGCAGATGGCCGTTGGAGGTCGGATAGGGAGAGCCGCGGAGCATGCCGGCCTCCGGGACGCGGATACTGGCGACGACGGGGATGCCCCGGGCGATGTAATGCTTGACGGTGTTCCAATCCCCGAAGCGCTGCACGTAGCCGGTCAGGCCGAAGTGAAAGGCCGTCTGGACGGCCCGCAGCCAGTTGCCATAGATTTTGTACTCGCGGTCCCAGATGAGCTCACACACGGCAGTCGTGGAGGGGCGAACGCCGTGGTAGGCCATGACCATGGCCACCGAGATCGGGCTGCACACGGAGTGGGCGATGTCGGGATCTTCGTCGCGCTGGCTGAAGAACGGGACATCGAGCCTGCGGACCCAACGCGGCCGGGGCCCCGGGCGGACAAGGGTCCGGTGGCGGTAGCGCCGGGCCAGCTTGGCATCGCCCAGCGTGTGGCTGACAGCCAGGGCGAACCGCCGGATCGTCGGCGATCGCTGCACGGACTTCGAGAAAAGCAGCACGCGGTACTGGACGCGATCAAACAGGTGCTTCGAGCGGAAATAGTCGATGTCGATCAGGCCGTGGCGGTCGCGTGTCGTTTTCGTGAACCCCCTCGCGGGCACGGCGCCCCAGCTGCCGAGGTAGTAGAAGGGCGTCCAGGTCTCGCTCCGACGTCGGCCGAGGCGGATCATGACGACCAGGCCCGTGTTTTCCGGCAGCTCGACGTTCCAGGAGGCGATGACCGTGTTGACGGGGAACGGGCAGCGGATGACGCGCGAAGTATAGACGGCTTTTCGGTAGCGGCTGCCGGCAGCAGCGTGAAGGTCCTCGCGGATCGCCACGCCCGCCGGCCGGCTGGTCACGTCCACCTGACGCGTGTCACCGCGACGAAATACGCGCGCCGTCTCGTCGATGATCAGCGCGTGCAGCGCATGCGGGATCTCGTCCATGGGGATGAAGGGCTACTGCCCTGTGTCAGCCGCCTCCGAAGCCGCCGGCCCGGTGGCGGACGGGCACTCAACCGTATCGGCGCGGGCAGTATAGCCCAAGGCGGCAACCAGCCCAACGAGCAGGACCCGGGGCGCAAGGAGTCGGGGACGGTCGCGGCGGCAGGTGTGTTGTGAACCGATGACGAACATGGATGATCCGATACCGCTGCCTTGATCGAACGTGTGCAGACCGCTCTCGGTTTTGTCGAATCCCGCTCATCGGCCGGAGCAGGGGTCCTGGCCCGGTCGGGCCTTGCTCGTGCAGGAACCACCTTCCGGCTCACGGCCGACGTTGAAAAATCCCCTTTGCGCGGAGCGCGATGACAGGGCAAATCCTTTCCCCACCGACAGTCGTGGACGACCTTGGCCGTCCACGCAGCGGTGAACTCAACGCGCCGCGCGATGATGATTTTGCATTATAGTGCATGCCGACGGGAACGAAAAAGGCCTCGCGGTCACGCGTGTTGCCGGCGCGAGCGAGGCCGACGGGAGGTGCCCTCATGGCGGACGCACAACCACGACAGGTCGTCAACGTCCATGGACGGCGATGGGGGCGCGGCGCGCGCCCCTGGCTGTTGATGGTCAAGCTCGTGGGCGTGGCCGCCTTTCTGGGCGGGCTCTTGACGCTGCTGGCCGTCGCTTGGCAGGACGCCTCACAACCGGATCGCGCCGGCGGGCCGTCGCACACAACATTGATCGTGCGCACCTACCGCTGCGTGATCGTGCCGGGCGTGATCGGCGCTGAGATCGCCGGCGTGCTGCTTCTGGCGTCGATCTGGCGCGTCATGTTGCGGATGCGCTGGTTCCTGCTCAAGGCCGGCCTGTTGATCGTCGGCCTGCCGGCACTGCATTTGTACCTCTCCTCGCGCGTGGCTGCGTTAGCCGAGGCCGGCGGCGAAGGTATGGATCCGACAAACTGGGCCACACTCGACCGGCGGGTCTTTTGGGGCACGTTGGCTGCACTCGTGGTCGGCCTGGCCGTCGCCTGGCTGGGCCGGATCAAACCAAGGCTCGGACAGGATTTCGGCCGAACGTTCGCGCGACGCAAATCCTGAAGACCGGTTGCCGAGCCGGACGTGACACGATCAGCCTGCCGGCAAGCGCTTCTGCGGATGAACAATGGATAAAGGTCTCGAGCACGTCTCAGGGAGTCGGGGTCGCCCGCCAGATCTCCAGACCGTCGAAGGGGTTCGTGGTACCGATGTACAGTTCGTCGCCGACTGAAACCATCGTACGAACCCCGTAATTTCCAACGTCCCCGAAGCCGTTGCTGGTGACCTGATACCACGTCACACCGTCCTGAGTCTTGTACATGTCGGCCCCGGCGGACCAGATGATCTCAAAAAAGTTGGCTTGTCGCATGGTGGTGCTGCCCGGTTTCGGCAGAAAGGCGGCGATGACCTTGTCGAGGTTCTCCAGGACGTTGAAAAAGGCGCTGACCTGATTGTACGTTGCAACGTAAAACCACCCGTCGTGCTCGACCATCGACCAGATGTAGGTATTCGGCCAGTTGTTGAATCCCGAATCGAGACCTGTGAGCGAGTCGGGCCCGACGACGATTTCCCATTCGTCCTCGGTATTGATGCGAATGATGTCGGCACCTTTCAAACCGCGGCTGATGTTGGCATAGGGGTTGAGCTGGCTGCCGATGTAAAGGCGGTTATCGAATACGCACGGGGTGATGGCGGCCTCGTTGGCCGAGCTGGGACCACCGTTCGCCACGACGAGGATGGGGGCTGCGCTGTCGTCGGGGCCTTCCAGCTTCCAGATTTCGTAGCCGGCTGCGGTATTGTAGGTCCCCGCGTAGAGCCAGTCATTGTAGCTGGCCAGGAACATGACGCCCGTGTTTTCGGGGTTGCCGAAGCCGTCTTCCATGACAGGCCAGAATTCATGGCCGTCGGTGGCCCAGATTTTGCCGATCTGTTCACCAGTGGGGACTTCGTTGGCGAGGGCGAGGTAAAGAATTCCATCGTGGATCTCCATCCAGCGGATGGATCCGACGCTGCCGGATTCCCAGGCCAACTCCCAACTTCCCGGCTCGCCGCTCGAAGTCCGCCAGAGCTTGGCCTCCTCGCCCATCGTGGCGGCATAAAGGTAGTTGACCCCGTCGTGCAGCGCGCGGTAAGTCGTCATGAAACGAAAACCAATGGTCTGAAACTCGCCCTCGGCTTCGACGTCACGGTAGTCGAAAACACGCTCCCATTGAGTGGATCCGATATCCGGACGGTAGCGGCGGATCTCGGGCGGCCGAACGGAGATGTCTCCCAGCTCCCCCATGCCCATGACCGCGCTGATGCCCTGGTAGATGAGCCCGATCATGTCGTTGCCCGTGCCGACGTAGACATGACCGGTCTCCTGCCCGTCCGGTACGAAGTAAGCCATCGCCCATGCGTAATCGTTTTTATCGATGGCGTTGTCTTCTGGATCGAAACCGTTAAGGCTGATGAGTTCGAAGTCGCCGGCGGTCAGGCCGTCCGTGTTTTCGGGAAGGGAAGGAGCACATCCAAAAAGAAGCAAGGGTGCGCACAGACACAGCCGCGCTGCTTTTTGCATCCGACTCATTGTTCGTCTCCTTTCAACCGGGGCGACAGGTACATTCAGACGGCCTGTCGCCGCGGCCCGAGCGACTCGAACCGTCCACGACATGTCGGCTGCATGATACCATTTGGCCGACGGAAAAAAAGAGCGAGGTGCCGAAATTCGCTGTTTACGGTCCTGGCGGTTGCGGGGTCAGGACGAGACCGGCGGGATCATAACCCTTGTCTGGAAGACGGTAAAGGATGCCCTCATAGACGGCCGGGGCCATGGTCGGGGTGCGGCTGAGAATCCAGAGAAGGCGACGGCTGGGCTCGCCGACGACCGCCCACTCGTAGTCCTCGTCGAGATCGATGATGAAATAATCGCCTTCGAAGAAGAGGAAAAACCGGACCTTCAATTCGGCGTTGGTCTCCTCGTTCACCACGCGAGCAACGCCTTCGATTCTGTCCACCGGTCCGTCGAGAGAACCTTTGCGGCATGTGTTGATAACGGTGATCTGTCCATCGTCGCGCAGGGTATACTCCGCTGTCACCCCGCCGAAACACTGATCCTGAAAGGGCGTCGGGTAGCGGGCGATCTCGTACCACAGACCGACGTATTGCTGCAAATCAACGTCGGGCACTGTCTCCAGAGGCGGGGCCGGCGAAAAGCTGCAACCCAGAAGACCGAGGGGCAACAGAAAACCGATCGGTTTGCATTTCCTGGTTCGCATTTGCGATCCTCACATTCGTGCCCTAATTCGCGATCCCCATCCGATCCTGGCTCGGATACGACAGCTCGACAGACGTGGGAATTATAGCCGCCCTACCGCGCCGGGCTCGTTCTCCTGGTATTGTCTTTTTTCATGGTTGATCCAGGACATTCGCCCGCAGAGCTTCAACGGCTGTCCGGCTGCTCGACGGTCCGCCAGAAGTGGGTGAAAAACCGACTGCTCTGGACGTCCCACGCGACGCGGTGACGCCCCTTAGGATCGGTCGTATCGAGGTGGGACCGGCCGGCGTATGGGCCGGGTTCCTTCTGCACGGTAACACGGCCCTCGTGAAAACGGCACAGGTCGGGCGAGAACGCGACGGCCGCCGCCAGCGGGTCGTGAAAAAGGATCTCGCGTTGTCGGCTGATCCAGTCGTCGGCCAGGTCGGCCAACAGAGTCAAGCCGGCAGCATGGAACCGCTCGCGACACGAGGCCGTTTCGAGCCGGCAGCGCGTCGTCACGTCGAGACCGACGATCCGGATCGCGGGTACGTCGGCGGCCAGCACACGAGCGGCGGCGTGCGGGTCGGCGGCCATGTTCCATTCGACCGGACCGTAGCCGGCCGGCTCGGTGAAGTAGACACCACCCATGCAGACCAGTTGCTTAAGCTGGCGGGCGGTCTCGGGAGCCTGCTCGAACAGAAGAGCGACGTTCGTAAGCGGGCCGATGCACACCAGCGTCAGCCGGCCGGGCAGTTCTTGGATGCGATCGCGCAGAAATGCGACGGCCAGGTCCGGCTCGAAATGTTCGTGGTGCGGCCAATCGGCCAGCAAGCGTTTCTGGGGCACGTCGGGGCGCGTCGGCTCGCCGCGCAGAGGGCGCTCGGCTCCGCGATGGATCGGAACCTCGCCGTGCCCGAAGGCTGCGCAGAGCGCGGAGGCTAGTTGCGCCCGCGCCAGCGTATCGCCGTGGACCGTCGTGATCCCGACCAGACGGCAACGCGGCTGGCGCAGCAGGTAAGCCAGCGCCAGCGCGTCGTCGATGTTCGTGCCGAGGTCGGTATCCAGCAGGACAGGCAGCGGCTCGGATGTTTCGTGCGTCGTCACATCATGTTTCCGTAGCGGGCCGCGCGCAAAAAAACGCCCGCGCTTTAGGGGAGGTTAGAGTCGCGGAGAGCGCGGGCGAAAGGGAATGGCACAAATTGTCAATGAATCCTCTGCGAAACACTCACGGCACGGACGTCGGACTTGCCTGCTTTACTCCTGTTTCCCGGACGTGTCCAAACAAAAACTACAGGCGCTCGGAATTGATCACCCACCCCCCCATGCCGCCATCTACAATGTACACCAAACCCGCAGTCCCCTGCAAGCGATTTTTCAAAGTTTTTTCGGACGATCCGAGGGCGGCGTCGTCCGGCCAGGGGCGAGCAGCCCATCCTTCCTTATTCTGGACCGCGTTTCCTGCCGGCGATAAGCTGGAGAAGGGACAATGCCTGGGAAATAGGCGGTTACAATGCCACTTGACGGAAAACCGCCATCATGTCGTCACAGGCAAGCAGGTATGTGTGACTTTAAGTAGCGGGTACGACGAGAGCCTTTTGAAGCCGACGATCCGGCAGGTGCCCAAATGAGCTCTAAAAAAGGGTTTTCCGACGCACGCGCAGCCGGGCAAAGCGCTCGGGCCGGCCGGAAATGGCTGGAGCTTCCGGAGGGTGAATTGCTGGCCCAGTGCCGCGTGGAGACCTATCGGGCCTCCGGACCGGGCGGCCAGAAACGCAATAAAACTTCCTCGGCCGTCCGGTTTCACCACGAACCGACAGGCCTGACCGTAACGGCTACCGAAAGTCGATCCCAGCACGAAAACCGGGCCCGCGCCCTGAGGCGGTTGCGGGAATCCATCGCCCTGAGCATACGAGATCCCGTCGATCCAAAGGCTGCCCCCCCACCTTTCGTGGCCGAGGCACTGAAACGCGGGCCGGGCCTGCACGTCAGCCGGCGGCACCCCGACTTCTACCGGATCGTCCACTACGTTCTGGACGTACTGGCCCATGTCGGCGGCAGTCCTGCGCGGGCGGCCGACTGCCTGGGCATCACCACGAGTCAACTCGTCCGGTTCCTCAAAACCGAGCCCAAGCTGCTGGCCCACGCCAACCAGCTCCGGCGGGAAAACGGTCTCAAGTTCTTGTTGTGAAAATGGTTATGCAGCAGTGGCGGCGATAAGCGGGCATTGCCCTGCCCTGCCGGTGTCCTGGCGGCGGTTGCGGCCCGACCATGGCCCTGCACTGTCGGCCCGTTGCGTTCAGACAACAGCCGTGGTTATAATCCCACCTTTCATTCAGAATCGGCCGGGCAGTGTTTTTGAGAGGCAAACCATGAGTAATCTGGACCAGATGCACGACGCGCTGTTGGCCGGCGACGCCAACAAGGTCAAAGAGATCGTCCAATCGGCTCTCGACGCGGGGATGGACCCGCAGCAACTGCTCAACGAGCACATGATCCCGACGCTCAACGAGGCAGGGGCCAAGTTCGAAGCCAACGAGCTGTTCGTGCCGGAACTGCTGCTGATCGGCCGGGCGATGAAGGGCGGCCTGGAACTGATCCGTCCGCTGCTGGCCAAGTCCGGCGCCGAGCCTGTCGGCCGGGTGGCGATCGGAACGGTCAAAGGTGATCTCCACGACATCGGCAAGAACCTCGTCGCGTCGATGCTCGAGGGCGGCGGGTTCGAGGTCTACGACCTCGGCGTGGACGTGGACGTCGCCAAGTTCGCCGCGGCCATCAAGGAAAAGAAGGTCAACCTCATCGCGCTGTCGGCCCTGCTGACTACGACGATGCCCTACATCAAGACGGTGATCGAAGGCCTCAACCAGCAAGGTCTGCGCGAGAAGGTCAAGGTCATCGTGGGAGGCGCGCCGGTCACGCAGGATTTCGCCGACGAAATCGGGGCCGACGGCTACAGCGACAACGCCAACGGCGCGGTGAACATCGCCCGCAAGCTCGTCGCATAAATACACATCCAATCTGCTTTTTACCCAAACGGACCGGTTGACAGCGCTCCTGCGCCGTAAGATAGAAAGACGGACAGAGCCCGCCCTACGGGCTTCGCTCAGGGAGCGGGGTATAATCCCATTCGAAGCCGCGACCGTGAGGGAGCGGGCAGGGGCACGGTGGCAGGCACCCGGGTACCGGATCGGCACGCACCCATGAAAGGACGCACGCTCATGGCGCGCACCGCACCCACAATCGTCTGGTTCCGGCAGGATTTGCGGGTGGCGGACAACCCGGCGCTGCGCTGGGCGGCCGAACGTAACGGGGCGATCATCCCCCTTTTCATCTGGTGGCCGCGGGAGGAGGGCGAGTGGTCCGTCGGCCGGGCGGGACGATGGTGGCTCGCACGGTCGCTTGCTTGCCTCGATCGGCGGCTTCGCTCCCTCGGCACGCGTCTGATCGTCCGCAAAGGGCCGGCCCTGAAAACGCTCCGCGCGCTGATCGAGGAGACGCGGGGCGCCGGTGTCTGCTGGAATGTCCGATACGAGCCGGCTGCTCGCACGCGCGACGCGAAAGTGGAACGCGCGCTGCGGGGCGACGGCCTTCAGGTAGCCACCTTCAATGCATCGCTGCTTTTCGAGCCGGGCACCATCCTAAGCCGCGCGGGCAGGCCGTTCAGCGTATTCACGCCCTTCCATAAACAGTGCGACGCACAGGACGAACCCGCACCACCCGACAACGCTCCCGCGCGGCTGGCCCGGCCGCGCTCCTGGCCGACGTCCTTGACGCCCTCTGTCGCAACGGGTTCGGGCGGCAAGACGAAAACGCCCGATTTTTCGGAAACCTGGACACCGGGCGAGGACGGGGCGGCCGCAGAGCTCGAGCGGTTCATTGCTTACGGGCTCATCGACTATCCTGCGCACCGCGATCGGCCGGACCTGGCGGGCACCTCGCGCCTCTCACCGCATCTGCACTGGGGCGAGGTCGGCCCGCGCCAGATCTGGCACGCGGTCGGGGACGCGGCCGGCGCGCTGGGAAAGCGCGCGTCGGACGGGTGCACCGCCTATCTGCGCCAACTCGTGTGGCGAGAATTCGCTTGCCATTCGCTCTCTCATTTTCCGCGGACGGCCAATGAGCCGCTGCGGGCGGAGTTCGAGCAGTTCCCCTGGCGCGTCGACAAAAAGGTACAAGCCGCCTGGCAACAGGGGCGGACGGGTTACCCGCTCGTCGACGCGGGGATGCGCGAGCTGGCGCGGACCGGCTGGATGCACAACCGCGTGCGGATGGTCGTCGCCTCGTTTCTCGTCAAGGATCTTCTGATCCCCTGGCAGCAGGGCGCCCGCTGGTTCTGGGACAATCTCGTCGATGCGGACCTGGCCAACAACACGCTCGGCTGGCAGTGGGCGGGCGGTTGCGGCGCCGACGCCGCACCGTTCTTCCGTATCTTCAACCCCGTTCGGCAGGGGCAGCGGTTCGATCCGCAGGGCGATTACATTCGCCGCTTCCTTCCGGAGCTGGCCGACGTACCCGATCGGTGGATCCACGCGCCGTTCAAGGCAGGGCCGGCGCTGCTGGCGGAAACGGCGTCAAAACGCGCGCGCGCCTACCCGCCGCCGATCGTCGACCACGGGGCTGCCCGCCGCCGCGCGTTGGAGGCGTTCGCCGTCGTGCGCCGCGCGGGCCGGCGGTGACTCTCCCCGCCGTCAGCCGTGCATTCTTTCGGCAGACCGGGTTAACGCCCCAAAAGCGTCGTTGGCTGTCGGCACGAGCACGTCCGCACCCGCGAAAACGCGCAGCAGAACTTCGTTTTGAAAAAGTTGCCTATTGGCCGAGAACGTAACGGCCAAGGTCCATCGCGTTGGAGACGGCGAAACCCTGGGCGTCGTTGTTGAAGTAGGCATACACGTCCCACCCCTTGGCGAGGTAGCCCTCGATTCGCTTGGCAGCGGCTGACAAGGCCTGGTGAGGATAGTCGCCCCCGTTGCCTGCTCCATGGAAGCGGAGATACACCCAGTCGGCCGTGATCTCATGGGGGTGGTCCTCGATCAGATCGTGAATGCACAGGGCGGCGGCATGCCGGCGCAGCACCTCATAGATTTCTTCGCACAACCAGCTGGGATCGCGGAATTCCACTGCCCAGCGGACGCGATCCGGTGCCGCGTCCAGAAATTCGTCCAGCCGCACGGCGTCGGCGTTCCAGTGCGGCGGGAGTTGCACGAGGATCGGCCCCAGCAGTTCGCCGAGAATCTCGGCCCGTTCCAGGAACTTGCCGATGCTGTCGGCCGGGTCCTTGAGCTTCTTGAGATGAGAGCCGTATCGGCTGAACTTCAGCGTATAGCAGAAACCCTTCGGGCCGGCCTCGCGCCATTATTCGAACGTGCCGGCCGAGGGGAGATGAT
>Ga0272443_10003111_pt1 | contig 20013 bp, 18 predicted proteins | sample SSMAcet12_FD_193581 | JGI IMG/M metagenome (GOLD analysis project Ga0272443, IMG submission 193581) | Marine sediment archaeal communities from Little Sippewissett salt marsh, Falmouth, MA, United States - SSM-Acet-12 | ecosystem: Environmental > Aquatic > Marine > Wetlands > Sediment ... | reverse complement strand
TGAGGTCAATCTGCGAAATCTGAATATTTAGCGGAAAACCTGTATTACCGGACACTCTTCAAAAGGAAGGTGCTCTATGACTTTCTTGAAAAAAATTAGACATGAACGCGGCATGGCTCTCATTATCGCGCTCGTTCTAACATTGATGCTGACTATAGTAGGGTTGGGTATTATAAAATCCGCCAATGATGAACTGAGCATTGCGGGCAACGAAATGCACGAAATGACAACTTTCTATACGGCCGAAGCCGGGCTGGAAAAATCAATGGCCCTGATTCAGAATTATTATGAAGATTATGATCGCCCACCGGATACACTCCCGGCCGAAACTTTGCAAGTCAACGAGATTATAGTTTTTTACGAATCATTCAAAGGCGACACCTCAACTTCAACCATCTCCAAAGGCTCCATGGCGGGACTTATGGGTTTGACCCAGCCGTTTATTATCTCGGCCACTGCCATCGATTCGGCCAATAACAGTACCATCACCCTGCAGGAGACTTTTGAAGTGGGATTGGTTCCCATATTCCAGTTTTCGGTATTCTATGATGAAGATCTGGAAATAGCTCCCGGCCCCTCGATGCTTCTGCTGGGACGGGTTCACTCCAATGGCGATTTATATATTCAGTCAGAGAACTCCCTTCATATTGATTCCTATATGACTGCTCACGGTGATATCTATCACGGCAGAAAACCCGGATCGGGTCTATCCGACGCCAATGGCGATGTCGATATTATGAGTTTAGATGGCTCTTATTACTCCATGAAAGACGGATCAGATTGGCTCGATAGCGAGGACAGTTACTGGTTTGATTCGTCGGTAGCCCGCTGGGGAGGTCGCGTACAGGATGCCTCCTACGGTCAGGAAAGCCTAAACCTGCCTCTGGAAGATGAATCCAATCCCCACGCCATTATTGAGCGCGATACGGCCAATGGTGGTAATCCCGATTCATTCGAAAACGAGGCGGAACTCAAGATTGTCGAGGGTACTGCCCTCTGGTATAACGGTTCCTCCTGGATCGACGTAACTACAGATTTAGAAACGGCCGGTATTCTTCAGGAAACTACTTTTAGAGACCGCCGTGAGGGAGAGGATGTTACGGTTTACGATATTGATCTGAACGCCTTCAGTACCTCATCTTATTTCCCGTCCAATGGCATCGTGTGGACAGCCGATGATCGCTCCGGCTACCGCGCTACGCGATTGTATAATGCCGACGAGGTTGAAAGCGATATCGGATTCACTCTGGCCTCGGAAAATCCGGTATATACCCAGGGCGATGTCAACTCCGTAGATAAAAAGCCGATGGCTATTATCACCGATGCCCTGACTATTCTTTCCAATAATTGGGATGATGCCAATGCCACCCTTTCTACCAGTGACCGACAAGCCACCGATACCGAAACCAATTTTGCCTATATCACCGGTAATCGGGAAACCGGCGGGAGCTATTACAACGGTGGTCTGGAGAACCTGCCCCATTTCCTGGAAACATGGAGCGGCGATACGCTTACTTACACTGGTTCGATGATCTGTCTCTGGCAGTCCCAGGTGAGCACTTCCTGGCCGACCGAGTACAGCCCGCCTTATCGTGACTGGTCTTTCGACAACGATCTGACTGACCCTGATAAAATGCCTCCCGGAACTCCATGCGTCAGAACGTTCATCCGCATGGGTTGGCACCAGGAAAACGTCGGTTATGTTTTCACCGAAGAAATGTTGAGTGAAACGGTTACAGATTAAAAAATCATTGCTACTTAATCCTTACCGTTGTCGCCGCCTGTGGGAGGTTCTTAAAGAACCTCCCTTTTTTTATGGGATGAACAAAACATATCCTTGAATTTAATAATCCGGTCTGATATTTTTAATCCATGAAATCCGATCTGTGGAAAATCCCCAATTTAATATCAGCCGGACGGCTTCTACTGCTCATACCGGCCGGATATTTTATAGCGCAGACGGGTCGTTTCAGTCCGCTCTATGCCTTAGTCTTTCTATTCATTGCCGCAGTCTCGGATTTTCTCGATGGTTATCTGGCCCGCCGCTTAAATCAGCAAACCGAACTGGGCAAAATACTCGATCCCCTGGCTGACAAAATAATGGCGGCCACTTTAGTTATTCTCTTACTCCTTCATCGCGAATTACCATACTGGGTGGCGGGAGTTATCCTCGGGCGCGATTTGATAATCATGATCGGCGGGATTTCTCTTAAAAAGAAAATCGGTTTTGTTCCGCCGTCAAACCTATTCGGCAAATACTGTTTTACGGCTATTGCGGTTTTGCTTCTAAGCTATGTCATCAATTTCCGCTTCGGAATATCGATGTTTCTAATAATAACTATGGTTTTAGCGGCGCTTTCACTGATCGCCTATACGCGAAGTTATATTATCGTCGATAAAACCGGGACTCTGCCGCAGTTTTCCGATAAGCCCGTTTATAAAATCGGACGCATTACGACAACGATCATTTTATCGGTAGTATTTCTTTATAATCTGTATCTGGCGTTTTTAGTCAATTAAGGTATATTTTGTGAATGCGGGATTTTTAGAGTAAATGCGAAAATGAAGAAAAACAGTTTTATCATACCCGGCCTGGTCTTTATGGCCTTTTGCGCTCTGTACCTTCTGCTTTCCCTGACCAACCGAAGCGGTTTGTTTTTTATGCCTATCTGGGATATTGAACACTACCTGAACATCGCCGAGCGCGGTTATGAAGTATATCCCTGCATTGAAGGCGTCCATTTTCCGCGGGGCGAAATTTGCGGCAATCCCGGCTGGTTTCCCGGCTGGCCGCTGGTAGTGAAAATACTGTCCTTTAACAATCCTTCGCTGGGAATAATTGTCCTGCCTTATCTTTTCACTCTCTTCGGTTTTGTCATGTTCTATAAAATTCTGTTGGAGCATAGTAATTGGCAAAAAGCCCTGATCGGTCTTCTGGCGCTGGCGGCCGGACCAACGGCTTTCTATTTTTTAACCGGTTTCCCCTATGCCCTGATGTTATTTTTATTCGGGGCCTATCTATATTGTCTGTATAAAACAAACTTAAAATATCGCAAAATCCTGCTGGTTGTTATTGCCGTTATTTATTCTCTGACTTATCCCACCGCCTGTCTGCTGGCTGTGGTACCGCTGATTTACCTGATTAAAGACTGGCGAAGAAAAAACAGCCGAATCAGTATCGGGCGGATAATTAAAGACATCCTGATTTATATCCTGCCCTTCGCGGTCGGACCGGTTTTGCTGTCGGTATATTTCTGGATCAAATTCGATGATTTCATGCTCTTTTTGCATTTTCAGGAAAAATACGGTCGCACCTGGGGTGTGCCGATAGGATTAATCATTGATTCGCTTAAATATTTTTCGCTGGACCGTTTTGCGTATTTGCAATCGGATTATTATACTTTCTGGGCAGCTGACTTTGTTTTGATCTGGTTCGGACTGGTTTTTATAATCTTCCCGCCCTATCGCATCAAAGGCGAACTGGTAGCCCTGGCGCTTTTATTATATCTCTTCCCGCCCACCACCGGAGCTTTGCTTTCCATCTGGCGCCATTATATTCTCATTTTCCCCGTGGCCATGATAATAGCCAGTTCACCGCGGCCATTCTGGCTTAAAGGATTATATATCGCCATCGGGCTGGCTGCTTCTCTTTATATTTATTTTCCCCACTACCTTTACGGCATATTAATTTAAAAAAGAAAGGCCCGACACCATCACCGGCATCGGGCCATCGGCAGGAGGGAAGGCTTGTATCCTAACCGGCCGAGCCGGTTCGAGTAATTTTTTTAAGGATTATCTCAGCCGGGCAAAAACCCGTAAAGGCTGACTGGACCAGGTTGACGCCGACAAAAGCAGTCAGAATAAACCAATAGGGCGTCACGAAAAGACCCAGAACCACTGAAATCAACACCAGCGTTCCCGCCAGCACCCGAATCATATTTTCAACTGACATTTTTCAGAGCCTCCTAAAATCCGTAATTAATTTTCAGGTAGAGATTGTCGTTCATATCAAACTGCCCGAACATTGTGTACCTGTTATTACCCTCGAAAATATTCCCGCCGGCCATGAGAGACAACTCATCGGTGTATTTGTATTCCACCGAAAAGCGCATATAGGCATCCTCGTCGCTGGGTGAATAAAATCCAAAAGCGGAAAAAGTCAGCGTTTGCATCATAAGCTGTTTTGTCCAGCGCGAAGTCAAGAGTGTGCGGACTTCATCGGCTTTGGGATAACTGCCGGGAATATACCCGGCCTGGACCATCATATCGTATGACTCTTCATAGTTATCATAACTGTCCATTACCTCGGTCTGGAACTGGATATTACCGGTAAAATCGGTAGCAACCTGCCGTTCAAAACCGACCAGGGCTTTGATGGATGAATTTTCGATAAACAGGTTTTTGCCGCACTGATCTTCGCGGCTGTCATAATAGCCGCCTTCCAGCCACAGGATACCGCCCGCCATCTGTCCGCGCAGAGAGGCGCCATAAACATTGAGGCGGGGATAATAAATCTGATAGCTTTTATCCATCAATTGCCTAACACCTTTGGGGTCCTTGTAAAAACCGCGATAGGCATAGGCCGCGGCTTCCCAGCCCGATATGGACCTTTTATACCGGAAGGCTATTTCGGCATTATCGAAGCTGTTGGAAGGTTCCACCGGGGTCATATAGCCATCGGAACCGGTTATTTCTCCCGTAAAGGAATTGTAGAAACTCAGACGATCGCCGGTCGGAGTGATATTCGGTTCAAAATCGGGAATAAAAGCCACTTCGAATGATCCCACTTTATTGTACCAGGCCATTCGCAGAGCTGTCTGGGGAGCTTTCAGATACTGATCCTGACGGCCGATGAAAAACGATTGATAGTCTTTGGCAAAAACATCATTGATAAAGATAAGATCGCCCGTTCCCCAGGTCAGAATCTGGCGGCCAATCTTGAAATCAAAACCATACGGTAAGCGGAATTTGACATAAGCCTCGCGGACATCAAAGTCATAGTTGGTGCTGTCGAAACCGTCCTGGACAAAATCCAGCCGGGCAAAGGTTTCGGCGCTGTTGGAATATGATTCCAGACGCAGTTGCAGTCTTGTTTCCGCTACCGGATAATCCCGGTTAGTGGGATTTTTATCATCCAATCCCGCTCCCCACAGGCCTTCCACAAAGCCGCCCCAGTATAAATCCTGGGCTTTGGCGATGGGACTTATGGCGATTATCATGATGATAACCAGGATCGGGATAATTTTTCTTTCAGTTTCCATGATCTTCCCTCCTCACCATTAGCGAATAAATTGTCGCGGCGGGGTCTTGAGATAACGCTCGGTGAACACATCATCACTCACGCCGGTATTGTATTTAATCTGGTCGAATGAAATGGTGGTTTTCTGGTTTTTCTCGACATCTTCCATACTGCGGACGGTCACGGTTGTAATTCCATCAACATCCTCAACCTTCTCGGAGCGGAAAATGCGGATCAACTTATTGTCTTTATCGAAATACTCTTCCTTGAGCGGTAAAAAGTTCTCCTTGTCAATGTAGCTTTTCTTCAAAGCAAAACCGTCATAACCTTCATCAACCGGAGTCGATTCGATCAGATACACCGGGCGACCATCAAGCGTTTCGTTTTCCGAAACCAGAGTATGTTTATCTTCGGACCAGTGCCGTCCGGAAACATCTTCATAAGTGAAGTCACTGCCAACGAAGGATGAATTTTTGTCGTCGGCCGAGATGCGTTTGATCAGGTCAACCGCGGGGACATAAAGCCAGCGATCATCATTGGAATCGGGATTTTTCCAGACCATAAAGGTCATGCGCGAAACGTCAGACGGCTTCTTGAAATAGGTGTAGTATTTCTGAGCACCGCCCTCGGTAATGTCCATACGCAACATGGTGAAAATCCGTTCTCTTTCCTTGCCGGAGGAGCGCTTGATTTTCATGGTCACTTCGGCCACACCGTCATCACCGGCGTAATAATAGGCCATGTGTGATTTCTTCATTATTTCACTGGCGTCGAGAGCAAAGGCATTGCTGACCAGCATCAAGACCAGCGCCGCCAGACCTATGGTTATTAAACTGCGGTTCATGATACACCTCCTACCTTCACGGTATTTTCAACTTCTTTTTTATCTGTATTGGGGAACAATCTCTTCCGGAAAACAATCGACAGGGCCGGTAACAACAGCAGGGTCACTGCGCCGGAGACGGTCATTATAACGAAGAAGAAAGTTCCTACGGTTATATAAGGCATCAGGTCAGAGAAAAGCATCGGGACGAAACCGATGGCAATCACCAGCACATTGCGGGCAATAGCCCGACCGGGACCTTCGAAAATTAGTCTATAAGTTTCTCGGAAATTGCCCGTTCGCTTATGGATGGTTTTGGCTCGCTGTATGAAATGAATGGCAAAATCCACCGATAATCCCAGAGTCAGTGATGACAGCACCGCGATGGGCATATCATAAGGTTTCCCGATATATCCGATAAAGCCGTAAATAGCCATGATAGTGATCGACAGCGGCAACATCGAGATGAAACCCAGGAGCGGCGAGCGGAACAGGAAGATCATCATTAAAAAGACTATTCCGAATGAGCTTAAAAGCGATATGCGCATCCCGCTGACCATCTTATCCTGCCAGACAATATTGACATAAGGCAGACCGGCCCAGTGGGTTTCCAATTCACCCGGAGGCGGGTTGGATGCGATATATTCATTGGCGTCATTGACCACAGCGGCGACTGTTTGATTGTCACCCTCAGTCAACTGCACCCAGATATTAGCCTTGTTGTATTCGGGCGTAATCAGTTTGAAGAGATCATCGGGATCACCGCCCGACATTTCATAGATAAAGAGATACTGGCCGATAGTGACATCGTCATCGGGGATAGAATATTTGGACCGGTCGGAACCGCCGTGCAATTCAAAACCGACTTTCTTTATAATGTCAGCGATACTCGCAGTAGCTCCCACGATATGATTTTTCTCCAGATGTGTCTGCAGACCTTCGATCCAGTTCATGACATCGGGATCCTTGATGGCATCATCTTCGGTCCCTTCGACCACAAGGTAGTTCATATAGGTTCCGGCCAGATGCTGATTGAGAGCTCGATCCGCCAATCGCAGAGGGTGATCGGATTTGAACCATTTTACCGGGTTGTCATTAACGGTTATCATCGACAGGCCCACGGCAGAAACAACCACCACTGTGGCCGCACCCAGCATAATCAGGCGATAGCGTCTTGAAGCGAAACGGCCAATACTCCTGACGACCCGGGCAAAAAGCGTTTTGTTGTCTGTTTCACTGGAAACACCGAAATTGCGAAGAGATTTTTCCGGCAGAAGGATAGCAAAAGCCGGGTTGAGCGTGATTGACAAAAACCAAGCCACTGCCACGCCAAAGGCCACAAATATACCGAAAACCTGCACCGGTGGAATATCATTGGTCGTCAGAGATAAAAATCCGACGACGGTTGTGGCGGAAGTAAACAACATCGGCAGAAACAGTTCACCGATGGTATGGCGAATTGTCGTCTCTTTATGTTTATACTTTCCATAGCGGTCATGGAATTCGGAAAGAATGTGGATCGAATTAAGAACCGCTATGGGAAAGAGGAAAATCGGAATCATCGAACTCATGATATGAACGGTATGACCGGTCATAACCAGAGCGCCCATAGTCCAGATAATTGCCGTAACGGCCACGATCATGGGTGGTATGATAACCCGTATATTACGGAAGAAAATGAACATCAGGATGAAAATGATCAAACCGGCCATCGGCGCCGAATAAATCATCTGTTTGAACATTTCCACACCGAAACTGTCCTCAGCTACCGGCAACCCGGCAACATAATATTCTTCCTCACCTCCGAATTTATCCGTGATGGCTTTGATTTCGCCGGCGATACGGTGTGACATATCCTTGGCTTCTATAGGAATAAAAAGAGCCAGCGCCTTGCCGTCGTCAGAAGCCAGCTTGCCGCGCAAAATCGGATTATCTTTGATCCGGCCCAGTATATATCGAGCATCTTCTTCACTTTCAGGCGGCTGACTCATCAAAGGTTCGATTACCATGGTGTTGGCGCCACCCTGACGAATATCATCGACCATCGAAGGAGCCATGATATCATCTTTAATGACACCGTCGATTTTGGCTATTTCTTCAGTGATATAGTAGATGCGGGTTAATTGATCTTTAGTAAAAGCCCCGTTTTCCCGGACCACGCCAACTGCAATAAAATCGGCAATGCCGAATTCTTCTTTTATCTGATCATTAAAGACCCGAACCGGCTCGTCGGCCGGGAGCATATTCTCAGGATCGGTATCTATTTTAATATCAGTCAGATGGTAGGCGAAAAAGGCTGTCAGAACGAGGACTATTCCTATTACCCAGAATGGGTGTCGAATTGAAAATGTGGTCAAAGCTTCTTTCATGATTCCCTCCGGTCGATTATTTATTGTTTGTTCATTGCCCCTTTAGATACAGGCCGGGGAAAAACGATTCAAAAAAACTGACATTTTTACTCTTGTTGTATATTATTACAATATTACGACTTATGGTGTTTTGGTGTCGCAAGTCTGAATTATCTGGGTTATTTCTGAGAAATATATAATGTGGTAAAAGATACATAAACGGAGTAAACAGGGAGGCCTCTCTCAGAATTATAATGTGGTAAACAAACCAGTTTATTGACATATAATATTGTATAACAACATCTTAATTATTATTTATTAACTTCCCGTGAAATTCTTGTTCATTTTTCTTACAGTTCGGACTGACAATTATTACTCCCTGCTTAATTGCATGTAACTGTTACCCTTAAGGGCAATCAAAGTGTCGGGTAGACTTACAAAGTTCGAGAGATTCAGAAACGGTGCGGTATTACAGCGGTTTGCAAAAAATTGAGGTAAATAATCACAGCCTGCCGAATTTCTTTTTCCACCGTTCGGCCAGTTTATCATTCAGCTTTTGTTGCAAGGCTTCGGGTAAATCATCACAACTACCGTCCTTACAGAGCGTTACGGTCAAACGCAGATTATCAACCATGAGACGGCAATTATTGCAACCGGCCAGATGCTTTTCAAGCTCAGCGCACAATTCCTGATCCAGTTCCCCGTCTATATAATCCGACAGTTGCTGGGCGATTTCAGAGCAGCGGCTCATGAGACAATTCGCTCCTTAAAATATTCATTGAGATCCTGACGCAGGGCCAGGCGCGCCCTTAAAATCCGAGATTTGGTCGCGGCTTCAGACAAACCAAGAGTTTTCGCCACCTCTTTGATAGGCATTTCCTCAAAATATCTCAATAGAAAAGGCATGCGATATTTCAATGGCAGGGCTTTGATGGCTGTATCCAGTTTTTGGCGGACTTCCGCATCGGTCAGTTTAGATAAAGGATCACGCCAATCCAGGAGGGAGCTATCTGCTTCTTCACCATGCTGATGAACCGGGAAATATTCTTCCAGCGACAGCAGATCCTTTTCCCGGCTACGGCCATAGCGGGCTCGGACAATGTTGACAGCAATAGTATAAAGCCAGGTCCCGAAGGATGATTCGGCTCGAAACTGCTGAATATTATCAATCGCCTTCAAAAACGTCTCCTGGAAAATATCCTCCGCATCTTCTTTATTTTTAGCCAGTTTCAGGGCCAAACCATATATTTTGCCCTGATAATCACCTATAAGAGTATTAAAAGCTACGAAATCACCTGATTGAGCACGCTCAATCAGTTTCTTTTCATCTATTTGGATACTCTTTGACGATTTTTGATTCTTCTTTTTTTCCATAATCTCTGGTAAAATATGTCCCGAAGTGGATTCAGTAAACAAAAAACCCGCAAAGCGCGGGCATATCTACCGGAAAATAAAGAGAAACCAGCCTAATTGTCGCCAAACATGGCGGCCAGCCGTGACTTTAGAGAGGCTTCGCCGGTAGGATCGGGAAATGAGGTTATTTCACCGGGAACACTGAACCTGTAATCGCTTTCGATAAACTCGGACATAAATTCCGATAAAACCTTAGTGAATCGATCAGCGGCCAGCCTGGCTCCATTGAGGTCGGTTTCCGGAAGGAGCATTATTAATTGATCGTTTTTAAAGATTGAAATCAAATCGGTTTCGCGGACAAAGCGGCCCAGACGTTCTGCCGCCTCTTTGATAAACTCCTGAGCCTCTTCAGAGTTATCAATCTTCCTTTTGCCGGCCGTAGCCAGAAATTCCGATAGATTAAGGATCAGAAGCGATAAAAAATTGCGGTACCTCTCGGCCCGCTTCATTTCCAGCAGGGCGGCATCGCGAAATTGTTCAATTCGTGCCAATGCCACTTCTTTACTATTTTTGCGTTCGTAGTGATTCCAGTATATCATCTCTACCTTTTTCTTCCGTGAAAAAGGACCAACATAAAAGTAATAGCAAGTCGCATTCCAACTCTTCACACCGGTCCAAAAAATATTTTAAAAAGCCTCAGCGTCCTGCCAAATGATTTCCTCGCTATTTCTTAACGATCTTTATACAGTTATATAACATTACCTTACGGAAGATACCGTCAGAGGATCAAGAGTTGAAAAAGAAACAAAAAAACAAGACCTGATATGTCTAATTTAAGAGAATGAATTTTATTTTTTCGCTAATAAAGGCAGAAGTGTCCGAGTTCTGGACACCGGCATGCGAGACTACTTCATGTCGTTGAGATTATATTCTTTTATCTTATAAAGGAGCGAGCGATAGGAAATTTCCAGAATATCGGCCGCCTTGCGGCGGTTCCAATTGGTTTTATTAAGCACCTTGGCAATGAGAGTCTTTTCTTCCCGGGCCACAACCGCCGCGATGACTTTTTTAAGTGACAGAGAATCGGCCGGTATAACGGTTTGGGGTACGCTGGTGCTGGCCGTAGCGGCGGCCGAGGCATTGGCCGAAAGGCGAGTCATATCGGATGATTGCCCCGCCAGGAGTTCGCCGATAATACCATCATCACCACGGACCACAGCTTGTTTCATGACATTTTCAAGCTGACGTACATTACCCGGCCAAGGGGCCGCCTGCAAATCGGCTATTACTTCCTGCCTGATGGCCAGAGAATCTTTGTTATACAGCTTGCAGTATTTTTCGATAAAATGCTCTATTAAAAGCGGAACATCGCCCCGTCTGTCGCGCAGGGGCGGTAAAAAGACGGTGATTTCATTGAGGCGATAGAATAAATCATCACGGAAAGAACTTTCTTTAATGGCCTCTTCCAGGTTGCGATTGGTGGCACAGATGATTCTCACATCGACATGAATATTATTGATTCCGCCCACCCGAACAAATTCCTGCTGTTCCAGAACCTGCAACAGTTTGGCCTGCAATTCCAACGGCATATCTCCGATTTCATCCAGGAACATGGTTCCCTTGTTGGCAACTTCGAAGCGGCCCGGTTTGGTCTTATGGGCTCCCGTAAAAGCACCCTTCTCATAGCCGAATAACTCGGCTTCCAGAAGATCGCGCGGTATGGCGGCGCAGTTGACCTTGGTAAAGGACTCTTCGCCACGGCCGGAAACATTGTGTATCATGCGAGCGATAATTTCCTTGCCGGTTCCCGATTCGCCCCGAATCAGGACGGTCAGTTCAGAATCAGCCACCTGCTCAATTAAATTCTTTACCTGGATAATCTGGGGAGAATCACCGATGAAAGTGTTGTATTGGGATTTGGCCCGCAGTTCCGACTTGAGAGAAGTAACTTCCTTTTTGAGCCTGTTTTTTTCCAGAATATTGTTTATATGAATTTCGACTTCTTTGACATCAAAGGGCTTTTTTATAAATTCGGCCGCTCCGGCCCGGATCGATTCAACCACATAATGAGTCTCGTCGTGCCCGGAGAGCATTATCACATCCGGCCTGTCATCGACTTTATTGAGTTTTTTCAGGACATCAATACCGGACATCTCCGGCATCTTTATATCAAGAAGGATCAGATGCGGCTTTTCAGTGGTAACCATTTGAAGGCCTTCGGCTCCGTTGCGTGCGGAGACAAAATTAAAACTGTCGGAAAGACCTTCATTCAGAATCCAGGCGACCTTGGGATCGTCGTCAATTACTAGTATTTTTATCTGACTATGCTTCATATTGTATCTCTAAGTAGATAATCGTCAAAATTGGATGGAAATCAAGCTGATTTGGATTAAAATATCACATTTTTTGCAATTTTTTGCAACTGAATTAGACGGGCAAATGGATTACGAAGTTGGTCCCCTTGCCTTTTTGACTTTTTACTTCAAGCTTACCGTTGTGAGCCGAGACAATGCGTTCGACCACAGCCAGACCGAGTCCGGTTCCGGTTTCCTTGGTGGTAAAATAGCGGTCAAAAATAGCACTTTTATCTTTATCGTCTATCCCGCATCCGGTATCGAAAACCTCCATTCTGACCATCATACGTTTTTTTACCTGTTCCATGGAGGTTTTAAGGGTAATTTTGCCGCCTTCCGATCCGATAGCGTCGACGGCATTCATGATCAGATTAATGAGCATTTCCATGATCTGATTTCGATTGATAAAGACATCGCCCAGATCCGGATCAAAATCATAATCGCATTTAATATTGTTTTTTTCCAGATCAGGCTTGACCAGATGAACCGCTTTCTGCATCAGATCGGAAAGATTAGTTCTCTCGGTCTGATATTTATTGGGATTGGAGAAATCAACTAGTTCCCGAACCAGCTCGTTAAGACGTTGAACTTCCGATTCGGCGGTCTTGAACAAATCCGAGCTTTCGGCCAGTTCCGGCCAGCGATCGCGCATTATTTGAAGCGCTCCTTTGATACTGGTCAGGGGTTTCCTCATATCATGGGAAATCTCCGATATCATGTTTCCCATGGTCAAAAGGCGGGTGGCATTTAGGATCGATTTTTCGCGCTCGTACATGGATGCCGCCTGTCGGGCTATCAAACCGGCAATCTGGCGATCTTCGGCGCTGTATATATCCTTTTCCCGAAAAGCCAGACAAAACAGATAATCTACACCGGTAATACCCGTTATGGGAAAGGCCATAAGACCAGCTGTCGGAATGGTATTGCCTTCCATGTTGTCGAGATGTTCACGGATCAATTCTTCTGCCTTTCCAGGAGTCGTAAATTCTTCCACGCCGGCTTTGATTTCCAGACGCAGATCCAGCCGTTGGTTACCGGCCCCGCCAGTAAATATGAGCTTACGGACCCGTTCGTCCCAGCGAAACCAGAGCGCCATTTCGACCGGCATTAGATTGCGAATGCCACAGAAAATAATTTCCTGCAGGTTCTCTACCGAGCCCGCTCGCGACATGGCATCACCAATATCCTGAAGGGCCGATAATTCGGCAACGCGGCGGCGCAGTTGATGGACTATAGAGGCATTGTTTATAGCAGTTGCGGCCTGCGAGGCAAAAGTCGTTAAAAGCTTGAGATCATATTCGTTAAATTCACTCTTGCTCCGCTTATTGGCAATATTTATGACTCCGATAACCTCATCATTGTAAATGAGGGGTACTGATAACAGGGAAGCATTGCCATAACGCTCTTCTTTGTTCTCCCGGCTGAAACGCGGATCACTCTCGACATTGGTGATAAACAGCGGTTCGCCCTTATCCGCCACATAACCCGCGATGGAATTACCGATCGGCAACCATGTTTCCCGAATAATTTCTTCGTCGAGACCGCGGGCCGCGGCTATTGAAAGATAGCGCCGGTCATTATCAAGAAGCATAATAGAACCCTGGCGGGCCCGAAGGACATCGGCCGCCAGATCGACAATACGGTGGAGCAATTCATTCAGCTTAAGCGTTGAGCTTATCGATTTTCCGGCTTCGTAGAGAGCATTTATTTCAAAAAGGCGATCTTCCAGTTCGGTATTCTTGGCCTGCAGTTGGGTCAGAAGAAAAGACTTGGCTCTTCCCAAACGCCGTTTTTCCAGACCGCGCTTAATTACCATCTCCAGTTGGGGAAATTCCACCGGCTTGAGCAAATAGTCATAAACGCCCTGATTTATAGCCTCGATAGCCGATTCCAGTGAGGCAAAACCGGTCATCAGGATCACCATGGCCTGGGGATCAACTTTGCGAGCCAGCTTGAGTAGATCAAGTCCTGAAAGGCCGGGCATTTTTATATCAGATATAATAATATCGAAATTACCGGTCTTTATTTCCTGGGCGGCATCATCGCTGTTTTCAAATACAGCTACCTCGAAACCGGAATCAGTAAGCAAAACCGAGAGGGAGTCACAGATACGCTTTTCATCGTCAATAACCAGAATCCGCTCCCTGATTTGGCAATTGAGGGCTTCTTCCAGTTCGTGCGTCAGGGTCTGATCAATCATTTCTTTTCCTCGGCTCCGGTAGCAACCGGGAGCCAGATAGTAATGCGTCCGCCCGCATCGGGGTCATTGTCGGCCTCAATGCGGCCATTGTGCTCCTGAATTATACCGAAACAGACCGATAAGCCCAGCCCTGTTCCGGCACCCTCCCCTTTTGTAGTAAAAAACGGTTCGAACAACCGCGGCAAAATATCTTCTGTTATTCCGGGACCATCATCGGTGAAGATGATCTTAATCTTATTATCGTGGTTCTCGACCACTATCTTTAACCGCCCGCCGCCGGGCATGGCGTCTTTGGCGTTAATTATCAGGTTGAGAAAGACCTGTTTCAACTGATCGGGCGATCCGATAATCGTCGGCATTTTTTCAGGAAAGGTAGTATCAATCAGGAAATTTTTATCTTCCAACTGCCGCCCGACCAGAGTCAGGACATCTTCAATAATCTGAACTGGGCTGAGAGGAACCTTTTCCGCTTTATGCGGCCGATGGAAATCAAGCAATTGGCGAACAATACGGGCAATCCGAGAAAGCTCCTGATTGACTATTTCAAGATATTCATGAGCCTGATCAATGTTATGCATATTGCGGTGGCAGAGATGTAAGTAGTTCGAAATAATACTTAAGGGGTTGTTGACTTCATGGGCGATCCGGGCCGATAATTCCCCGATAGCCGCCTGCCTCTCGCTGATCACCAACTGATCCTGAGCGATTTTTAATTCTTCCAGAGCGTTTTTTTCCGATTCATATAATCGGGCATTTTCCAGAGCGACAACGAATTGATTGGCCAGGATCGAAAGGAATTCTATATCATCATTGGTAAAACTGCCCCCGGACATCTTGGCCCCGACAAAAAGCAGACCGCGGAGTTCCGATTTCATTATCAGGGGAATCATTAAACCATGGCGAAATATCCGTAGAGAATCGATTTCTGGATTATTCTTCAGGTTATCAATCAAATCGCCCACGGCCAGCGGTTTCCCGCCCGCCTTCAGATATTTGGCTACCGGACCGGAAACACTCAAATTCAGTTTCTTGCGGGCCGGATCGGTCAAGCCTTTGGACTTGGCCAGTCTGAGTAAGGTAACATCTTCATCGGGCGGCAATAAAAGCGCGGCTGAGGAAGCTCCCACCTGTCCCAGAGAGGTGAGCAGGAAGGAATCGACAAGGGTATTGTAATTCAGGACGGCGTTGAAATTGCGGCTGATTTCAAAGATGGTATAAAGATCAAAAATCTTGCGTTTGAGTTGGCGGTTGCTTTCCGTCAACTCACTGATTTTAACATCGATAGCGCCACCGAGCATTTCGACCGCGCGCAGGGATCTTTCTCTGGCTTGTTTTTCTCTTCTCAAAATCCGTCTCGTTTTATTAGCGGAGCCAACTCACCCACAACAAAATGCGAACCGGCTATTACTAATATATCGGACGGATCACTGTTTTCCAAAAGGTCTTTGACCGCCATGTTCGCATTGGGGAAAACGCGCACGCGGCCATGGTTGTAATTCAGGCGGGATATCAGGTAATAAGGATCATCGCGGCGGGCGTTTTCCAAGGGTGCTACCGAGATCGATTTAGCCAATGGGGCAATATCATGCAGGCACCAGTCCCCTTTTTTCTTCTCCACCATGCTGATCAAAAAATTGAATTTTCTACCGGGGAAATGATTTTTCAGAGTATCAGCCAGAACACCAAAACCTTCGCGGTTGTGAGCCACATCTATGATAATCATGGGATGCCCCGCAATGGTCATGAAACGGCCCGGCCAGTGATTATTTTCCAGTCCTTTGCGAACAGCCAAACGGCTGATCCGGGCGAATTTCTCATTAAGAATTTCGGCCGTTCGCACGGCCAGATTGGCATTGAAAGCCTGATGTTTTCCCGCCAGACCTAACCGAGCCTTGAGACCGGCATAATGGCCATCATGGATTTCAAGAAAATCGCCCCGGCCATTTTGATTAAAGCTGTAACTGCGCGGATGATGGAAATAAAGAGGCGCCTGGCGTTCCCGGCAGATCTCCCGAAAGCGCCGCGCGGCGGCATTACCATTGTCGGTAACGCCGGTCACCAGCGGGATATTTCCTTTGACGATACCGGCTTTCTCCCCGGCTATTTTGTAAGTTGTTTTACCTAACAAATTGGTATGTTCCAGGGAAATATTGGTAATCACCGTCACCCGAGGCTTACATACATTAGTAGCATCGAGCCGCCCGCCCAGCCCGACTTCCAGAACCACCCAGTCCACTTTGCACCGGGCGAAATACGAGAAGGCTAACGCTGTGGTAACTTCAAAAAAGGTGACCTGGGTTTCAACGATTTGACGGCGATTCTGCTCGACAAAATCTGAAATCGCGGACGGGGGAATTTTTTGCCCGTTGACCCTGATTCGTTCGCGGTAATCGGCCAGATGCGGCGAGGTCAGGATACCGACTTTGTACCCGGCCGCCTGCAGAATACCGGCGATGAAACTGGATGTGGAACCTTTGCCGTTGGTCCCGGCGACATGGACAATTTCATATTTATCCTGCGGATCCCCGAGAATGCGGCACAGACGGGTGATATTTTCCAGCCCCAGCTTGATACCGAAATGCTGACGGTTATAGATAAACCGGAGGGCCTTATCATTACGATCCAGCGGCATTTTGTTTTTATATCCTTATTGGGAAATATCGTTTGACTGGGGCTTTTTGCCATCAAAAGTATAATGCAGGCTCATGCGGAGAGTATGGCGCAAGTTTTTCCGTTCTGCTATAACATCCAGAAAACCGTGTTCGAGGAAAAACTCTGATGACTGGAAACCTTCGGGGAGTTCCTGACCTATGGTCTGTTGGATTACCCGCGGACCGGCAAAACCCAGAAGAGCTTTGGGCTCGGCAATAATTATATCCCCCAGCGAGGCATAGGAGGCCATGACCCCGGCGGTGGTGGGATTGATCAAAACCGATATGAACGGCATTTTTTTGCGGGCCAGGACGGCCAGTAAAGCCGACGTTTTAGCCATTTGCATCAGCGACAGGATACCTTCCTGCATGCGCGCTCCGCCGGAGCAGGAGACGATAATAAGCGGGATTTCGCGGTCAATGGCCCGCTCAATAGCCCGGGCTATTTTTTCACCAACCACCGAACCCATGGAACCACCCATGAAATTAAAATCCATTACGGCGAACGATACCGGTATGCCATCAATTTGCCCAATGCCGGCCACAACGGCATCCTTTAAACCCGTTTTTTCGATGGAAGCTTTTATGCGGTCGGGGTACTTTTTCGAATCCCGGAAATTCAACGGATTTCTGGAGGTCAGGTTACTGTCAAATTCTTCCAGACGGCCGTCATCCAGAAGAAGGTCTATAATCTTGTCGGAGGATATACGGAAATGGAATCCGCAGGCCGGGCACACCCAGAGGCTTTCCCGAAGGACCCGCGAATAGGTGACTTCGCCGCACTCCTTGCATTTGGTCCAGAGTCCGTCAGGGATTTCCTTTTTCTCCTGAGTGGTCAGGCCGTTTTTTGATTTTTTAAACCAGTCCATATTAACCTTAATATCCTAAACGCCCCCGGCAGGCGAAAGGACTTTCTCCATAACCAGACAATCCTCAACCGGATCCCGGTAATATCTACGTCGCACGGCCAGATCGTTAAAGCCGAACAACCTATATAAAGAAATGGCCGCCTCATTGGACGGTCTCACTTCCAACAGGATACGTTCGAAATTATGACCGGTGCAAAATTCTAAGATAAACGTTAGCAATTTTTTGGCAATATTTTTCCGCTGATATTTTTGTGTCACGGCAATGTTATTCAAATGCCCTTCCCGGTACCCCAACCCCAAAACGGCATAAGCGGCAATTTCGCCCTCGATTTCGACCACCCAGAGGCGGCTAAATTCCTCCGAGACATCAACTTGAAAAATAGTCTCGGGCCACGGATCGGAAAACAATTCGTTTTCGATGCCGACTACGGCGGGAATATCGGCCGCGGTCATCTCACGAATTTTTGTTTTTTCGCTCTGCAAATTTTAATTCCGCCTGCGAGGGGGCTATATAATAGGGTTCCAGGTCGGCCGGATTATCACTTTCACCGCTCTCAAGTCTTTCCGCGCCTAGAAGAGCCAGCTCGCCGCCGGAGATATACAGTTCAGCGGGATTGATCTCGGACGGAATCTCATCACCCAAAGACTGCGGGCGACGGCCGATGAAACCAAGAGGTTTTTCGCCGATGCGCAAAACAAGTTCACTCTCTGCCACTATTTCGATAGCCGCGCCGGGATTGTTCTCTGCTGTTGTATGACCAAGATAGAATTCTCCCCGCCTGACAGGAGAAGCCAGATAAAAATCCGGGGATTTGGATCGCAAACGCCGAGCGATCACATCGAAAGTCGAGATACCGATCAGGGGAATATTCAAGGCCAGAACCAATCCTTTGGCCACCGCCAATCCCACTCGGAGTCCTGTGAATGAACCCGGTCCGATTCCCACGGCTATTGCCTGCAGGTCTTTTTTATCGATATCGCAATCGATCAGGACCGCATCAATCAATCCGATTATCTGCGAGGCATGTTCGCGGTCGGTGGTGACCAGGTCTTCTCCGATTACCCGGCGGCCATCGCTAAGCCCTGCACCGAGGCGGTCGGTACTGCTGTCAATACCCAGAGTTATCATTAGTCCCTCCTCGAAAAAACAAGGCGGCGGCTGGATTCATCGACTATCTCAAAAGAAATTTCATACCGTTTTTCGGGTATATAGCCGTTTCCGTTTTCAGCCCATTCGATTACAATCAGACCATCGCGGGTAAGATATTCTTCTCCCCCGATGCCATAGAATTCCGCCGGATTTTTAGCGCGATACAGATCAAAATGAAAAATCGACATTTGCGGACCATGGTATTCATTGACGAGTGTGAATGACGGTGAATTAACCTCATCGGCAGAGATCCCCGCGGCCATGGCCAGGCCCCGCACAAAACAGGTTTTGCCGGCCCCCAGCGGTCCATATAAAGCTACCACATCAGAGGAATTCAATAACTCCAGAAAACGGCCGGCCAGTTTCTCGGTTTCGGCAACGGACCGTGTGGTAAGCGGTTTATCGAATTCAATGGCGGTCATGTCAGCCCCGCGGTTTTAAAGTCGCCACCGGCAGAATGATTTCATCCATGGAAATACCGCCATGTTGGAAACTGTTCTGAAACTGGCGCTGGAATTCATTATAACGGTTGGGATAAACGAAATAAAAATCTTCCCGGGCGATGATATAAGTCGTGGCTACGCTGAAACAGGGCAATTTATAGGCATCGGGGTTTTTAATCAGCAGGGCTTCTTTGGGATTGCAGTTGATATTATCGCCGTATTTGTAGCGCAGGTTGGTAGAAGTGTCTTTTTTACCGTGAGCCACCGTTCCGCGCGAACAGAGGGTCGAGCCGTGATCGGAAGTAATCACCACTGTAACATCTTTGCGGGACAGCATGCGCAGGGCCGCAAACAAAGTGGAATGTTCGAACCAGGTCTGCATCAGGGAACGAAAAGCGGCTTCATCCTTAACCATCTCCCTAAGCAAAATATTATTGGACCGGCCATGCGTCAGGGCATCGACAAAGTTTATGACAAGACCAATCAACTGTGATGATTGATAATTTTCGACTTGCTTCTTAAGATCATTGCTTTCCTGAGCCCGGAGGACTTTGATATATTTGACACCGTCTTCTATTTTGAT
>Ga0272443_10003110_pt1 | contig 20023 bp, 19 predicted proteins | sample SSMAcet12_FD_193581 | JGI IMG/M metagenome (GOLD analysis project Ga0272443, IMG submission 193581) | Marine sediment archaeal communities from Little Sippewissett salt marsh, Falmouth, MA, United States - SSM-Acet-12 | ecosystem: Environmental > Aquatic > Marine > Wetlands > Sediment ... | reverse complement strand
ATTAAATTCCAAAAAATTGAAGAGTGTGCAAAAAATAATGGTGCCTATTTTATTTTGAGAAATACTCATGAATTAAAAACAAAAGAAAGTGAAATGGATATCGAAGTTGCTGATTCAGAAAATATTGAAGAAGAAACAATTAAAGTTTATTCAGAAGAAAATCCTTCTGATTTTAATGAATTAATTAATCCATTAATGCAAGCACTTTCTATTGAAAAGCAAGAAGGTGAAACAAATGAAAATTTTACTCAAAGGCTTCTCGAAGGAACTAAAAAAACTTTAAAATTTTAAAATGCTTTTAAAAAAAATAAAATTAAATAACATTCGAAGTTACAAAGAAGAAGAAATAGAATTTCCTGTTGGTTCAACACTTCTCTCTGGAGATATCGGTTCTGGAAAAACTTCGATTCTTTTGGCAATAGAATTTGCATTGTTTGGGCTTCAGCCAGGTCAAAGAGGATCTTCTTTGTTAAAAAACGGAGAAAATTCAGGAGGAGTTTTAATTGAATTTGAAGTTGAAGGAAAAAAAATAATTATCGAAAGAAATTTAAAGAGAGCAAAATCAATTTCTCAAGATTATTGTATGATTGACATTGATGGAGAAAAAAAAGAAACTTCTGTAACTGAATTAAAAGATAAAGTTTTGGAACTTCTTAATTATCCAAAAGAATTTGCAAAAAAACAAAATCTCTTATATAAATTCACTGTTTATACTCCCCAAGAAGAGATGAAACAAATAATTTTGCAAGATGCCGAAACAAGAACAAATACTTTAAGACATGTTTTTGGAATTGATAAATACAAAATAATTTTAGAAAACTTATCAATTCTTCTTCAGAAATTAAGAGAAGAAAAAAGAATAAAACAAGCATTGACTGAAAATTTAGACCAAGACAAACAAGACATTCTTTCAAAAGAAAATGAATTAGAAACTAAACATTATAACCTTGTTTCAGTAGAAAAAGAACTTTTTTTAAAAAGAGAAAATAGAAAAAAAATACAAGAAGATATGCAGGAAGTTTCTTCTAAAATGGATGAGAAAAAAGTTTTTGAAAAAGAAATAGAAAAAACAAAAATGATGCTGTCTCATAAAAAAGAATCAATCTCTTCAAATTTAAATCTTTTAAAAAGAATTGAAGACCAAATTAAGGAATTAGAGTCTTTAGATTTTAAAGAGGAGAAAATTTTTGAATTAGAAAAACAAATAATTAATTTAAAAAAAGAAAAAAAAGAACTCAATGAAAAAAATTTAGATGTTTTGTCTAAGATAAGTTCCTTAAATTTGAAAAATCAAGAATTAGAAAGCGTAAAACAAAAATTAAAAGATTTGGAGATTTGTCCAACTTGTCTGCAAGATGTAGAATCTAGCTATAAAGCAAATGTTTCAAATAAATTAGATTCAGATGTTTTTAATAATGTTAAAGAAATAGAAAATTTCTCGATAAATCGGAAATTAATTTCAGATAATTTAGATAAATTAGAATATCAAATAAATATTAAAGAAAGAGAAGTCCAAGAATTAAAAATTATTAAAATGAAAGTTGAAGATTTAATTGAAAGAAAAAAAAGACGGCAAGAAATTTTAAATTCAAATTATTTATTAGAGAAAGATGTTTTGCTTTTAGATGGGCAAATAAAAAATTTGACTTCTTCTTTTTTTGATTTAAAAAAATATGAAAATATTTTTGAAGAGAGAAAAAGACAGCTTGATTTAGCTATGAATGAAGAAAGGTTTGCAGAAATTAAAGTTGCAGAAATAAAGAAAGAAATAGAAGTTTTTTCTGCGCAAATAGAAGAAATAAAAAAGAGAATTGTAAAAATAGAAGACATTAAAAACGAGCTTGATAAAATTAACCATCTTGAAGCTTGGTTAAACAAAAAATTTTCTCCAATGATTTCTTTTATTGAAAAAAATGTGATGATAAAACTTAAATCAGAATTTTCTATTCTTTTTGCAAGATGGTTTTCTATGCTTGTAGCAGATAATTTTTCTGTTAAACTTAGAGATGATTTCACACCAGTAATTGAACAAGAAGATTATGAGATTGATTATTCTTATTTGTCCGGGGGAGAAAGAACTGCTGTTGCGCTAGCTTACCGCCTCGCATTAAATCAAGTAATTAATTCTCTTCTTTCTAAAATTAAAACAAGAGATTTTGTGATTCTCGACGAGCCAACCGATGGTTTTTCAGAAACACAGCTTGATAAAATGCGCGAAGTTTTAGAACAACTTAATGTGGCTCAATTAATAATTGTTTCTCACGAGCAAAAAATAGAAGGTTTTGTAGAAAATGTAATAAGGTTTAAAAAACAAGAAGGTATTTCTAAAAAGATTTAAATGGATCCTGTAGAAGTTAATGGTTTAGAGAAAATAGTTGTTAGTGATGAAAATGGAAAACGAAAATTATCTTACAAAAGAAAAAAAGCAAAGTTTTTTGGAAAATGTAAGGAAATTATAAAAGCGGAACCTCAGAATTTTAAACAGGATGCAATTAGATGGATATCATTAGTTCTTTACTCCTCTCTTTACGAAGGAAATAGGCCGGGGAATAAACAAAGAAAAAGAGAAGATGAACTTGGGCTTCCACATGGAACTTTCACAAAATATAGTTCAAGAGAAGGTTATTTTCTTTTTCAAGGTTTTGAATATCTTGGAGTTTTTGAAGGTCTTAATCCTTTGTTAGATTTAATTCCAGGAGTTAAAGAATTGAGATCTGTAGATGCTGCATTGGGTATAGGATATTTTGTTCAGGCCGCAATTTCTGGGTCATATAATATTTTTAGGTATTACCATGCAAAATCAACTGGCAAAGGCCTTCCGGCAATTTCTGGGTATTCTGCATTTGTTAATCTCTTAGACTTAACATTCACAAAATTAAAGCAACTTCACAAAGAAATTAAAACAGAAACAGATTATTTGCTTGGGCCTTGAATTATTTGCCGCCTTTTCCTAATCCTTTAACAAACTTAACATATGCTTTCAAATTTTTACCACGAGGATTATATTTTGCCTCAACATAAAAGTTAGCATTTTCTCCAACATCAAAATCCTTTGCAACTTCAACTAAACCACTCCATTTAGTTCCATTTTCATTATGATAATTTAAACCTACTCCAGCCCTTAAAAATCCCAGATTTGCACCAACCATTCCTTGAACATCTATTTCTCCAGGTTCAGCTCCAATCATTATCATGTGGGACAAATCACCTTTTGTTAAAAATGAACTAAAATAAGCAGTTCCAACATCTCTGTATCCTGGACCTTCCAAATCATTCCATAATCTGGCAATTCCTTGATTATAAAAACCCTGGCTTGTATTGCCATGTGCGTTTTGCATTTTTGCCCAAAATTCTTTGTCTTGTGGAGCATATTTGAAAACAGTAAGTGTTCCAAAATCTTCATTGTTATAACCTACTGTTCCAAAAGTATTTGTGACCTCTCCATCTTCAGTATTAAGTCCTGCTGCAAGCATAGCATTTCCAATTTGTGCATCTCCTCTAAGAGATAAATCAAGAGTTTTTGTTCCAAAATTTTGGTTTCTATCATCAAAAAGAGAAACTGCAAACATTCTAGAACCAAGAGAATCACTTACACTTCCATTGTAAAACATTGTTGGCTGAGTTCCTTTTTCAAGGACAGGCACAGCCATTAAACTATAGTTTGTTCCATTAATCGTTTTATTTACTCCAAGTCCAAAATCAGTTGATGGTGTTCTCTCATCATTATCTGCTTCTGCAAATAAACTTATTTTCCAATCATTTAAATTAAAACCAGTTGAAGCAAAAATTTCATTGGGGTCTTCCCCATAATTATAATCAAATGTTGTGTTTATTGGGCCAACACTAAAACCATATCTTGTTCTTTCTGCCGAACAATTTTCTCCTTGTTCTCCAGTAATAGTATTTTCAATTGTTATCAAGTTATCTGCTACTGCAGGAACTCCAAAAGAAGTTAATCCCCCTGCAATAATTAAAGCATTTCTTAGGTTTGATTTTGTTTTCATATCCTTGTGAAAAAATTTAGGTTTATAAATCTTTCTATATGTAACTACTATCTAATTACAAAAGCATATTCTCTAAAATATTTTTTAATTAATAATTATATTTAAAAAGTTTTGAAATATGCTAATTAAATTTAATCATAATTAAATAGAAAACTTTAAATACATTATTTTTTATCATAATTTATTGAATCATTCTTACGGTGATTAAAATGGATAAAGATCTTGAAAAAAATATATTAAAAACCGGAACAACAATTTTAGGAATTGTTTGTAAAGATGGAGTTGTAATGGCTGGAGATAGAAGGGCGTCTGTAGGAAGAATGATTTTTTCAAAAGACGCAGAGAAAGTTGTCACACTTAATGATTATCTTCTTTTTGCAGGATGTGGCTCTGCAGCAGAAGTACAAAAAGTATCTCACATTTTAACTGCAGAATTAAAATTAAAAGAATTAAGGTCAAAGAGCAGACCCACAGTAAAACAATCTGCTTCACTATTATCTAATATAAGGGTTTCTCAAAGTGCTTTTATTTTAGCCGGTTTTGACGAAGATGGATCTTTTTCATTATATGAAATACTTGCAGGCCATTTAAATAAAGTACAAGATTATACTGCGAGCGTTGGTTCTGGAATGCCTTTTGTATTGGGTCTTTTAGAAAGACAGTACAAAAAAACATTAACCATTAAAGAAGGAATTGAACTTGCTAAAGAAGCATTAAAATCCTCAACACAAAGAGATAGTGCTTCTGGAAATGGAATTGATATTTTTACAATCACAAAAGATAGAATCAAAAAAGTTGTAAGTCAGGAAATTGTTCCCAACTTCAAAGATGAATAACTCTTAATTTATTTAAAATGGATATTTTGAAAAGCATAAAAGAAAAACTTTCTGGGGAAATTACAGACGCGATGTTTGAGGGTGCGAACATTGTTCTTTATACAGAAAACGCAAGATTTTTTAAAGAAGGCGAATCGCGAATTAAACAAATTGTAGATGAAATTAAAAAACGAATTGAACTTAGAGCTGAACAAAAAATTCTTTTAGACAAAGGAGAAGCTGAAAAAAAAATCAAAGAAATTGTTCCTGCCGAGGCCGAAATAACAAATATTATATTTGATCCTCACAGAAGTATTTTAATTATCGAAGCAAAAAAACCAGGACTTGTTATTGGAAAACAAGGTTCAATTTTAGAAGAAATTAGAAAAGCAACGCTTTGGATTCCCCAGATTCAAAGATCACCTGCAATAAAATCCCAAATTACTGAAAATATTAGAGAAGTTTTATATGCAAATAATAATTATCGAAGAAGATTCCTTAATTCAATTGGAAAAAAAATTTACGAAGATTGGGATCCTTCTAAAAAAGAAGGTTGGGCAAGATTAGTTTTTTTAGGTGGGGCGAGGCAAGTTGGAAGAAGTTCAATTTTGCTCCAAACACCAAATTCAAATATTCTTTTAGATTGTGGGATTGATCCTGCAACAGGAGACCAAAATAAATTTCCTGTTCTTAATATTCCAGAATTTGAAATTGCAAAACTTGACGCAATTATTTTAAGTCATGCACACCTCGATCATAGCGGTCTTATTCCTTATTTATATAAAATGGGATACAAAGGCCCAGTTTATATGACTTCTCCAACAAGAGATATTTCTGCACTTTTAGCTTTAGATTTTATTGGTGTTGCATACAAGCAAGCTGCAAAGCCACTTTTCTCTTCAACAGATATAAAAGAAATGGTGAAACATAGTATTTGCTTAAACTACAATGAAGTTACTGACGTGACACCAGACATAAGATTAACATTTTATAACTCTGGCCATGTTTTAGGTGGAGCAATGATTCACTTAAACATTGGAAACGGCGCGCACAATCTTCTTTACATGGGAGATTACAAATACTCACGAACAAGACTTTTAGACCCGGCAATCACAAGTTTTCCTAGAGTAGAAACAGTTATTACAGAATCAACTTATGGTTCTAAAAATGACAATCTTCCTCCAAGAAGAGAAACTGAAGCAATTTTTTTACAAATGATTAATGAGACAATTGAGAAAAAAGGAAAAGTATTAATCCCTGAATTAGGTTTAGGCCACGCACAAGAAGCCGTTTTAAGAATTGAAGAAGCAATTCGCCAAGGCGATTTACCAAATGTTCCTGTTTATATCGACGGAATGATTTGGGATATTAATGCAATTCATACAGCTTACCCTGATTTTTTAAGTAGCAAAGTTCGCTCTCAAATTTTTCAAGATAAAAATCCATTTATTTCAGAAATTTTTTCAAGAGTTGGGTCAGCTCAAGAAAGAAAAAAAGTAATTGAAGGAGGCCCCTGTATTATTGTTGCAACTTCTGGAATGCTTATGGGCGGAGCATCTGTAGAATATTTTAAAAATTTTGCAGGCAACCCAAATAATATAATGATCTTGAGCTGTTATCAAGGGCCAGGTTCTTTAGGAAGACAATTGCAAGATGGAGAAAGAATGGTTGTAGTAGAAGATGAAAATACAAAAAGATCAGTTGAAGTAAAAATGAGAATAGAATTTTTAACAGGATTTTCTCCTCATGCCGGAAGAAATGAAATAATTTCTTTTTTTAATAACATAAGACCAAAACCAAAAAGAATTATAATTAATCACGGTGAAGTTTCAAAATCTCTTGATCTTGCTAGCGCACTCTATAAACTCAACCGAGTTGAAACAAGCGTTCCTCGCGCCCTTGAAAGTATAAGGCTGCGCTGATTAACTTTAAAAACTCTTTTTCATTAAATTCTAAAAGAGAAGATGAAATATAATCTTAAATTAACTTGTTTTTTATTATTACTTTTTTTAGTAACACAATTTATTGGGCTTTTTGTAGTAAATCATTATGCTCAAGAAAATAATGAATTACCTTATGGGATGGCTCCTCCAGAAATAGAACAAGAATCTGATTTTTACACCTCGTTTTTACCGTCGATAATTATCGCTTTTATTATTGCAGTTGTTGTTCTTTTTGTTTTAATGAAAATTAAAGCAGAAATGTTTTTGAAAATTTGGTTTTTTGTGGTTGTTTCAATTGCTCTTGGAATAACTTTTAATTCATTTCTTTCTGGAATAAATTATGGTGCCGTAATAGTTTTAATTTTAGCAATTCCTTTAGCTTTCTTTAAAATTTTCAAAAGAAATTTTTTACTTCATAATCTTACTGAACTTTTTATTTACCCTGGCATTGCCGCAGTTTTTGTGCCCTTGTTAAACATTTGGACAATTATTATTTTACTTATTTTAATTTCTGGTTACGACGCGTGGGCAGTTTGGAAATCTAAAATAATGATAAAAATGGCAAATTATCAAATGAACAACTTAAATATTTTTGCAGGCTTTTTTGTTCCTTATGCTTCTAAAAAAGTAAAAGCACAAATTAAAAAAATAAAGAAGAAAAAATTAAAAACAAAAAAAGTAAAAATTAATTTGGCAATTTTAGGCGGAGGAGATATTGTCTTCCCACTTATAACTTCAGGAGTCATGCTAAAAACTTACGGATTTTTTCCAGCACTTTTTGTAATTATTGGATCAATGCTCGGTTTAAGTTATTTATTTTTCCTAGCAAAAAAGAAAAAATATTATCCTGCAATGCCTTTTATTACTTCAGGAATATTTTTAGGAATGATTGTTAGTTATCTTATCTTCTGATCTTCTCTTGTTTTTCTTTCTTGTTCATTCCTTTTGTCACATAGTCCTTGGATACTTTTTTCTGTAGTGTATTCTATTGGCCCTGCAATTTTGAATGGGACAAATTCATCTCTTTTAAGTAGGCCGCGCATAGGAATTTCAGGAGAATAATCAATTCCTTGTGATGGGTTTAAAACATAATTTTCGCCAGATATTCTTTTCAAGTATCCTGCAAAACTTTGAGTATTACTCGAGTTAGAAATAATTACCCATTTTCCAATATGTTCTTCTCCTTCTAAAGGCTCTGTTCTTTCTTCAAATCCAATAAGTCTTCTCGGCATTTTAATTATTCTCTAAATCTTTTTTAATTTGATTATACAATTCAATCCCCTTTGGTGTTAAACCGACCCACCGATGTCTTTCATTCTCTGGATTAATTCCTTTTTTTACTAATTTTTTCTTCCAAAGACTTGAAGTGTGTGTTGAGGTAGTTGATGGAGTTAGTCCAATTGTGTGGACAATGTTTCCTATTGATCCCTTTTTAACAAGATTTCCCTCTTCATCAGTTTCTACTTTTTTTATTACATTAGTGTCTTTTGGAGCATAGGCGCTATTTTCTCCTAAATAAAGTAAGATGTTTAATTCTTCTGGATGCAATTTTCTTTGAGAAGCTTCTCTTTCAAATTGTTCTTTTACTTCAAGGTAGTGCCTTCTTATTTCAAAGTATTTTGTTATATTCATTGTCATATTTTTTTTATCAAAACAACCTTTATAAATTTTCCCTTAGTGTTCTTACTATAAGAAGGTAACAAAGAGAAAAGTTTATAAAGGCAAAACCCTACCCTTCACTAGTAATAAATTTACATAAGGAAAAATGCTCGTAAAACAAGATTTAATAAACAAGATTAAGGATTACTTTGACCTTAATATTTATGAAACAAAAGTTTGGTTAGCTTTGCTTGGAAAAGGAATTGCTAGTGCCGGTGAAGTTGCAGACATTTCTGGAGTGCCGCGTTCAAGAACCTACGATGTTTTAGAATCTTTAGAAAAAAAAGGATTTGCAATAATCAAACTTGGAAAACCCGTTAAATATCTTGGAGTAAAACCAAGAATAATTTTAGAAAAATTAAAAAACAATGTTCGTAAAGATGCAGAAGACAGAATTGAATCTTTACTTAAAATTAGAGAAACTTCTGAATACACCCAGCTCGAAGAACTTTATACAGGAGGAATAAATCCTGCAAAGCGCGAAGACCTTTCAGCAGCATTAAAAGGAAAATCAAACATTTCAAATTATTTAAGGGAAATTTTAATTGAAGCAAAAAAAGAAGTTATTGTTTGTACAAATGCCGAAGAATTTCAATCAAAGGAAAAACTTTTCAAACAAACATTCGATTCATTAAAAAAATCAAACATTAAAATTGTTGTTGCTCTTAGCGGAGATAAAACTTTAATTAAAAAACTAAGTGAAACTTTTGACGTTAAAATAAAACAAATAGCAATTGATGCTAAATTCTTTATTGTTGATAGAAAAGAAATTTTATTTTACCTCTCAAAAACAAATTCAAAAGAAGATTTAGCAATTTGGCTTAACTCGGAATTTTTTTCTCAAGCATTCGCAATTCTCTTCGACAAGGCAGTGGGCGGAAAATAATGGCAGTTCATTTTGAAGATATGGCACAGTATAAAGAATTAACTACAAGATTAAGTCAATTAGGTTTTGTTCCTTCTGATGTTGATGCAGGAAATGCATGTGTTTATACTTCTAATTTTTTAAATAAAGAATTTTTATTAAGTATAACATGCCATCCAGATGTAGCTCCAGAATCAAAACCCACTTCTGATCACTATACCCTTTATATTACAGATATTGCTACACCTACCAAAAACCTTTTTAAAACTGGTTTGTCTTTAGAAAATTTAATTGGTCTTGTAAAGCAAAGTATTTCTTCTCCCGCACAAACATTTAATTCAGGATCTTGTTTCACGCCATTAGCTTTATTCAATAATTAAATTATTTTAAAATCTTTAACACTCATTTCCAAAATTCTTTTTTTGTGATTAACTTTCCAGCCTTGTAAAAAATCTTTTAAACTTTCTGTGATTTTTTCCTTAGCATAAATTTTCCCTTTTTTAATAAATGTTTTTTTATGTTTTTTCTTAAATTTCTCTAAATTTTTTTTGTCATTAATCTGCGGGCCATTAAAAATAATTTCTTTTTTCTTTTTAACTGAATAAAAAAAACTTGCGTTTTTCCCAGATTCGTAAATAAATCCTTTTTCTTTAATTTCATAGAATTTGGAAATTTCCTTTTCTAAGTGTTCATAGAATTTTTTTAATTTACTTGCAGCAATTTCTCCTTCTTGTTTGTTTGTAACTGCCTCGATTAAAATAAATTCTTCTTTGCTTTTTTTTGATTGCTTTTTTATTTTTTCTATCTTTATTTCTTCTTCTTTAAAGAATTTAATATTAGGATTTTTTAAAAAACTTATACATTTATTCTGAAACTTTTCAAATGTTTCCTTTTTCAATGCTGCTAAAGCATTTCTTTGTTTGTATGTAGGATCAATTAAAATTATTGGTGACTTTAACTTTGAGGAATTAATATCAATCATGATCTCTTTCTTATTTTTGTATTGTTTTTCAATATCAATTATTTCTTTTTCTTTTATTTTAGAAATTGCTTTTACAAAATTCAAAAAACTTTTATAATAAATAGTAAGTAACTCCAAAGAATATCCTGAAAAACCCCCAATATACGATTCTGCACCATAGCATTTGTTTGCGTGAACAAAAGCTTTTGCAATCCTTATTTCATCTAATAATTTAGATGACTTTGTTTTTTTATTAATATACTTAACATGAGCATAAGATAAATCTGTTGAGTTTTTTGCTTCAGTTGGTTTTTTAATTTTTTTAACCGGAATAAGCTCAAGATAAATTTCTGGTGAAACTGCAACTCTAAAATAATCTCGTGACCCATGGATTTTTTTTACATTTTTAAAATTTTTAAGTATTTTTTCAGCAAGGTCTGAAATTTCTTCGTCTTTGTATTTTTCAAAAAACCTTACAAAAATATCAACATCATATTTACCTTTTTTTATTAATGTCTCTTTTGCAAAACTTCCTCCAATAAAAATTTCAGCTTCGATTTTTTCTTTTTTTAAACTTTTTTTAAATTCCTTTAAAAATTTTGTAACAAATTTATTAATCGTCTTAAATTCTTCTTTTGTTGGTTTAACTTTTTCTAAAACTTCTTTAAGAATTAAATTATTTCTTTTCATAAATATAAATAAGAAAATTAATTAATAAATCTATTCTTTATCTTCTGGATTTTGTATTTCTTTAAAACTCTTTGCACTTTGTTTTAATGTTGAGGCAAGGTCAATAATATATTTTCCTTCTTCTAATTTATAAATTAAAGGGCGGTCTTTTCTAAATAAATTTACAATATCTATTTCAAATTTTCCTTCGCCAGTAACTCTAACAGATTCTAAATCCAAGATAACTGGCGTGTCTTCATCATGAATCCCTGCTATTTCTCGAACGTCTTTTTCTATTTTTGTTTTTTCTTTTTCAGGAATTTGAATCGGTGTTTCTTTTATTTTCTCAAGTTGTTCTTCCCGAATATAAAAAAAGAAGTGTCCCCCACAGTTTGAACAACCTTCCAAAAGTTCCTTGCTTCCAGCAGAGATAATTCTCGAGCATTTAACACATTGGTGTGGCATTTTTTAAATTGATAATAATTTAATTTAATAACAAACTTGAAGAATGTTATTAGTATATTTTAAAAAAACAGGTAAAGTTAATAAATTTAATGGTGGTGATTATATGACAATTCATTGTATTCTTCTGCACTATAAAAGATAGTTCCCGATTCATGTTCCAGCACCCACCCCTTAATTCCAACATCCAGTGCTCTTTTACTACAAATTGTACAAAAAGGTTCACCAGAGTATAATCTATTTCCTATTTGATCTACACTAGTAAAATAAATTACTCCGCCTTCCAAATCTTTCCCTCTTTTTAGTGCATCAAAAATTGCTCTTTCTTCTGCATGAATGCAACAAGTTTTATCAGTAACTTTTTCGTCAAGCTTAGATTTATCTTGGCCACATCTTCGTTGACTTTCTAAATTTTTTGGAGGAGAGTTAAAACCTCTTCCAATAATTTCTCCTCCTTTAATAATAACTGCTCCGCAAAATCTTTTTTTGCATCCAGATTTTTCTGCTTCTTCTTGAGCTTTTCTAAAATATTTTTCAAGATGTTTTGGATCAGCAACTTCCCACATATTAGTTTAGGATAAATCTTTATTTTTAAGTATTTATCTGTTCAAGAACAATTCAATTTTCTTAGGATTCTTTTTTATTTCTTTAACAATTGTTGCAGGCCCAATTATTGTGACTGCTCCAAGATCTCCGCCCGCAAGAGCATTTGCAAGTCCTTTTTTAAATTTAGATAAAAATCCTTCTTCTCCATTGCCGCCGATAACAGCCAGTTCAATTCCTTTAAAATCTTTAACATGCCCAATCATCGCCATAGTGTCTCCAATTAATCGAGTTTCTTCCTCAGGATTTAATTTTCCTTGTAAAATTAAAATATTATTCCCTAAAACAACCCCCAAAATTTTTCTTATCCGTTCAGTACTATCAAGATATTTTATTTCAGAATAGGGCATAAATTGAATTGTAAATCCTTTAATCTTTCCCAACCCTTTTTTCTTTTTTTTAACCATGTTCCTCTTTTATATATTGTAAAATATGCTTTTTAATATTTACTTTACCTTTTTTGTAAGTTTAAAAATTGATTCATAAAACTCTTCTAAGTTTTCACCATATTTTGCACTTATTCCAACCACATCATATTCAGGAAAAGCAGATTCAATTTTTTTTATGTCTGCTTTTCTTAAATCAATTTTATTTGCAACAATTAAAACAGGAATATTTCGCGCAACCAAATTTCCAATAATTGTTATATTTACTTGATTATAAGGATTTTCAGTTGAATCCAAAACAATTACAACAATGTCCATGTCATCTAACCATTTTATACTTTCTACAACTCCCTGTGTTGCTTCTTTAGCTCTTTTCTTTGCATCTTTTTTATTTATTTTATATTTTAAAAATTCTTCATAATCTATTTTAGTCGCAATCCCCGGAGTGTCAATCATTTTGAAAATCATTGTTTTTCCCTTGTAACTAATTTTTACTTTTTCTTTAAATTGAATGTTTCGTGTTTCGTGCGGGACTTTGCTTACACTTCCCATTTCTTCTCCAGTAAAATCCTTGCATATTCTATTTGCGAGACTTGTTTTTCCAGCATTTGGCGGACCATAGAAGCCAAGTTTTATATCTTTTTTATTTCTAAATAAGCTAGAGAAAATTTTCTTAAAGAAATTTTTTATAATTTTTATTGCCATATATAAATTTACCAAAAAAGGTTTATAAATATTTCACTACTTTAAACTACATTTTCCGAGGACCAAATCTTCTCGGAGTAAATTTGTTAACCCGATTATTTGGATTTAGAACAATTTTGTTCTTTTTAGAGAAAATTAATTTCAAAAAAGGAATTTCAAACATTCCAGTATTTTTTCCATAAAATTTTTTAATTGCATAATCAATTTGTTCTGTTCTCCATTTTGCTTTCTTAAGTTTTTTTACAATATCTTTATCGAGTTCTCCTTTTCTTTTTTGATGATTAATATAATTTAAAAGATTAAATAAATTATTTCTGTTTTTAAATAAATGGTCTTCATATTTATTTTTATACCACTGAAATAAAATAACATAAAAAATAAATGCCCCAATTAAAAGAAGAATTATTCCCAAAACAAAAAAAGTCCATTTTGAAATTCCTTTTTCTAAGCAAAAACCTTCATCACAAATTTGTCCATCAAGACAATCTGCATCCGTCGAACAAGAAGCAATTTTTACATTAAGATTTTTTAATTTAGGAGAAATAAAAATAGCTAAATCAGTGAACTCAATTTCTTCTGTTGTTGAAAAAATAATTTCCTTGTCAGAATCTAAAATAATTGAATAAGAATTAATTAAATCTTCTTCCCCATAATTTTCCTTAAAATTTAAATCACTCATTTTTTCTATAATTAAATAAGGAGATTCATCTAAAATTATTTTTTCTTTAGTATCTATTTCAAAAAAAGTTAAAAAATGTTCTTCATTAAAATTTTTAATGGACTTTATTTTTTTGTAACTTATTTTTGTTTCCATATTTTGTTGGTTCCATCCAAAAATAGCAGAAATATATTCGTTGATTTTTGAATTATCATAATTTTCTCCTGTTGTACTGGAAAGATAATCTAAGTCAATTTTTTCTTCTTTTGGAAAAAATACAATCGAATCTGCACTTTCTTTTACAACAAGCGTTTCTGGTAAATCAATTAAAAACAAATCGTCGAGCAAATCTAAATATTCTTGTTCGCTGTCTGCAGCCCCGAATGCTTCTTCTAGAGCGTTTATATCTGCTTCTGCATTTGTTAAATCTAAATATTCCTCAAGAGTTGATTTTTCAAATAGATTAAATGTGAGTAATTCTTGTTTTATTTTTTCAAGACTTTCTTTTAGGTTATTTATATCACTTTGAATTCTTGCTTCAGGTGTGTCAACATTAATTATGAATTTTTTTGAACTGCTTTTTCCTGAGTTGTCTTCAACACTAATTGTTAAATTATGTGTCCCAGCATTTGTGAATGTATAAAAAATTTCATTTGTTGAAGATGTTTTTTTTACTCCATCAAAATTCCAGGTATATTTTGAAATTATATTTCCATTTTCTTGTACTGTGGCCTTAAATTTTGTGCTATAGCCTTGTGCAGTTTTAAGGGGGATAATCCCAGTTACAATCGGAACATTGCCAACAGTAATGCTGTCCTGAAAAATTTCTTCTCCTTCAAAACGAAGTTTGTAAGAATAATCTTTTATTGTTGTAGGAACAAAAAACCCAGAATTATCAAGATAAAGTTTTTGAAAATCTGAACTAACTTTTGCAGCAGTTTCTTCTGCCTCATAAAAATAATTAGTTTCTTTTTTTCCTGTGTCTGATTTGTAAATTAATCTCAAATTTTTTAATGTAATTTCCTGGTCTGTAAATGAAGTAAATTTAACTGGAATTGCGCAACCGAGGGAACAGTTCATCCCAGAGTATTTTTCATCTAAGTAATCTTCTATTTCTTCAATTATCTCGTCGCCATTTGCAAATTCGTCTTCAACTAAAATTTCTTCAAAGGAATCAAATTTTAACGGCTGGAAAAAAATATAATATGCAGTATTCATTGTATTACTTAATTCTGGAGGCCCGTAAAAACCACATTCTTCTTCAGGATTAGAATTACTTTTTGTTTGATAAATTTCTTCTGTTGTATCTGCATAAACGCACAAATAATATTCTTCCTCTTCGGTAACAAGAAATTCTAAAGTGCAATTAAATTCTCCTTCTTCTCCAGGTTCAACTAAAAGGTCGCACTCTTCAATAGGTGTCGATTTTCCAATCTCGAATAATTTCATTAAAAGATCTGGACTTTTTGCAGATGTTTTTTTTATCCAAGCACCAACTTGAAAACCGGGTGCTTCAGGCAAAGTCACCTTCTGGCAATATGCTTGATTGTCTATCCACGCAGTTTCAATTGCTTCACCAATTTCATAACAGCTGTAATTTTTTTCAAATTCTTCGCAAGCGGTTTCAGATATTTGATTATTCCCAAAATCATAAACATCGTCTACAAAAAAATCTATTTTTAATTGATCTTCGCAAGATTCTGCAGCGTCGCTAATAATTTCAAATTCAATTGATTCAATCTCAGTAATCTTTCCATTAACCTGCATGGCAAAAATTGCAGATTCATTTTCTTCCAAACTAAATGTGGTTTCATTTTCTGGATTATTTAATTCAAAATCTGATTCGCAGTCGTTTGTGTTACATACATAATCATAAGCGTAATTATTTTCTAAAACATTTTTTAATTTAATTTTATTGTTAAATGAATCTTTAAATAAAGAATCCATTGGTTCTTCTGAAAAACTTATATTTACCCAGCCGCTAATTTCTCCACTAGGCCCATAATCTTGAGTAATTGAATAACCTTTCCCAATTCCAAAATCTCCAGAACATAAACTAATTAAAAATATTATTAAAAATAAACCCACAAATGCAACCTCTTTTTTCATAAATGAATTAAGAGATTTATAATTATAAACTTAACCCTTAACTACAACCAAAGGTTTCAGCCTCGCTACTTTTTTACTTATCCCAAGTTCGTCAACAACTTTTACAACTTCGTTAATATCTTTGTAAACTTCTGGGGCTTCTTCAGCAAGAGATTTCCAACTTCCAGAATGAACTTCAATTCCTTTTTTATTTAAGCTTTCTTTAATTTTTTCTCCTCGCAAAGTTTTTAATGCCGCGCTTCTGCTTTTTACTCTGCCCGCCCCATGAACTGTCGAGCCAAAAGTTAGTTCTTCTGCTTTTTTTGTTCCTACAAGTACATACGACGCTGTTCCCATGCTGCCAGGAATTATAACTGGCTGCCCAACTTTTCTATAATCCTCTGGAATTTCAATTCTGTTAGGTCCAAAACTTCTGGTTGCACCTTTTCTATGAACACAAACAATTTTCTTTTTTCCGTCGACAAGGTGCTTCTCAAACTTAGCAATATTATGACAAACATCATACAAAACTTCAATTTTTGACTTTGGAAAAATTTCTTTTATTGCTTCCCGAACCCAGTGCGTGATTAATTGCTTGTTTGCAAAAGCAAAATTTGCCGACGCTGCCATTGCAGAAAAATAATCTTTTCCCAACTCGCTTTTTATCGGCGCGTTAATTAATTCTCTATCTGGCAAATTTTCAAAACCATACTTATCTTCCATTTTTTTTATGTAATCTGAAGCAACCTGGTGCCCAAGTCCTCGAGAGCCGCAGTGAATCATAATTATTGCAGAATCTTTTTCAAGCCCGAAAATTTTCGCAGTCTTTAAATCAAAAATTTCCTCAACAAATTGTACTTCTAGAAAATGATTTCCTGCGCCGAGTGTTCCGAGTTGCCCGATTCCGCGCTTCATTGCCCGCTCTGAAACTTTGCTCACATCAGCTTCTTTCATACATCCTTCTTCCTCCATGTGTAAATAGTCTTCTTTTTTTCCATAACCTTTTTCAACTAAATATTTTGCACCGCCCTTAAGAATTTTTTTAAGTTCTTGCTTCGAAATATTAAATCTACTTCCTCTTCCAACACCTGACGGAATTTTGTTATTCAACGCATTTAATATTTCTTTTTGCTTTGAAAGAATGTCTTTTTTCTTTAAGTTTGTCCGAAGAAGTCTCACAGAACAATTTATATCATAACCAACTCCGCCCGGCGAAATTATTCCTTTGTCTAAATCAAAAGCAGCAACTCCGCCAATTGAAAAACCATAACCTTGATGTGCGTCAGTAAGCGCAATCGATTCTTTTATTATCCCTGGAAGGCACGCAACATTTTTCACCTGCTCCAAAGTTTTGTCTTCTTTGATTGCAGCCATAATTTTTTCAGAAGCATAAACTTTGCCAGGCACAAGCATCCCGCCCTCTTTAGGAATTTCCCATTCAAACTCTGAAATTTTTTTTACATTTGTCATGTTTACTTTAAGAAATAAGACTTTTTATTTTTTGTTAAAATTACAAAGAACAGAAATCTTGAAATTGGTGAAAAATAAATTTGAAAGAAATTTTATTTTTTTTGAGGAATTTTATTTTCCAAAACAATTACTTCTCCAAAAGCATTAGAAACAATTACATCTAAATCTCCATCACTATCCATATCTGCAACAGCAACCGAAGTTCTTTCATACCATCCTTTCTGGTATGGGTCCTGGTATGTTGTTACCCCAAATTCATTAATTGTCTTTGAATATACTGGTTTATATTTTGTTGAATCATTAGTAGTTTTTGATGTATCCTTTTGATTACTTGAAATTACTGGCTTATATTGTGAAGGAATATTTTCTTTATTGTCTGGGTTTTTACCACATCCAGCAGTACCTAAGGCTAATGTTCCTGCCAAAACAATCGAGGTTAATGTTTTTCTGATTGCCATAATTAATAGCCATATTTTTTACTTTATAAATATTTAGTTACTGTAGAATTAATACGCTTTCAAATAATTTCGGCTTAATCAAACATCCAGCACAACTTGGCTTGTCCAAACATCTTTTATTTTTTTTACAAACATTTCATTGTATGTTATTGCCTTAACATCTACATGAATTTCATAATTCTTTGCACTGTCTCCAATAATTTCTGCACTTAATTCTTTTTCATTGATTTTCAAATTTTTAACTTCTCCAACAAAAAAACCCTCGCTGTCAAATAAAAAAACCAACTCTTCTAAAAAATTATACAAAAGTGATTCATAATCTTTTCCAGAAACTTTTATTTTTGCTTTTTTATTTTGTTTTATTTTTTCTTCAGACATTGAATTAAACATTGCGAGCGCAGAATTTTCAAAAACTTCCTCAATACTTTTACCAAACGCGCGGAATTTTATGTCTGCAGTGTGTTCCAGAAACTCGAACTTTTTCATAAACTCTAATGTTTTTTTGTCTTTATAACTATTCCTAAATAAATTCCTGCAATAAGAAGAACAGCAACAATAAAATTATATTTTGAAAAAAACGGCAGTGGCATTTCTGTCGGACAATTTATTGAAATTTGCCCGCCTTCTTCACAGTTTTCTTTTGCATCCTCTGGGTTGCAATGATAATATGCCCCCTCAGAAACACAATCTTCAGAATTACATTTGCCCTCGCAATCTGTTGTTGTCCATTCATTTTCTGTGGCCCAAATCCATGTTCCTGTCCAATTTGAAATATAAAGTCCTTCAGGCGGATCATCACATTCACTAATATCTTGTTGCGCTTTTAAACATGCACCAAACTTCCCAATTCCCTCTGTATCGCAATCTTCAACATAATAAGAAAAATTACAGCTTCCACTACTTGAAGAACCAATCCAAGTACATTTACAAGAATTATATGTTCTGTCTCCTATCTCACAATCATCAACAGAACCACAAATTATATTCTCATCTTCCTCATCTTCATTATTTATAACTCCTATTTTACAAAAGTCTGCATTATTGCATTCCGCCATAGTTTCAAAATCCATACAAGTAAGATACTGGCCACATTCTTCATCTTCAACACAATGTCCAGCCTCGCAAATTTCTCCACTTTCACATTCCCCACATTCTCCTAAACAGCCATCACTACCACACTCTCTCCCTTCACAATTTGGAATGCATTGCTCACATAAAGAAGAACTATTACAAAAATAATCTTCTCCAAATATCCTACAATCCCCACAATACTCCCCACAACCATCGGCCCCACATTGCTTTCCATCACAATCTGGAATACAATCTAAAACCTCAATTTCAAAATTTTTAAAGCTAAGAAGAGGATAAGAGTCCCCATTTGTGATGCAATAAACTGTTTTATTTATTCCAGTGTATGCTCCAGAATTACAAATATAAGTTTGCATATGTGAAGAAATGCGGGAAAATGTGCATTTTTCTCCTCCTGTAAAAGGATTAATCCAAGCTTCAATTGAATCTATAGGATCTGAACCAACTCCAATTCCCACATCTATTGTACATCCAACAACAAAATCAGTATTTTTAAGAAGCGTATAATTTTCAGTAAATACACTTAGGATATTCACAGAACACCCAATGTCTCCATGGAGGATGTTTGGAGGTAAACCATCATAATCTGCTTCCCTGCTACAATCATTATCCACACCATCTACACATAAATAAAAAGAATTTTCTAATGCATTTGGATGAGTGCATATTGCGCATGCACCTGTATGAACATTACATAAAGATGAACTGCTTGGGCATCCAGTAGGGTCGTCGCTTGAATCATCATCACAATCCCCTCCTCCAAGACATGCCTGCCCGCTGCAAACATTACTGCAAGCAGCAGGATTTGTTTCTATTGAATAAAGGTCTCCATCTTTATCTGTACAAGAAGAAAGTAAACAATCGGCTCCACTACAATCTTGGTCAATTTCATCTCCACAAACCTCATTTGCATTTGGATGAATATTTATTCCATCATCTGGATTGCCCGGAATTTCATCATCACCATTTGGTCTATCGTCGCAATCCACTCCAGAATTTGTGCAACTTGTAAAACCATTTTCACCATAACCATCTCCATCATCGTCGTCACAGACACAGTCTGGACTTGCAGAACAATCATTATCATAACAATCAACAAACCAATTACAATTGTCATCAAATCCATTTGTGCAATTTTCTGCAACACCAGGATTTACCAAGCTATTTGAATCATCACAATCTAAACCA
>Ga0272443_10003109_pt1 | contig 20039 bp, 19 predicted proteins | sample SSMAcet12_FD_193581 | JGI IMG/M metagenome (GOLD analysis project Ga0272443, IMG submission 193581) | Marine sediment archaeal communities from Little Sippewissett salt marsh, Falmouth, MA, United States - SSM-Acet-12 | ecosystem: Environmental > Aquatic > Marine > Wetlands > Sediment ... | reverse complement strand
GCTCTCTTTTCCCTGAACCAGAATATAATCCAGAATATTACGGATATAATCAGGGCCGGAATTCCTCCCGTTGAATCTGTTCCCTGAAGGGAGGTTAATCCATATATAAGAGTACTTAATGCAATGAAGACAAGTGCCACTCCGGGAATGTCAATTTTACCTCCTGGCGAGACCGGATTTTGCCGGGGCAGAGTATGCAGTCCCAGCAGAATGGCGATGATTCCCACCGGAAGATTGACATAAAATATGAAACTCCAGGAAAATGCACTTGTTAAAAATCCACCCATGACAGGACCAAGTGCTGCGCCAAGCATGGTGAACATAGCAACAATGCCGAGTGCCTGCCCACGAAGTGATGGTGCAAGGTAGCTTGTGACCATAACTGCTCCAAGTGCCGCTATTATTGCCCCTCCTGTTGCCTGAAGCATACGTGATATTATCAGAATGTCAATGGAGGCGGCAAATCCGCACAATGCAGATCCAACAGTAAATATGGCAAAACCTGCCAGGAATACTTTCCGGTATCCCTTTATGTCACCAAGACGGGCTGCGGCGAGCAGCAGGCTGACAAGGATTATCAGGTAAGCATTCAGAACCCAGGAGGCCGTCACTGTTGAGACATCAAATGCTTTTGCTATTGAGGGAAGAGCAATATTGACTATTGTGGCATCAAGTCCCGCCATAAATGATCCAAGTGAGATGACGATGACTATCATCAGCTCCTTTACGGACATCTTCCGGCGGGCGGGCTGTTCGTTCATTAATATATATCCTCATTCTGTCCGGATATATATTTGTTGATTTTTCGGCAGTCTTCCTAAGGCTGAGGATTCAGAGTATAATTCACCAGATCTCCGGATAGCACCGGAATAATTCATATTATTGATTTACTCACTTCAGCGGTCAGACAATTAAATGGCAGTGCCGTGAGGTAGTGACTGGTTTTTTCGGACAAATTAATGATAATGTGTCAAAAAATGATTTAAAGTGAAAAACGACATATTGTGCCCTTCACTTTCTCACTTGTATCTTCATCCCTCATGATTACAGCACTTCCACCGTTCTCTCCTGTCATCTTATCAAGTGCCAGAGCCGCCTCCTCCATTGTGAGCGGAACTGTGTCACATCTGCATCCGTAGCATCCGAGAATACAGAACATTTTGCATATTTCAGGAACTTCGAGATAGTTTTCCTCTAAAAGATTAATATCCGAAAAGATCTCCTGTGGGGTTCCGTCAGCGACAACTTTTCCGTTCAGTACGATGACACGTTCAGCAACAGACGGTACAGCATTGACATCGTGCATTGCAACTATTGTTGTAATCCCGTTGTTCTTATTCAGGTCATTTATGAGCCTGATGAAGAGGGAACGGCTCTTTGGATCAAGATTTGCAGTTGGTTCATCAAATATCAGTATTTTGGGCTTCATTGAGAGTACCGCTGCAAGAGCAGCACGCTTCTTCTGCCCGTAGCTCATATGATGCGGGACACGGTCTTCAAAACCGGATAGACCAACAGTCTCAAGTGCTTCCTTTACCCGGCGGTCAATCTCCTCCTTTGAAAGGCCCATATTCGTTGGTCCAAAGGCGACATCATCATAGACAGTCGGCATAAAGAGCTGGTCATCAGGGTCCTGAAATACTACACCTACTCTGCATATCCGTTCCTCTGCAGACATCGTCCCTATGTCTTCCCCGAATATAAGCACATTGTTGTCAGAACTCTTTATGGAACCATTCAGATGCAGAAACAGTGTTGTCTTCCCCGCCCCGTTCTGTCCGATAACAGCGACCATCTCACCTTCATCTACTGAGACGGATACATCCTCAAGCGAGATGGTCCCATCGCTGTACTGATGATTCAGATTGGTAATTTCTATGGCTTTTTTCATAATAATCCCGGATAAATGATGTAAATTCCTGAAGCAGCAATGATGGCAACAGAACAGAATAGGCAGTCTGTGCCGGTAATTTTAAACGATGAGAATGATATGGGTTTTCCGGTATATCCCTTGGAAATCATTGCCTGGTACACTCTCTCTGCACGTTCATAACTTTTTATCAGCAGCATGCCGATAAGATTCCCGGTCATTGACAGTCCATGCCTGTTAAACCTGAACCTGTAGCCCTTCGCCTGCATAGAACTCAGGATCTTCATAAACTCGTCTATCATTACATAGATATAGCGATAGGTGAAGAGGAGCATCTGAATGATAATCCCCGGCACATAAAGCATTGAAAGAGCTTTAAGAGTAGTATCAAACCTCTGAGTTCCAAGCATTGTTATTACCAGAATGATGGCAGCAACTGATCTGACTGCTACAAGGACTGCAAAGAGAAGTCCCTCTTTTGAAAATACTAATATTCCGGCTGAAAAAAGCGGTGTACCCGGCACGGTCAGCGGCATCAGCACAAGGATCGGCACAACAAAGACACATATTACCTTCACACGTTTAAGAATGAATCTGAAAGGCAGGCGTGATAAAATAAGTATCAGCACCGCTAAAATAAGAAAAAGGGATGCCGCCCGGATGCTTCCTGCAAATACGGCGGCTACTATAAGTATTCCAAAGGATATAATTTTAATTCGCGGCTCAATGTGGTGTATTGGAGAATTCATCTCCGCATATTTGTCAATGTCTGGATATTTCATCTGACTCCCGCATAATGCCGGTTTAAAAATTCACTGTCCTTTAGTCATCTTTCGTGCAGAATAGATCATTCCTATTCCGGCAAGACCGACAAGATAACCGAATCCTGCAATGATACGTGCGAAGAGCGGCATTTCATCACCGGAATTACCTGTAGATACACCGCCTTCAAGATCAAGGTCCATCTTTGCACGGTGTCCTGTCTGCTCTACCTTAATAGCGTATTCAGTCACCTTGTACTCAGGCTCAAAGTTAAAGAACCCCTCTTTATCGGTTGTACCTTCAAGATAGACTACCTTCTCTCCGTCTTCTATCTTGTAGATAGTGGTTTCAGCGTTTGCCATCGGGGCACCGCCTTCATACCATGCCTTGATCTGAACCTCATCATCAACGTCTCCTGTCAGAAAAGCCCCTACAAATGCTTTATGTGCTGAAACGGGCGAAATAAAAAGCATTGCCATAAGCACTGCAAGTCCGATCAGGGTTAATAAGCGTAATTTCTTCATTAATTTCTCCTTAAAATTTATTCATTGTTGTTCTGATCACTGGATTTTTCACCTTTAAGTGGTATTGGCAGAAGTTCGGGTTTGACCTTTGCTATATAGCCAACCACAGCACCGCCGATGAAGGCTTCAGCGATCATAATCGGGATATGGGCAACTGCAAGCACGCCAGCAACTGCTGTGAACTGATCTCCGGATATGACAAGCACACTTACCAGACAGACCACTGTCAGGAATATTGCAAGTGCACAGCAGATTCCTCCAAGCAGTGCAAGCGGAATCTTCTTCTTATATCCTGTCATGAAGATGAAATAGCAGATAAGTCCGGGAATTCCAATATTGAGTGTGTTAATTCCGATAACTGTCAGACCACCATGCTGAAACAGCAGTGCCTGAAGAGTTAGTCCGATAAACATTGCAACGTAGCAGAGCGGTCCGAGAAGGATACCAAGCAGTCCGTTTAGAATCAGGTGTGCACTTGAAGGGGGAATGTCAATATGGATCAGGGATGCCACAAAAAACGCACTTGTAAGAACAGATAGTTTTGGAATTTCTTTCGCGATATCACCATTTTTCCCTGCCCACCTGAGTGTTACTGCAAGAAGGATGATGGTGATTATCCAGCCACCTGCAATGACAGGCAGGGGCAGAACTCCATCAGATATATGCATTTATCTCTCACTTATCCGTTATTTATTTCCTTCTTACGAGAAGTGCTACTGTACCAAGGACTGCACATAATGCCAGAAGTGCACTAAATCCCGGAGCAGAGGTCTTTGATGTTGCCGGTGCCAGGGTTTCCTCCCCTGCGGGTGAATTAAGTGCAGTTGTAAATCCGGTCAACTGTTCACTTAAGTGATCTGCAATATCTTCTGCTCCATGAGCAGCATCGTGGACAGCATCTGCATTATCTTCCCGTGATTCCGGAACTGTAAATACAAGTTCATGGATATTCTCATGCTGACCCTGAAGCATTGAGGTATAATTTGCTGTGTTTGTTTCCATTTTAGCAATTAAAACCTCTATTGCTGCTTCGTTTGCAGTTGGGTCTGCAGAGAGCTTTTCAAGTTCTGCTGAATCTTCCTGAAGGTCAGCGCCTATGTCCTCAAGCTTGTGGGATACGAGGTGTATTGTCTTTGCAAGGTCGCGGATCTCCTGATCTACTGTTTCATCCTTAACAATTGCCTTGGTGTCAAGGAGTATGGACTCAGCTGAGGTAAAGAGTTCATCAGAGTAACCTTTTATCTCTGTTAATTTTACAGTAACATCGCCGTTGTTCATGCAGACTGTTGTCTTTGTTGTCCCTGCTGATGCTGTGGCAGGTGCATCAAGTGCAGCACTGAGTTCAGTCAGGTGTTCATTTAAGTGATCTGCGATGTCTTCTGCATTGTGAGCAGCATCGTGGACAGCATCTGCATTATCTTCCCGTGATTCCGGAACTGTGAATACAAGTTCGTGGATATTTTCATGCTGTTCCTGAAGCATTGAAGTATAATTTGCTGTGTATGTCTTCATTTCAGCAATTATGTTCTCAATTGCGACTTTGTTTGCGGCCGGATCAACGGTAAGTTCCTGCAGTTTTGCTGAATCTTCCTGAAGATCAGCACCTATGTCCTCAAGCTTGTGGGATACAAGGTGAATGGTCTTTGCAAGGTCACGGATCTCCTGATCTACAGAATCATCCTTTACGATAGCTTTGGTATCGAGAAGAATGGATTCAGCAGATGAAAACAGTTCATCAGAGTGTTCAGCAATCTCAGCGGAAATGTCTTCCGCGGTCTCTTCATGAGCATTAACAGGTCCGCATAATAATGCAGCAACCAAAAATACAAGTATAAGAATTGTTTTTTTACTAAAATCCAAGTTTATCACCAGTTAGATTGATGTCCTTTATTTTTTTTTGTTTTATTACGATAAATCTTCTCATTTAATCTTAAATATTTGATGTAATACAAATATATTTGTCTGTGGTGTTAAGGTGATGTGATAAATTTAAGATGGACTTCTGATTCAAATGTGGAATATTGTTTAATGTGGTTTCTTTTTTTTCCCGGATTTTTGGCGGAAAATATTTTTCTGTGAAGGACTGTTGTGCAGTACATTAAATACCTTCTGAGAAGATTCACAATTCAAATTAAAACAGAGGGTGGAATAAGAATGGAAAGCCATAAGGTATATATCGGAAATCTTAGTCATTCAGTAACAGAGGAAGAAATTAAAGATATTTATGAAGAATTTGGAGATATTAAGAGTATCCATCTCAATGCCGGTGAAGGGTTTGGTTTTATTGAATACGGGACAATTGAAGAGGCTGAGAGTGCAATTCACGGGACACACGGGAAAGAGTTCTTTGGCAGAACGCTGAAAGCCGAGGATGCAAGGCAGGTAATGCATCATGCTCCAAGATACAGGTAATCGTCCGAGTCTTTGTTTTTTTGGGTGAGTTAAACCCTGAAAATCCTGCTGATAATCTGAAGTTATTTTCCCATATAACAGGAATTTCTGGATAATAAGCTGAGATGTTCCCTTTTTTTGTGGTAATTTGGTCTGTCCGTAAACTTTGGCCGCAGTGTTACTGACCGGAATATTTCATTGACTGCGAAAAATACCGAAGTCAACGCCGGATTTAATATCCCGTATGACAATAAATCAGGTATGGACAGAAAGAATATTACAGCACTTGCAGCAGGGATTATGCTTGTATGTCTTACTGCATTTGCAGGGTGCACAGGGGAACCCGGCGGGGATGCTCAGATGATAACACCCACACCTCCACCTGCACAGACTCCCGGAGGCGGTGGTATAGCAGAAGGAATAATTACCGCTGCGAACAACAATTTTGCATTCTCGCTTTACAAAACGCTTGCCGCTGAAGATACATCAGGGAACTCAAACATATTCTACTCGCCTTTTAGTATATCATCAGCATTTGCCCTTGTTTATGAAGGAGCAGGGGGTAATACGGCAGGTGAGATTGCATCAGTGTTTTTCTTCCCTGAGAGTATTCATACTTTAAGAAACGGATTTCTGGGTATAAATTCCGGTATTAACTCCGGTGATTTGGAGTATGAACTCAGCGTTGCAAATGCACTCTGGGCCGAAGAGACATATCCCTTCCTTGATGATTACATCAAAAACGCAAAGGAATATTACGGGGCTGACACCACAAATCTTGACTTTATCAATCAGCCGGAGGAATCACGGGTTATTATTAATAAATGGGCAGAGGATAAGACCAATGATAAGATTAAGGACCTAATCCCACAGGGCATGATTGACCCGTTAACAAGGCTTGTAATTACCAATGCGGTATATTTCAAAGGTAACTGGGTTAAGCAGTTTGACATAAACAATACCCATGAGGCTGATTTCAAAACCGGTTCCGGAAAGACCGTTAAGGTTGATATGATGCAGAGAACTGATGAGGATGCGGTATTTGGTTATATGGAAAACGATGACCTTCAGATGCTTAAGATGCCATATGATCACGAGTCCGGAAAAGAACTTGCCATGTATGTAATCCTGCCAAAAGAAGATGACCTGGGATCAGTTGAAGAGAGTCTTGATGCGGACAGATTCACAGAACTCAAAGCCTCTGTTGAAGATAAGGAAGTGAAGGTATTCTTCCCGAAGTTTAAACTCGAAACTGAGTACTCGCTCTCAAAAACTCTTGCGGCTATGGGCATGCCCGTGGCATTCTCGGATAAGGCAGACTTTTCCGGTATGGACGGGACAAAGGATTTATCCATCAGCGATGTCGTCCACAAAGCATATGTTGACGTAAACGAGGAAGGAACCGAGGCAGCAGCCGCAACTGCTGTTGTGATGAGACTTACGGCAGTGATGGATGAAGAACCTGTTCCGGTATTTTTAGCAGATCATCCGTTTATCTTCATGATTGAGGATACAGATGACAGCAATATTCTCTTTATGGGTAAATTATCTGATCCTGTCTGAAAGAATGAATAAATACTAATAATCTCTTTTTTTGTAATTTTGTTTCTTTTTTAAACTCATTTCTCTGAGCAGATTTTTGGATTGAATTCTCAGGTATGTCTTCCCTGATTTAGATTTATGCTCTGTATTTTAAGTCAGTAATTCCTGATTTAAATTATTATATCTGATACTTGTGTATGCAGTTATACCGGCTGAATCCTTCTGCATTCATAAAATTGCTGTAAATGCCAGCCCTACTCGATTTTCATCACACAACAGTATATTTCCGGATGACAACAGACTCATTTTTTGCCTTTAGGTGCAAATATTATTCAGGTGAGATGGCATGGGCTTTTTAAGCAGAATTAATTCTCCGGAAGAGGCGTTTGAGAAAGGGAACCGGCTGTATAATTCCGGAAAGTACGAAGAGGCCTTAAAAGCATATGAATCTGTATCTGAAGATGAATATCCTGAAATATACTATTGCAGAGGAAATGCATATTACTGCCTTTCAAAGTATGATAAGGCAGCAGAAGCATATAATAAGGCAGTTGCCATAGAACCCGGACATGCTGATGCACATTATAACCGTGGAAATGCCCTGTATAAACTTGGCTGTTCTGACGAGGCAGTAGAGGCATATGATTATGCAGCCGGAATAAATCCCGGGTTTGCGGAAGCCTTCAATAACAAAGGGAATGTTCTGGCCGCGTCCGGAAAGCATGAAGAGGCTATTGCAGCATTTGAGAGTGCTATAGCTGCCGGAACGGATTTTGCAGAAGCATACAATAACAAAGGCCATTCATTATCAGCACTTGGGCAGTATGATGAAGCAGTTTTAGCATTTGATAAGGCAATAAGCATAAGACCTGACTATGCAGAAGCGTATTACAACCGGGGAAACGTCCTGTATGAGGTCGGAAGTTATGAGGAAGCCCTGAGAGCCTATGATAATGCTATTGACATTCTTCCTGGAAATTCCGGCTTCCATAATAATAAGGGTCTCACTCTCTCTGAACTCGGGTATTATGAGGAAGCTGTTGAATCCTTTGATAAGTCAGTCAGTATAAGTCCCAAAGATGCAGGTTTCTGGTTTAATAAAGGACTGGCTTTAAATAAACTTGAAAGATATGATGAGGCCCTTAAAGCGCTTGAAAATTCAGTCAGTTTTAGATCTGATGATGCTGAAGCACAATTCCTGAGAGGATCTGTATTAAAGGAACTTGGACGTTATGAAGAGGCCCTTGCTGCATTTGGTAAATCTTCCGGCATAGAACCTGGAAATTCAGAATTACAGTGCATAAAAGGAGACATTCTCACTGAACTTGGTCGTTATGATGAAGCAGCGGAGGCATATGGGGACTCAATCAGCATAACTCCGGATAATGCTTATGCATATTTTAAGAAGGGTGCTGCCATTGATAAACTCGGACGTTATGAAGAAGCAATTGAAGTATATGATCAGGCAATTGCCTTAAAACCTGACTATGCCGCTGCATATTCAAAGAAAGGAAAGGCACTCATTCACCTGGGAAGATATGATGATGCCTCAGAGGCTTATGATCAGGCAAAAAAGATTGACTCTGATTCTTCTTATGGCGAATAATTATCTGTATAAGGGTGATAATATGGCTGGAATGTTCAGAATCAAAGATAAATGGCGTCAGTTTCGGCCCTTACATCTGATTTCTGTAAATAATTGATTTCTATATGATTTTCGCTGAAATCATCCGGAATCTCAGCAAATATTTTATTTTTGACTGTATTTTTATTTATTCTGTTGTCTGAGATGTCCGGGTTGCTGATATATGAACAAGCTGACTGTATAAACCGGCTTTTCAGAAAATTCTGCACATAATATGGCTCTTTTAAGCTGGCATATGACCGAAGAAAACCTCCTTTAAAGCTGTCTCTGCAACATAAGACCCGTTTGTTATCAGCAGTTCCTCTGCTGATTGAGGAACAAATATTTTGGAATGGTTTGTTATTAAATGATCTTTGGCCGGCATCTGCACCTGGGTGTCAGAAATGTCTGTGTTGTTGGCATCTGACCTGTAGTCGGTACAGCCGGTAATTAGTATCGCTGAAATAGCAAGAGCCAGTACCATCACTAATTTTAAAATTTTAATTTCCCCCGCTTCCGCCATGAATAATTATACCTGATTGATGAATTTATTCCGGAATTATATATGTGCCTCTCAACATAACGTTGAACTATCCCGGATTGTGGTTTTGTCTGTTCAATAGTCCGGCCAGAGGGATTTATGGTCTTACTATTCCTTATTTAAATGTCACAGGTCATGTTGTGAGAGTTGATCATGAATATCCACCGCCAATATTTCCGGAAATAAAATAGAATCTGACTTTACCGGAACAACGAAGAGAAATTACTGCAGAGGTGAGCATCTCATGAAGATGTCTCTCTCTTCAGTAATCTTCCACAGTCCGGAACTTACAATCTTCTCCTTTGCCTCTTCTGCCGGCTGATGGCCACTGTCAATTATAAGAACTCCGTCTGGTTTTACAACTCTGTGCAGTTCTGTTAAGAATGCCTTTGGGTCATCTACTGCATGAAACATATCCAGAGCATAGATGAGGTCTGCCTGATTGTCGTCAACCGGACAGTGGTAGCCGTCTACTTTGACTGTTTTTACGTTTTTTAGTCCGGATTTTTGTGTGATTTTGTCTACCGCTGCAACGGCAAGAGGGTTTATGTCAGCGGCATAGACAGTGCCGGAATCTCCGGCCATCTCTGAGGCATCTTTTATATAGCTTCCGGGGCCGCAGCCATAATCGACAATGGTCATACCCTCTTTAATCTCCATCTCGTCCAGAAGTCTCTTCGGCGGATTTAAGGCACTCCTGACCTTAAACATCAGTGACATAAGTCCAAAGCCAATGTTAGACATATTTTCATATCTGTTTTTTTCCACAATCTGTGATTTTGTATTTCTCTCCACGATTCCATATTCTGCCTCTGCTGAAATAATATTTGCCATGTTGCTTCATCTCCGGGCATTCTGATGTGCTATATCCTGTATATGTGGCAGTAAAATATTAACCTGTTACAACTCATAGAGGTTGTAATGTCTGATTCTCTTACTGAAAGCTTAAAGAGACACGGGTTTACCGAATATGAAGCAAAGGCGTATATTGCCCTTGCCGGACTTGGCGTTGCTACAGCAAGAGAGGTCTGTGAGGTGAGCGGTGTCCCGCAGGGACGTATTTATAATGTCTTAAAATCCCTTGCCGGCCGGGGTTATGCTGTAGTTCAGGACGGAAAACCAACCTACTACCATGCAGAAGACCCCGTTGAAGCGTTTAAAACACTTAAGGAGGATTACTGCCGCTCCATTGATGATTCGGTGGAACAGCTTAAAAAACTGAATTTTAAGGCTAAACCTCCTTCTCCTTTCATATCAATCCACAATGAGAAGGGAATTGTAACAAGGGTTAAGATGCTTATCCGCAATGCTGAAAGTGACCTGATAATCATCACGCAAAACCCGGGAATTTTAAAGCAGTTTCAAAGTGAGCTTAAAGCAGCGGGAAAAAAGGTTAACCTGACAGTTCTTGTCCCTGATAAGAGTAAATTTGCCGGAACAAACTTACGGGTCTTTGGGATGAGCGGGGAACTCCTTAAACTGTTTGGAGAGATGGCAGAAAACAGTGCAAAGATGAGAAGGGAAGGCTGGAAGACGGATATTTTTATGATCATTGACGGGGTTGAGGCAATAACCGTGGGACTTGAGTCAGAATCGCGGTCAGCTACTGTGATAAGTATACCTCCTGTATGCTTCATGATTAAAAGGCTTATTGAGATGCTTGACCCTGATGTCTGTGGATGATTAGTTAAGTGTGAAAGGCTGATGAAGAACAGCGGTTATGTTCAGGAAAAAGGGTAATAATCGTTGAGAATTATTTCCGGGACTTCTTCTCATTCTGCTTCATGGTCTGTTGGTCCGGGTAAATCCTCGCCTTTCCGTTTGCCTGCTTCTTTCCCTTAACAGTTCTTAGTTTGTCAAGGGCCACAAGTTCCGGTGATGTCCCGTAGCAGAGTGTGATCTCATCAAGGATGTTCTTTCTTGCCGGAATTGCACCCTCAAAGTTCAGGGTGAATTCTATCTCCTTTCTGTTCATATCCTCATTTTCTTCGTATTTTGTGAAGTTTATGTCTATTGTGGTCATGATTTTCTCAGGTTATTGTAATATTTTAGAGCTTCAGTTCCGGGTAACGGTTCATCGTCCCCGGATTTTTGTTAACCGGCAGAATTCCGGATGACAACACATATCATCCGTCTCCTGCAATATTTCTGTCATTAATGATTACAGTCTATTGTGCCGCCTGCGGGAAAAAACTATTCCGGTACCAAAAGATTGGCAAGGGCAGACTTCTTCACTGCTGGCATACCCGGATATCATCCAGTCATACAGTAAGGAGAGGTGATGATGTTTACTGCACCTGCGGCCAGCATATCGGAGTTATTGAAACAAAGTGGATAAACCTTCACGGCGGTTCTTTTACTGTTAAGGGTTCTGCTCTTAAGAAATGAATGTTGTTTTGCATTAAAACCCTGAGTTTTTAAGGCAGATCTTTTTGTCCCTGTATAAAAAAAAGAGATCAATAATGATGATCTCTCTGAAGGGATCAGTGAGGCTGATAATTATCCTGCAAAGTGAGTATTCTCTGACTTAAGCGTCCCTTACGCAAAGGACGTAGTTATAATAACGCTCCCCTCCTTCACCCAGTGGTCCGTCCTCAACTTTTGTGTCAAACCTGACAGCACCGGCACCGTGAGAGTCAGTACCACTGTTGCCTACCGCAGTTCCGATTGCCACATACCAGGCGTAGTAGTATCCGGGGTCCTGTTTGTTGAAGTAGGCACTGGTGCTGGTCCAGTAGTAACCGTAATCAGGGTCATAGTCTGTAGTTCCTGCCGGAAGTTCTGTTACTTTAAAGAGGTCTGTGTCAATGGCAGGACCTGAGTCTGCTGCATCACCGGCACTTGGAGAGTGTGTGTAATCAACGATGCTCTGTAGTTCCTTAACATTAGGAAGACGCCAGTCATCGTATCCGGCCAGTGTCAGGTCTTCTGCATATACAAGTGCACTGTCCCAGTCCATACCGCTGCCGATGTCTGCCTGCTGCCACATAAGTCCTGTTGCACTGTCTGTGATGGTGCCGTCTCCGTTGTCTGTGAAATCATTTACTCCGTATGAATCTCCGCGGACTGCTCTGACGTAGTTACCCATCCGTCCTGAAACTTTAGCCGGATAAGCTTTGATATGTCCTGTGCCGTGATTGACACCGAAAGCTGCATCTGATTTGCCCTGTTCTGTTGTGCCGACGTAGGGTTCTGTCCAGTACTGCTCGTCCTTGCTGACACTTCCTGATTCTGCCAGGTCAAAATATGTAGTGTCAAGATATGGCCATCCTTCAGAGAAATCGCTTATTGAGAAGAGTTCCTTTGTGGTGGGCATACGCCAGTCGTCATATCCACTAAGCTCAAGGGATTCACAGTATTCATATGCCTCTTCATAGCTTAGGCCTGTGTTTTCAGGTGATCTCTGCCATGTCAGTCCTGTAACCTCATCATATACTGTAAGTCCGTCACTGCTGACTGTGTACGCCGGCTGATTGCCTGAGAACTGTGCGTCCTGTCCATAGAATGCCTCACCCTCTGCTGGACAGGTTATCTCTTCTTCGTTGTTGTAACAGTTCACCTGTCCGGAGTCAACAACCGGATATGTCAGTCCTGTTGTCGTTTTTGTAACTGTGCTCTCTGTAACCGGTGCAGGAGTTTCCTCCCCGGAAACTGCACCTGTATTGTCTGTCTGCGATACACATCCGGCAAAGACACCCATGATGGCCATTGCCGTAATTAATACAATAATTCCTCTGTGATATTTCATCTTTTTAATCTCCCTGCAGAGCTGCTGTAAAGGTAATCTTCTGTAATTTTATAGCACCACACCGGCAGAATACTGCACAAAGGGTTATGGGATGTCTTCATCGTGAAGAATCCCCTTTCTCTGTGGAAAGATATGCCATCACTGCATCATAACGGCTGTATGTATGTTCGATAAGCTCACTGAGTGAGGCATCGAACTCTGCTGAGCTTTGCAGATTGGTATAGCCTTCTGTTTCTCCCTCTGCACCGGTGACATAGGGGCTGATGAGATCGTAATTGAACTGGTATGTTTCTTCCATTGCTTCCGGTTCAAATGCGGTTGTAACAACCTCCTCAAGGTCATCCAGGTACATCGCATGATACACGGGGTCGTCCATCAGGTAGCGGATAAGCGGCCAGGAATCGCCAACCTCATCCAGACTAAGCGAGAGCGGTGATCCCTTACCTCCGCCACCTGCGTTCTGCATCATCATGTCATCATTCTCCATGCCCTCTAACGGCGGGGCCATCCTCTGTCCTCCTCCGTTCTGCATCATCATATCCTGATTATCTGCGTCTTCTAACGGCGGAGCCATCCTCTGTCCCCCTCCGTTCTGCATCATCATGCCATCATTTGCTGTGGTCTCCATTGGCATTGCCATCTGCTGACCACCCATGCCTCTGCCTCCTCCTGCGGGAGGCATGGTGTCCTCACCCTCAGCCCATTCCGGTGGCTGCATCTCTTCTCCGAAACCCTCGATGCCGGTCTCTGTCTGCATGCCGTCCGCCAGATTCATTGCCTGTCTGCCGCCGGTATCTGCATTCTTTCCTGCAGAGATTGCTTCGTTGTTGTCCCACGGAATCCAGGTGATTGTCCCGTCTGACGGATCAGTGTAGAGATAGAAATTCTTGCACGATATTCCATAGGTATCCCAGTTCTGGATAACCGTATTCACGGCAAGCCATCGGATGAATCCGTCAGCGTTGAATACCTCTTCAAGATTTTCTCTCCATTCTTCGGGGTCTGTTGTCCGTGTATTGTCATTGAGAACAGTATACAATGCCTCCACATCACTCCAGTTTTCCTCATCTTCGTTTGTTTTCTTCTCGAAACATTCAGCGTCAAATGTGCCTTCTGCAAACGTGGCTCCTGTTCCTTCAGGTTTGTACACATTTCCTGAATCATCGGTAAAGGCGGTCTCAATGAGGGTATCTTCAACACTCTCAATCATCGTGTACAGGCCGAAGTATACCGGACCTTCTCCGTAATCGACATACACCCGGTAAAACGCTGTATCAGGAGCAGTAACTCCTGCATCGTTAAAAATTTCTGGGGCAATCTTATCCCTCATCAGTGAGCTGTCGCCGAATGCACTCTTTAGGTTCAGTTCGTCAAATCCATAGAATCTCTGGTTTTTGATGTCAGGATTTTCATCTTCGAATTTATCAAAATTCAGTTTCAGTGAAATTTTATACGAACCACTTGTCCATGTATTTCCAAGGGTTGACTGACCTTTAAACCGTATGCCGACATCAGTCCATTCTTTATCGTCAAAGGTGATGTCCGCCGGAACTGTGACCGGATCAAAGTCAAAGCTTTCTTCGCGGTTTCCTCCGCCTCCACCACCCATTGCCCTGTCGTTAGGGGCGATGTCTGCCGGAGCGTCAGCCTGATCGAAATCAGGGTTTTCTCCCTGGATTCCTCCACCACCCATTGCTTTTGTCCGTCCAGTGGAAGACCCACCGAATTCCCCGAATTCTGCCGTCATGTCATCAAGCATAGTCTGCCAGTTTTCCGGCGATATGGTAATGGTGATCTCATTTACCTCGTCATCGGGAAATACAACGGAGTAGTCTGGTTCTGCGTCGTTTCCATGTGTTTCTTCAGTCCAGTCTGCTGACCGGCCCGTTCCGGTATCTGCAGTGGATGTATCACCGGTGTCTCCGGCAGTGGTGCATCCGCATGCAAGCAGACAGAATACCACACAGGTACACACTGCTAAAATGGAAAGTGGCCATTTTCTACTGTCGTTTTTATCCTTTGATCTGTTTTTCTTTTGTTTTGTTATGTTCATAATGTATTCCTCTGTTATGCCGGCATCACTGTCCGGTTGGACTTTATTCAAGGCTTATTCTGATGAGGACTATCAGTGCTGCTGCGGTACAGATGTCCGGTATTATCTGGTAAATTCCGATGTACCCCGGAACTCCTCCAAAGATGGTTATAATCGTTGGATTTGATGTTATTGCGTACATGCCCTGGGCAAATATCACCGCTATCAGTCCAAGAGTGAAGGAACTTTTAACTTTCCTGTATATTCCTGCGTAAATCATGATGAGCGGGAGTATCAGGCCGAGATTTATGGATGAAATTAATGTTTTCAGATAGATGCACATTTCGTCAGACATCTCGTTCATGTTCTCACTGTGAGGGTTATCACCCGGAATTACAGGAGCTTTACCGTCCATCTTGTCCGGGTTTGTAATTTCAGAAATAATGGGTGTGGCCGCACTTCCTGCCAGAATTATAACCTCTGAAATGAGGAGGATTAAAATGATTATTCTTTTATTTTTCATCCTTTCATTCTCCCGCAGATAACTACACCACATTTTTTGGGGCTGATTTATCATCTGACAAGACGGACAAAGTTATATATCCTTATTGCGTCTCCCTGGGGGCCGTATCCTTCGGGATATTCTGATGCGTCGCCAGCCTTTGGATCACTTCTCTGTGCTCCTGCACCATGCACATCCTGCCATTCATCCATATATCCCATTGCTCTTCCAAATGAGACATAACAGGCAGAACCACCGTATCCGTTCGATGTTTCATGTGTTGTTGATGACCAGAAGTATGGGTAGTCCTTCTCACCGGCCTCGTTTGTTATGTCTGTGCATTCAAATACCGGATCGATTGCAGCGGAGTCTGAAGTGTCTGGTGAGCGTGAGTAATCAACTATGCTCTGGAGCTCTTTTATATTCGGAAGCCGCCAGTCGCTGTATCCAAGGTAATTCTCTGAGTTTCTGGTCTGAACCCATGTCAGGGCCTCTTTCCAGTTCATGCCTGTGCCGCTGTCTGACTTTGTCCATGTAAGGCCGGTTGCACTGTCTGTTACAGTTCCGTCACCGTTATCTGAGAAGTCATTGATTCCGTAATCCGGATTGCCTCTTACACAGGTTACAAAGAAGGTCTTATCATTGCTGCCGGAATTATCTGTTATCTGAGTATTTTCGCTCATCTGCGGACCTTCGCTCTGTGACGGCATATCTCCTGACTGTTCTGTCATCTGACTGTCGCCGTTTATTGGAGGCATTCCGCCCTGTGATGGCATGGTTCCTGACTGTCCCGGCTGTCCCCGCATCTGGCTGTTTTCGTCCATCGGAGGCATTCCGCCCTGTGGTGGCATACTACCTGTCTGTCCGGACTGCTCCTGCATCTGATTCTCTCCATTCACCGACGGAATTTCGTCTGATTCAGTCATACTTCCGGATGACAAATCCCCGGACGGTCCCGGCATGGTAAGCCCATAGCCCTTTATTCTTCCGTCAGCGAAATTTACACCGAAGAGCAGACTGTCCTCATATACATACAGTGTGTCAGATGCGTACTGGGAGTCAATGATACGCTCGCCGGCATCTGTCTCACCATATTCAAAGCTGAAGTAGTCTGTGTCAATGAACGGCGTCAGGCCTGATGTGTCCGTTCCCTCAACTCCGCTTGGGTCAGTTCCGCTGAAGTCTATCAGTGAGTACTGCTCTTTTATTGTCGGAAGTCTCCAGTCACTGAATCCTCCGTACTTTACCTGATTCAGTTCGTCAGGATATGTTTTTGCTTCTTCAAGCGTGAGTTTGTCGTCCGCTGTTATGGAGCCATCACCGTTTGTGTCCGGAGATTTCTGCCATGTCAGTCCGGTAATTTCATCATAGACAGTAAGTCCGTCACTGCTTACTTCATAAGCCGGCTGATTGCCGGAAAACCGTGCATCCTGTCCGTAGAATGCCTCTCCTTCAGCCGGACATGTGATGTCTTCAATGTTATTGAAGAATTTTGTCTGCCCTGTATCAACTATGGTGTATGTTGTCTTTCCTGCCGGGGCGGTATTCTTTGAAGCAGTACTTAAGGGAACAGAACCGGCATCTGTCTCTTCTGCTGATGGTGATTCTGTCTGTCCTGAATCTGTCTGCGATATACATCCGGCAAAGAGGGCCATTATAGCCATTGCAACGATGAGTGCAATAATTCCCTTATGATATTTCATCTCTCTCTCCTCTGCATAGAGTTGTACTTTGGAGTAGTGATAACCAAATGCCGGAATCACTTCCGGATTACACCCAAATCATACCCAAATTTACGTATGGGGTGATAAAAAAGAACGGCAAAAAAAGGATTATTCAAGGCTGATTCTGATGAGGATTAAGAGGGCTGCAGTGGCACAGAGGTCCGGGATTATCTGGAATATTCCTACGTAGCCCGGAATTCCGCCAAGGAGGGTTACGATTATCGGGTTTGATGTGACGGCATACATGCCCAGGGAGAAGATGACCGCTATGAGTCCAAGTGTGAATGAACTCTTTATTTTTCTGTATATCCCGGCGTAGATGATGAAGAGGGGGATTATCAGACCGAGGTTTATGAATGAGATCAGTGTTTTTATCTGGATATTTTCTTCCTTTATTGGGGGTTCCATGTTTCCGGTGTTTTGCGGTTGTTCCGGATTTTCATTGGCTTCATGGTGGGGCATCTTAACAAATGAAGGAATGGTAAACCCTGCAATCAGAATTGCAATCACTGAGATAGTAATTATTAAGATGATACTGTTATTTTTCATTACTCTGTTTCTCCCAAATTATCATCCGGAATATCAATTTGTCTCCAGATTTCTATGAACTCATCATATTTTTTGTTTAATCCTTCTGACAGAAAATACATGGTGCCATATCCCTCTCCTACCTGTGTGATGAGGTTGTTTTTTTTCAGGACGTCTAAATGGTGGCGGATGGTCTTATAGTCCAGACTAAGTGTCTGTGTCAGCTGGTTGGCATTGTATGGCCTTTTATGCAGGGCAATGATGATTCTGGCACGGTTTATTCCTCCTTTAGAACCGGCTATAAGCCACCACAATACCTGTTTCACTTCAGCACTCCTGAGAAATCCCGGATAATTTTTTACTGGTCCCTTTTATCCGGTTTTGCTATATTTGGTTTTTATTTATTAAATGTTGATTTTTCCGGTTATAACATCTTCTCTATTTTTTGGCAGGACTTATCTGTAAATTTTCCGGGTGAGAAAAAAGATGATTTATCTGTTTGTTCTTCTCTTTTGTGGCCTGTTCCCTGATGATATGAATTATTGGATGTCTATATTTTCAGGCTGACTTTACGAATCTTCATAAGATCAGACACTCTCATATATTTAACGTTGAATGTATCACATATATCCTGAAAATATCTCATAAATTTCTGCCTTCAAAAGGAATCATCTATGATCATGTGATTCATTGCAGCGCACCACCGTTATTAATGTATCACTGCGACCGGCATAATTTAACATATGCCTGTAATTCTTTTTGTGCGTTGTTTTGTTGGATTGTGGGATATATCGTCAATATCTGTTGTTTGTTCTCATTAGATCTCCGGTAAATAACTGCGTGCCGCATCCATCCTATTAAGTATTTTCCTGTCCCATAATAACCAGAATTATGTCTTCAATTGAGGAGCAGATACGGGAAATAGAGGATGAAATTAAAAATACAAAATACAATAAAGCGACATCACACCATATCGGCCGCCTGAAGGCAAAAGTTGCACGGCTCAGGGATGATGCTGTCACAAGGGCAATGGCATCGTCCGGAGGCGGTGAAGGGTATTCTGTTAAGAAATCAGGTGATGGAACAGTCGTTCTGGTTGGTTTTCCTTCAGTCGGAAAGTCAACACTCCTGAACAAACTGACGGGCACTGAGAGTGAGACCGCCGGTTACGCCTTCACAACAGTCTCCGTAATTCCGGGTGCAATGGAACATAAAGGGGCAAATATTCAGATTCTGGATATCCCCGGACTTATCGCCGGTGCAGCAATGGGTAAGGGCCGTGGAAAGGAGGTAATTGCGGTTGTCAGAGGTGCGGATCTAATCCTTCTTCTGGGTGATGTGTACAACGAAAAGCATGTCAATGTCCTGATTAAGGAACTGCATGATGCAGGTATCAGGCTCAACAAGGAAAAACCTGATATTACCATCAAAAGGACATCAAGCGGTGGAATAAGGTTCAACTCAGTTGGCAACTCCGATCTTGACCTTGGAGAGATCAGGGCAATCCTGGCAGAGAACAAGATAATGAATGCCGATGTTCTGGTCAGAGGCAGTGTCGATCAGGATGACTTCATAGATGCCATGTTTGGCAACCGTGTCTATATCCCCGCCTTCTTCTCCATCAACAAGATTGATCTCGTTGATGCTGAGACGAGAAAGGAGATCAATGATGATGTCACAGAGAGGTTTGGCCGTCCGCCTGTTATGATCTCAGCCCACAGCGGCTACAATGTTGAGGAACTGAAGGACTCAATCTATGACAACCTCGGCTTTATCAGGATCTACTTAAAACCTGTAGGAGGCAAGGCAGACATGGAAGAGCCTTTAATCATCAGAAAGCCCGCAACCGTAGAATCGGTATGCAACAAACTCCACAGGGACTTTGTAGAAAAATTCAGGTATGCCAAGGTATGGGGTGACTCAGTAAAGCACGATGCCCAGCGTGTAAGCCTCTCACACGAACTGGTTGATGAGGACATCCTGACCGTTGTGGTAAGGGCATAAATTCAGAAAAATCTGAATTTGGTTTCAGGGTCCTGAATCAGATTAAAAAAACTGTTTTTTAAGCCGGAAATCCGGCCTGTTGTTATTTTTCCGGTAATTAAATTAAGATCTTATTTCTACAGATTCTTCCGGGGGGCTCAGCGCCTTTTTGAACCTGTAACGTCAATTTCAGCTTTTGACTTGAAGTGAATCTTAAAAAATGTCCCTACCTTATCTCCAAATGGATCATTGACAACCATTGATTTCA
>Ga0272443_10003108_pt1 | contig 20042 bp, 1 predicted proteins | sample SSMAcet12_FD_193581 | JGI IMG/M metagenome (GOLD analysis project Ga0272443, IMG submission 193581) | Marine sediment archaeal communities from Little Sippewissett salt marsh, Falmouth, MA, United States - SSM-Acet-12 | ecosystem: Environmental > Aquatic > Marine > Wetlands > Sediment ... | reverse complement strand
CAACGGCTCCGTGCGAAACGACGGCACGGACGTTACCTACACGCCCGACCCGAACTTCAACGGCACGGACACCTTCTCCTACACGGTTTCGGACGGGAATGGCGGCACCGACGCTGCGTCTGTGACGGTCCGTGTCGCACCGGTGAACGATGTTCCGGTCGCCCAGCGCGACGCCGATGCGACCGAGGAGGATACCCCGGTGACCGTGGCCGTTCTCGCCAACGACTCCGATCCCGACGGCGATGCCCTGTCGATCCAGTCGGTCACGCAACCCGCGAACGGATCGGTGACCGTCACCGGCGGCACCGTCACCTACACACCGAGCGCCGACTACCATGGCACCGATCGCTTCTCGTATACGATCGGAGACGGCCGAGGAGGAACGTCCACCGCGGAAGTCAGCATCGCGGTGGCGGTCGTGAACGACGTTCCCGTCGCGATCGACGACGAGGGATCGACCTCGGAGGACACTGAACTCGTTCTCCGCGTCCTAGACAACGACTCCGATCCCGACAGGGATCCGCTGAGCATCTCGGCCGTCGAGCAGCCGACACACGGAACCGTGACACACGACGGCAGCCGTGTCACGTACGTCCCGAGGCCCGACTTCCACGGCGCCGACTCGTTCCGGTACACGGTATCGGACGAGAACGGCGGCAGCGCCACCGCAACGGTGACCGTCTCGGTGAACTCGCTCAACGATACGCCGATTGCCCAGGACGACAGTGAAACGACGACGGAGGACGTCTCGGTTGCGATTCCGGTGCTCGCCAATGACAGCGATCCCGACGGCGATGCCCTGAGTCTCGCGTCGGTGACGCAGCCGGTTCACGGAACCACCCTCGCTGAGGGCGACGCGGTACGGTATACGCCGGACCCTGACGTTCACGGGACCGACTCGTTCACGTACACGATCTCCGACCCTGCCGGCGCGACCGCGACGGCGACCGTGACGGTGACGGTCACCGCGGCCAACGATGCTCCGACCGCGACGGACGATGCCGCATCCACGGACGAAGACATTCGCGTGACGATCCCGGTGCTCGACAACGACACCGATCCGGATGGAGATGTCCTGAGCCTGGCAGGCGTCTCGCAGGCAAGCCATGGATCCGTCGTGACCGAAGGCCGCGAGGCGGTCTACACGCCCGATCCCGACTTCCACGGGACCGATATGTTCACGTACTCCATCTCGGACGGCGGGGGAGAGAGCGACACGGCGATCGTGACGGTCACCGTAGTCCCCGTCAACGATGCGCCGCTCGCGCAGAACGACTCCGCCGCCACCGACGAAGATGTCGGCGTATCGATCCCCGCGCTCGGCAATGACACCGATCCCGACGGCGACCTCCTTGGGATCACGGAGGTCACGCAGCCGGCCAACGGCTCGGCAACACACGACGGCAACATCGTGATGTACTCGCCAAATGCCCAGTTCCACGGGACGGACAACTTCACGTACACTGCCGCCGATGGGAACGGTGGAACCGACACGGCCACGATTACGGTTGCCGTCGCCGTGGTGAACGACCCGCCGAACGCGGATGACGACACACGGACGACGAACGAAGACACCGCCGTTACGATTCCGGTCCTGAACAACGATGACGACGACGACGGCGATCCGATCGTCGTTCAGTCGATCACGCAGCCGGGGAATGGAACTGTGGTGAACGGTGGCGTCAGCGTGACCTACACGCCGGACCCTGACTTCAACGGTTCGGACGGCTTCACGTACACCATCTCCGACGGGAACGGCGGAACCGACACGGCCAACGTCGTGGTGACCGTGAACCCGGTGAACGATCCTCCAATCGCGCAGAACGACAGCGCGACGATCGTGGAGGATGCATCGCTCGAGATCGACGTCCTCGGCAATGACATCGACCCGGAGGACGACCTCCTGACCGTTTCGGCGATCGTGCAGCCGGCCGAGGGCTCCGTCGTCAACCACGGAGATCGGGTCTCCTACAGCCCGTCGCCCGGCTTTCACGGGACGATCAGCTTCGGCTATACCGTGTCCGACGGGAACGGCGGCAGCGCGACGGCAACCGTGACGATCGTCGTCACGCCGATCAACGACGTACCGGACGCCCAGGACGACTCCGGGTCCACCCAGGAGGACGTTCCGGTAACGCTCGGCGTCCTCGCCAACGACACCGATCCCGACGGCGATCCGCTGGCCATCCAGTCGATCACACAGCCCAACCGCGGCACCGTCGTGAGTTCCGGCAGCGATGTGACCTACACGCCCGAGCCCGGCTTCTTCGGAACGGACGGCTTCCAGTACACGGTGTCCGATGGAGCCGGCGGAACCGATCAGGCGACCGTGACCATTACGGTCATAGCCGTCAATGACGCGCCGGAGGCTCAAGACGACTCCGGGACGACCGAGGAGGGAATCGCCGTCACGATCGACGTGCTCGCGAACGACACCGATCCGGACGGCGATCCGCTGACGATCCAGTCCGTGACCCAGCCGGCCAACGGCACAGTCGCGATCCTCGACGGTCGCACGACCTACACGCCGGAGCCCGGCTTCGACGGCATCGACACGTTCACGTACACGGCATCCGACGGGAACGGCGGAACCGATCCGGCTACGGTGACGATCGCCGTCGCGACGGTCAACGATCCACCGATCGCCCGAAACGACTCCCGGGCGACCGTCGAGAACCAGCCGGTCGACATCGCCGTCCTCGCCAACGATGACGATCCCGACGGCGATCCTCTGTCCATCCAGTCCGTGACGCGGCCGGCGAACGGCTCCGCCGTCAGCGACGGAGCGAGCGTGACCTACACACCGAATCCCGGATTCGCAGGAACCGAGACGTTCACCTACGTCGTCTCCGATGGGAACGGAGGAATCGACCAGGGCACCGTCACCGTGACGATCTCCGCGGTCAACGACCCGCCGATTGCGCAAGATGATGTGGCATCGACGATCGAGGGACGTCCCATGTCGATCGCCGTCACGGCAAACGACGACGATCCGGACGGCGATGTGCTCAGCGTGGAGTCGGCGACCCAGCCGGCCCATGGCGCCGTCGTCCCGAGCGGTTCGACCGTGATGTACACGCCGTCGCCGGGCTTCCACGGAACCGACACGTTCACCTACACCGTCTCCGACGGCCGCGGCGGCACGGACAGCGCGTCGGTGACCGTGACGATCGACCCGAAGAACGATCCGCCGACGGCTCAGGATGATGCCGGGACAACCTCCGAGGACAGCCCGCTGACCGTCTCGATTCTCGCCAACGACTCCGATCCGGACGGAGACTCGCTGATCGTAGAGTCGCTGACGCAGCCGACGGGCGGAACGGCCGTCAACAACGGCGACAGCGTCACGTACATCCCGGCTCCCGGATACAACGGCACCGACACGTTCACGTACACCGTGTCCGACGGGAAGGGCAAGACGGACACGGCCACCGTCATCATCTCGGTGACCGCGCGAAACAACCCACCGGTGGCGCAGGACGACAGCGCCGTCACCGAGGCGGGCGTCCTGGTATCGATCCCGGTGGTGGAGAACGACATCGACCCGGACGGTGACTTCCTCCTCGTCGAGTCGTTCACCCAGCCGGCCAACGGCTCGGTCCTGAACGCCAGAACCGGCGTGTCGTACATCCCGAACGCCGGGTTCCGGGGGATCGATACCTTCGAGTACTCCGTCTCGGACGGGAACGGCGGAACGGCGTCGGCGCGCGTCACGGTCTCCGTGGCCGCGGTGAATGATCCCCCCATCGCAACGGAAGACAACGATGTGACCGAAGAAGACGCTCCGGTCACGATCTTCGTACTCGACAACGACACCGACCCCGACGGTGACGCCCTGCGCGTAGAGTCGGTCACCCAGCCCGAGAACGGATCCGTGGCGAACAACGGCTCCGACGTGAGGTACACGCCCGCTCCCGGGTTCAGCGGGGTCGACGAGTTCCGCTACACCGTCTCCGACGGCGGCGGCGGCACCGCGACGGCGACCGTCTTCGTGGCGGTTTCGCCGACGAACGATCCTCCGGTCGCGCAGAACGACAGCACGACGACGAACCGCGATCTACCTGTCGCCATCCCCGTACTCGACAATGACTCGGATCCCGATGACGACTCGCTCACCGTCTCGTCGGTGACCCAGCCGGCCCACGGGTCGGTCGCGACCGACGGCAAGACGGCGGTCTACACGCCGGACGACGGGTTCACGGGCTCCGATACCTTCACGTATACCGTGTCGGACGGCCGCGGGGGGGCCGACATCGCGGCGGTGACAATCGGAGTGTCCGGCGAGGGCGGTGGTGGCGGCGTCGAAGGTGGGACACCGTGCTCCGGGAAGGTCATCATCAGCGAGGTCGCCTGGGCCGGTACGGCGGCCGATCCGAAGGACGAGTGGATCGAGCTGCGAAACCTCGGCACGACATCCGTGAACCTCGACGGCTGGGAACTCCGCTGGCGTCGAAGCCACCCGACCACGCCGGAAGAACAGGTCTGGAAGATCGTCGAGCTGTCGGGAGAACTGCAGGCCTCGTCGGGCCGGGCATGCGACGACGGCCGCCCGGCGACGGAGCCGGCGATCCGGTTCTCGAAGGAGAGCCCCGACGACCCGGTGTGGCTACTGGAAGGCGAGATCGACACGGATACCGGGTTCTTCGTCCTCGAGCGTGGGCACGACGCCGCCGTCAGCGACACGAAGGCCGATCTCGTGTACGACACCGCCCAGACGCTGAGCCTCGAGCTCTCCGACCACGGTGAGGTAATCATGCTCGTGAACGCGTTCGGCGAGATCGTCGATACCGCGAACGCCGCGAACCTCGGTCGAGACGGATGGGTCGCCGGGAATGCATCGACCTTCGGCACGATGGAGCGGCTCGATCCGCTCGGCTCCGACACCGCCGAGAACTGGCATACGAACGAGGGGATCGTCACGCACGGAGCGGACGCGAACGGTCACCTCCTGAGGGCGACGCCCGGCGGACTCAACTCGCCTGCCTTCGAGCGTCTCGAGCAGTACGCAGAGATCCAGCCGATGACCGTCCGGGCCGGCGAGTTCCTCAGTGTCGACTTCCTCCTGCCACGGCAGGATCGCAGGACGACCGGATGGCCGTGGATCTCCGTGTCTCGGCCGGGCTTCGTCGGCGCCGGAGCTGGGGGAGCGGCGAACCTCGCCGGGTACTCGTTCTCCGGGCGGTACGACGGCACCGATCGGTACGTGCTCGACATCGGAACGCGGAACCTCCCACCGGGGACCTACGTCTTCTGGATCACGTACGGACGCGCAAGAGCGGCGCTGCTGCCGATCGTCGTGGCTCGATAGGAGGGCCGTGACGGCCTCGACACGGTGAAAGGGTGTCTGCGAGTCTCCATGATCGGCGGCGCGTGGCTGCCGAAGTGGCGGGATCTCTCTGCCGAACGTAACTTCCATCACACGTTCGGTACTCCATGTCGTGGTAGAATCGAGGCATCGGGCTTCGGGAGAAACGGGAGGCGAGAATGATCCGGCGGGCAGTCTGGCCTGTAGTGCTGGTTTGCAGCCTCATGCTCCTCGGTTTCGGCATGCTCTGCATGGCGGGCGTAACGCTCCGGGTGTGGGACAACGGCGGGAACAGTGAGGACGACGTCGCGCGGGTTTGGATCGACGGGCAGAGTCTGGGAGCGATTGCCGTTCATCCCGGCGGCACAAACGAGCGCACGTGGGACCTCGGGATGCCGTCGGCCGGGACGCACTCGCTCGTCATCGAGTTCATCGAGGACGTCGACGCCGTCACGCTGTGCGACGAGCATGTCGGAACCTTCGGGATCGAGTTCGGCGGCGGCGGCCTCGCCGCCGCAGACGACAGTGCATCGGTCAGCCGCGGGTCTTCCGTCGATATCGACGTCCTCGCAAACGACGTCTACGTACAGGCCGGATCGACGGCGACCGACAACATCCCCTGCCCGAGCGAGTCGCCCGCCCCGGGTGGCGGCTGCTCGTGCGCCGACCCGCGGACGACGTACCAGACGACGTTCACCGTCTCCGGCGGCTCGCTGACCGTCGACCGGATCGTCTCACCGCCGGGCAAGGGCACCGTCCAGATCGTCGGGGGGGGAATCCACTACACGCCGAATCCGGACGGCTGCGGCGTCGACACGTTCACCTACGAAGCCGATGGACCGAGCGCGAGTTCCGACACCGCCACCGTCACCGTCACGATCTCGTCGCCCCCCCCGACCGCCGTTGATGACGTCGCCGAGACCGCGGAGGAGACGGCGGTGCTGATCGACGTCCTCTCGAATGACAGCGACGCGTCCGGGGGGGCGTTGACCGTCGTCTCGACCGGCCCGGCGGCCCACGGGACAACCACGGTCGTCGGCGATCGGGTTCGGTACACCCCGACTCCCCGCTACGAGGGGCCGGATCGATTCTCCTACACCATCCGGGACCCGTGCGGATCGACGGCCTCGGCGACCGTCGACGTCCGGACCCTGCATGTCAACCATCCGCCGACGGCGAACGCCGGTGCCGGATATCGCGGCTTCACCGGCGAGCCGGTCGAGCTGGACGCATCGTTCAGTTCGGATCCCGATATCGAGGACACACTCGAGTACCGGTGGGATCTCGACGACGACGGCCGCTTCGACACGGAGTGGCTACGCGACGCGGTCTACTCGGCGATCTTCGACGCACCAACCGTCGGGCGCGTCGCCGTCGAGGTCCGCGACCTCTATCGTGGCCAGCCGACCGGGGAGACCGATCGTGCGACCGCGCTGGTTCGGGTCGAGCTTCGGCCGCCGGAACTGCGAGGTATCCTGTTCGTCGACCTCGACGGGGACGAACTCCCGGGCGACGACGAACCGCCGCTGCCGAAGGTCCAGCTCGTCCTCGACGGCGAGACGTTCGCCGTCACCGGCGACGATGGCGCGGCGAGCTTCCTGAGCCTCGCCCCCGGAGAACACACGATCGCGATCACGCCGGACGGCTTGGCGCTGCTTCGCCTTCAGGGTTTCGGGATCGATCTCGAGATACCGTCGATCACCCTCGACGTGCCGGCCGGCCCTGCGACCGTCGCGCTGTTCCCGGTCCGCTCGGTCGTCGGTTCGTTGCTCGGCCTCGTCTACGTTGACACCGACGGCTCCGGCGAGCAGGAGCAAGGAGAACCGGTTGTCCCGGGTCTGACCGTCTCTCTCGGCAAAGGACTGGATCGAACGACCGACGACGGCGGCCGGTTCCTGTTCATGAATGTGCCCACGGGAGAGTACGCCCTGACGATCGAGAGCGAGCAACACCGGTGGGAGGGGCCGATCCGAATCGACGCCGGTGAGAAGACAGAACTGATCGTGATCTGGCCATCGCCGGACTCCGGCTTCCTCGAGGTGAAGATCCGACTCGACCGGCCGGGCAAGGAGGAGGGAGACTGACGTGACCCGCATCCGCAGAACTCTGGGGATTGCACTTCTCCTCGCTTCGACTGTCTCGGCGATCGCCCTCGCGCAGGTCACCGGCCCGTCGCAGATGGATCAGTGCGACCAGGAGACGTTCACGATCACGCTCGAGAACACCAGTCCGTCCCAGTCGGCGTGTGACATCGTCATCACCGCGACGCCGCCGGCAACGGGGTTCTCGTACGTAAGCGGAACCGGAACCGTCACCCTCCACGACCCGCCGGGGCCGATCTCGGCCGACCCGACCGGCAACGCCTGGGACATCGACGCGATCGTCGGGAGCGACTACGAGCTACCTCCCGGGGAGCAGATCTCGGTCGCGTTCGACCTCACGACCGACTGTACCGCCGAGTCGGGGAACATCGAAGTACAGATCGACTACGAGGACTGTAGCACGGCCCAGCCGTACCAGGAACTCGACTCGCTGTCGATCGAGGTCCTACCCGGCGCGCTGATCATCACGAAGACCCCTTCGGTGCAGGATGCCTCCGTCGGCGATCAGGTGGTTTGGACGATCACCGTCGAGTCGTCCGGCCTCGGGACGATCTGGAACGTCGAGGTCACCGACGTGCTCGGAGGCGGCCTGGCCTACGTCTCCGACACTGGCGGTGGCTCCAACGCCGGGCAGACGACGACGTGGAGTCTCGGCGACATCGCCGCCGGCGGCGCCAGTTCGTTCGACCTGACGGCCGAGGTGATCGGCTGTTCCGACCTGATCAACACCGCCGACGCCCGCTGGGGGTGCGATCCCGGGGAGATCTGCTACGACACGGAGGACCCCGGACCATGTGGGTGCCCGTCGGCGACCGCCTCGCTGAACCTGATCGTCGACAACCCGGCGCTGTCGTTCACACCTCCGAACGTCACCGTGGCGTACTGCACCGACGAGACGGCGGGCTTGGTCCAGATCACCAACTCCGGCGCGGGAACCGCGCGGAACGTCGAGCTCTGCTGCGACATCGCCCATCTCCAGGTCGACCCTGCGCGTCTGCCGCCGGGGACGACGTACTCCGCCGGCTGTTTCCAAGTGCCCGATATCGATCCGGGCACCACGTTCGACCTGACGTTCTTCGTCCTCCACGCGGACGTCGACTGGTGCAACGGACCGCTGCCGAGCGGAGACAACGTCTTCCAGCTGACGTACACGAACGACTGCGATGTCCCGTTCGTCGCCTACCCCCAGTTCTCCACGCTGTCCTCGGAGTCCGGGCCGTCGCTCGACGTCACGAAAAGCAGCCCGGCGCCGCTGCAGCTCGGCGAAGTGGCCTCCTACGACATTGCCGTCGACTACGGCGGCGACCTCGGCTGCTACAGCGGGTCGCCCGGGCCGGTCACGATCGTCGACGACTACCCCAACGGGTTCACCGTTGTCGATGCGGATGGCGGAATCGACGACGGCGATACAATCACGTGGACCTACGACCCCGCGGTCGATCCCCCGTTCGACCGCACGGTCCAGCTGCAGGTTCCGAACGACTGCGCCTACTGCGTCGGCCTCGCCGGCACGATCCCGAATACCGTCACCGCGACCACGACCGACTGCTGCGGCTGCACACTGACCGGAACCGCCACGGCGCAGACGACGATCCTCTGCGAGGGGCTCGACGACACCGAGTTCTTCCGGTCGACGTTCGCCGACTTCGTTCCACCCAGTCCGCTACTGCGCTGCGATCCAAGCGTATCCAACACGTTCCGGGCCGAACACACCTACGAGTTCTACAACGAAGCGACGCTCGACGACCTCTTCCTCGACGAATTCGTCTACTTCGTCGAAGGGAACAGCGAAATCCAGTATGCCGGTTCGCTCGCGGTAACCGGAGCGTCGGTCGACTCCGTCACGGACGGCACCCCCGGAGGCCGCCTCGAGATCCGTCTTGCCGATGATGCGAGCCCTGTAACCAATCGAACGATCACGTTCGCCTACGACTTGACCTACGTCGACCTGGATGACCCGAACGAGCCGCCCTGTACGGACGACTCCGTCGACGTCGACGCCGGCATCGAACTCGATCCCGGTGCGACGAGCATCGGGTTCTGCAGTCGAATGTACGGCGATGAGACTGACCCACCGACGATGGCGGTCGAGGCTCCCGCGATGTCGGTCTCGATCGACGGTATTCCGACGATCCAGGAGTCCTGCGCGACCTACGACGTCACGGTCACGCTGACGAAGACGTCGAACCTCGCCGATCCGTACGACGTCCGTCTCGTGCTGACAAACGCCGGCGGCTCGGTGATCGACCTGTCGGGCGCAGTCTGCTCCGGCGTGACAACGACCGACGGGACAGGCTGCGCTACGCCGATCGAGGGGACGGACACCTACGAGTGGCGGTTCGCCGATGGATTCGTCGCCGGCGACACCGCGTCGATCGGCCCGATCCAGGTCACCGTGCCGTGCTCCGGACCGCTCGCCGACCTGTCGGTCGTTGCGACCTTCGACGATCTCTGTCGCGATGACGCAACGTACGGCGACGCCTGCTCGACGACCGCTTCCGACGCCGCCTCGTTGTCCCTCTCGGCCGACGTCTACGCCCGCAAGTCCCCGGAGATCCTGTTCGCGACCGAGCGGTACGTGACGTGGTCGCTCGTCGTTCACAACACCGGAAACGGCACGGCGTACAACGTCTGGGTCGATGACGTCCTCGGCAGTGGGCTGATCTTCGACCAGGGCAACACGCTTCCGGACGGCGCGACCATCTCGGCGAACCTCGATCACACCGGCGCACCGATCAACGGCGCATCGTTCCTGTTCGATGAGGTGGCGCCGGGCGAGCTGAAGACGATCACCTTCGCCGCCGAGCTGGTCGGGTGCAGCGACCTGACCAACGACATCGAGGTCTCCTGGGGCTGCGGCGGCTCCGACTGTCGCACGCCGCGGACCGATAGCTCGTCGGTCCTCGTTCCCGGGGCACAGCTCGTCGCCACCTCCTTCAGCCCGACCCCGATTGACGTCTGCACGGCATCCTATGTGAATCTCACCGTCAAGAGCACCGGCATTGGCACCGCGTACGACATCGTCGTCGACGTCACGCTACCGGACGGGATCGCCTACGACGGAAACCCACGATTCAGCCTCGATGGAGGATCGAACTGGTTGACGGCGGGCATCTCCGACCCAACCCAGGCGGGCGAGATACTCACGTGGACGTCAGCCGAGTTGCCGGAGCTCTCCGAATCGCCGCCAGGGGAAGAGATCGACATCCGGTTCGATGTGGCCGCCGGCTGCGACTTCGATGGCGGCAATCTGACGCTTCAGGCAAGGTACGAGAACCCGTGCGGCGATACGTCCGACTCCAACGTCGGATCGTTCTCGATCTCGGCTCGAATCCCGGACGTCTCGGTCTCGATGGCTCAGAACCCCGATGACGCGATCCCGTGCGGCGCCAACGCCACGTGGACGATCACCGTACAGAACGACGGGCCGGTCCCCGCCCCGTACGTCCGCGTCGTCAGCACGCTCGATGCGGGGTGGAGCTATGTCTCCTCGACCGGCGGCGGGACCAACGTCGGACAGGTCACCACATGGGTGATCAACGACCTCGGTCCGGGCGCGTCGACCGATCTGACGATCACGGCGGATTCGGCGGCGGGCGGCGGAGATTGCGGCGATCTCAACCATCAGGTGCAGTCCTTCTGGGCCTGCGACGAGACCGACGTGCAATGCCTCTCCTCGGCGGCTGACACCGTATCGATCGTCGGGGCACGGACGCCGCCGGTCACCGTCGGCGCGACGCTCGCCCCCGATTCGGTCGAGGTGTGCACCGACACGACGACGTTCACGCTGACCGTCACGAACGGAAGCGCAACCGCCCCCGCCAGCACTGTCGACGCACGCGTCACCCTGCCTTCGGGGCTGTCGTACGTCCTTGGAACGACGGAGATCGACTGTGGCTCGGGCTTCGTTCCCGGCCCCGATCCGAACATCGACGGACAGCAGATCACCTGGTACGACACCGCGGTCGACGGCGGGGCGAGCGACGCCTGCACCACACTCGCCGCCGGTGGACAGATCCGGATTCGGTTCGACGTCGACTCGTCGTGCTACTTCGATGCCGGCAGCGCGAACTCCCGAATCTTCTACTACGACTGTTGCGGCGTGACCCAGACGCAGCGGAGCCGCAACGACTCGATCGGCTCCGACCAACCGAACCTGACGATCACGAAGACGCCCGACGTCAGCGACGCCGTATGCGGCGACACGGTGACATGGACGATCCAGGTCACGAACACCAGTCCGGATGCGATCGCCGAAGTCGTGCGAATCGAGGACTTCCTCGGTGCCAACTTGAGCTACGTCTCGGCGACCGGCGGCGCGGTTGCGATCACCGGCGGTCAGATCCTCCATCCAACGCCGCCGGCGCACGGCGAAGCGTACGTCTGGGAGCTCGGGCCGCTCGCGCCGCTGGCGTCGACCTCCGTGACGATCAGCGCCCAGCTCACCGCGCCGGCCGATTGCACCAACGCGTTGCGGACGAACACCGCCGCCGTCACCTGGGCGTGCGGCACGCCGGACGGGGACCCGACGACAGCGGACTACGACTGCGAGAGCGACGAGTGGGACAGCGCCTCGAACCGCGTTCCGATGCCGAACCTGGAGATCGATTCGTCCGACATCGCGCCGACGTTCGCCTGCGCCGGTGACGGGATCACGCCCGGCTCCGGCGAAATCGAACTCGTCGTACGCAACACCGGGGACGGACCGATCCCGCTCGGCTCCGACTTCGCAATCACGGTCACCGAGACGACGACCGGCTACTCCGTGACCGACACGTTCACAAGCCTCGGCGGGACCCTCCCGCTCGCCGCCGGAGCTTCGGATGCGCTCGTCTTCCCGTGGGCCGTCACCTGCACCAGCTGCGAGTACACGGTGAACGTCACACTCGACACGCTCGACGACATCTGCGAGTGCGACGAGACGGACAACGCCGCTACGAAGAACGAGACGATCAGTCTTCCCGACCTTGTCGTCGACTCGACCGGCCTCTCCGTTATTTGCTCCGGCGACGGGGAGATCCGGATCCAGGGACCGGTGACGCTGCGAAACGACGGCTGCGGCGACCCGCTGGCCGGGACCGTCCGCGTGCGGTTCCGGCTGTACGACGCCGCGAACTGTGCCGGGAGCGAAATCGATACGTTCACCGTGAACCTCGCCGGCTTGTCGATCGCCGCGGACGGCGGGACGGAGGAACGTACGATCGACGTCACGCGGACGCTCGACACCTGCGACACCTGCGAGTTGTCGATCCGGCTCGAGGCCGACGACAATGACGCGATCTGCGAGTGCGACGGGACGAACAACGCACTCTGCGCCGGGACGTTCCCAATCGCGTTTCCCGATCTGACGATCACCGACATCGACTTCAGCCAGGTGACGTGCGCCTCGGACGCCATCGCGGGGACGGTCCGCGTCACGGTGCTGAACGACGGCTGCGGAACGGCGGGGCCGTTCGACCTCCAACTGGAGACCGACGGCTGCCTGACGTTCTCCGACGAGCCGGTCGCCGGGTTGACCGCCTCGGCGTCGACCACGGTCGACTTCACCGTCAGCGGAACATGGGCCGACTGCACCGACTGCGCCTGCACGTTCACCGCAACCGTCGATCCGGCCGGCGACATCTGCGAGTGCGACGGGACGAACAACGGCCGCTCGGAGCCGTTCACATCGACGATGCCCGACCTGGAGATCTCCGGCGCCGTCGCGTCGATCGGCTGTTCGGTCGACGGCCAGGCGACGCTCGACGCCGACGCGACCGTTCGGAACACCGGCTGCGCCGACGTCACCGCGTCGTACGATCTGCGCGTCACGATCTACGCGGACGCCAACTGCGCCGGCGCCGTCGTCGACACGTGGGCGGAGACCGTGAACGACAATGTCTCCGCGTCCGGCTCGACCGTGATCTCGCTGACGACGCACGTCCTTTCGCAGGGACTCTGCGCCGACGACTGCGCCTACTCGGCCCGGTTCGAGGTCGACGCGAACGACGACATTTGCGAGTGCGACGGCACCGACAACGCGTTCTGCCTCGCCTCGATCCCGTCGGAGCTGCCCGATCTGGTCGTCACCGAGGTCGATCCGTCGGTCGACTGTCGGACGGGCACGGCGTCCGTCACCGCAACGGTCGAGAACGTCGGCTGCGGCGATGCCACGGGCGTCGTCCTGCGCCTGACCAGTCCGGGGTGCAGTCTGTCGATCGACAGCGCGCCGATCGATCTCGCCTCCGGCGCCTCGCAGGACATCGTCTTCACCTATGCACCGGATTGCGACGACGACAGCTGGAACTGCACCTACACGGTCACCGCCGACCCGGACGCCGCGATCTGCGAGTGCGCAGGAGCCAACGGGCTGACCCGCGACGGGTACCCGGGGATCGGCTCGATCGGCGACCGGGTCTGGTTCGATGCCGACGGCGACGGGGTACAGGACGGCGGCGAGGACGGGATCCCGAACGTCACGCTGATCCTCGAAGGTGACCTCGACGGGGATGGGACCATCGACTACGTCGCCGAGACGACGACCGATGCGAACGGCGAGTACCTGTTCGACTCGTTGCCGGCCGGCGACTACACCGTGACGGTCGACGACACGACGCTGCCGGACGGGTTGGCTCAGACGTACGACTACGACGGCCTCGGCACGCCGCACGCCTCCGGCTACAGCCTCGCCGAGAACGAACACAACCGCGAGCAGGACTTCGGCTATCGGGGCACGGGCTCGATCGGCGACTACGTCTGGTTCGACAGCAACGGCGACGGCGTCCAGGACCCATCCGAGTCGGGGATCGAGAACGTGACCGTGATGCTGGAAGGCGACGTCGACGGCGATGGGGTCGATGAGATCCTCACGACGACGACCGACGCGGACGGCTTGTACCTGTTCGAGTACTTGCCGGCCGGACCGTACACGATCACCGTCGACGACACGACGCTGCCGGACGGCCTGGCGCAGACGTACGACTACGACGGACTCGGATCGCCCCACACGTCCGACTACACCCTCGGCGCCGGCGAGCACAACCGCGAGCAGGACTTCGGCTACGCGACCCCCGCCTTGTCGGTCGACAAGGTCATCGTGGAAATCCGCCGCGGCGGGTCGTCGATCGGGAACATCGTTGGACCGGTCGAGCCGGGCGACCGGATCGTCTACGAGTTCGTGATCGAGAACGTCGGACCGGTGCCGGCGTACGATGTCGGCTTCGACGACACGCTGCCACCCGGTGTCGAGATCGCCGCGGGAAACCCGGGAACCTATGCCGTCAGCGCGCCGACCGCCAGCGGGTCGCTCGGTCTCAGCGGCGGCGAGACCTCCTTCATCGCACCGATCGGCGCGGCCGTGAACGCCGGCGAGGCCCTCACCGCGTCGTTCACCGCCGTCGTCACGTCCGGCGTTTCGCAGGACGACGACCTGACCAACACCGCGCACGCGTTCGGCGATCGCGAGGACGGGACGCCGATCCCGCCGGAGAACACGGCCCTCGGCGACACGAGCGACACCGATCTCGAGGATCCGGATGCCGACGACACCGGCATCGTCACCGTCTCCGTCCGCCGGCCGGCGCTGTCGGTCGACAAGACGATCACCGACATCGTTCGCCCCGGCGTCGGAAGTGTCGGCATCGCCGGCCCGGTCGAGCCGGGCGACGTCGTCTTCTATCGGTTCGTCATCCGGAACGTCGGCGGCGGAACCGCGTACGACGTCGAATTCACCGACACATTGCCGACCGGGCTCGTCACCGAGACCGACCCGCCCGGAGATTCCGGCGACTACACCGTGACGCAACCTGCGGCGAGCGGGAGTCTGGGTCTGGCGGACGGCGTCGCGACGTTCGCGACGTCGATCGACGCCGAGATCGCCGCCGGCGAGGCACTGACCGCGAACTTCGCCGCCGAAGTGACGAGCGGGATCGTACAGGGCGTCGACCTCGTCAACACCGCCGAGGCAACCGGCGAGGACGGCTTCGGAACCGAGATCCCGGACGAGAATCCGGACACCGGCGACACCGCCGATGACGACGAAGAGGATCCCGACGCCGATGACACCGGCATCGCGATCATCCCGGCCGAGGAGCCGGCGCTGTCGGTCGACAAGGTCGTCACCGACATCGTCCGCCGGGGCGCAAGCCTGGGCAGCATCGCCGGCCCGGTCGAGCCGGGCGACGTCATCCTGTATCAGTACACGATCCGCAACGTCGGGCTCGGAACGGCCTATGCGGTCGACTTCACCGACGCGCTGCCGACCGGACTCGTCACCGAGACCGACGCGCCGGGGATCCCAGGCTCCTACGATGTGTCCGATCCCTCCGTCAGTGATGCACCACTGGCTGGACTGACCGACGGCGCCAGTACATTCATCACGTCGATCGCCGCCGCGATCTCCGGCGGCGAGCAACTCGTCGCCGAGTACGCCGTCCTCGTCACGAGCGACGTGCGACAGGGCATCGACCTGATCAACGTCGCCACGACGGTCGGCGTCGACGGCGCCGGGAATCCGATCCCGGGGGAGAACGTCGACCTCGGCGACACGACCGACGACGACGACGAGGATCCCGATGCCGACGACACCGGCATCACCGTCATCGCGCCGGTCGTGCCGGCGTTGACGATCGACAAGCGGGTCATCGACGTCCATCGCGGCGGTGCGTCGGTCGGCGTCGTCGACCCGGTGCTGTACGACGACGTCATCGTCTATCGGACGACGATCCGCAACGTCGGGCTCGGGACGGCGTACGACGTCGAGTTCACCGACACGCTGCCGGCGGGCCTCGCGATCGAGACCGGCGCGGCGCCCGGCGCCGGGAGCTACGTCGTCACCGACCCCGCCGCATCGGGAACTCTGGGGCTCAGCGACGGCGCGACCTCCTTCACGACGGCGATCTACGCGACGATCGGCGGCGGAGAGACGTTGACGGCGATCTACGCGGCGGTCGTGACAGCCGCCGCGCCTCCGGCGCTCGAGCTGATCAACGTCGCCGAGACGACCGGCGAGGACGGCACCGGGACGGAGATCCCGGATGAGAACGCCGACGTCGGCGATACGTCGGACGACGACGAGGAGGATCCCGACGCCGACGACACCGGCATCGCCTCGGTGCGGGTCGGGGCGCCGGCGCTCGTCACCCGCAAGGCGATCGCCGAGATCCGTCGACAGGGACTGGCCGTCGGCGGCGACGTCGTCGAGCCGGGCGACATCGTCACGTACGAGGTCGGTGTGACCAACGTCGGCGACGGGCCGGCCCTCCGAGTCGACCTGTTCGACGAGCTCCCCCCGGGCTTCCTGTACGGTGGGAACACCGACGCGACCTGGCCGTCGGGGAGCTCGACCGCCGACCCGCTCGGCGTGCCCGGGCCGCTCCTGTCGTGGCCGCTCGATGCGTCGCTCGACGCGGACGAGGAGCTGGTCCTGCGATTCGACGCGTTCGTCACCAGCAACGTCGCGCAGGGGGCGACGTACACGAATACCATCACCGCCACCGGCGAGGACGGCGCAGGCGAGGAGATCCCGCCCGACAACAGCGGCCTCGTGCCGGAGGACGACGACCCCGACGACACCAGCGATGTGCCGCTGATCGGCGCCGTCCCCGCGCTCGTGACCGACAAGTCGATCGTCGATGTCGAACGCGATGGGCGGTCGCTCGGCGCGGTCGGGACGATCGAGGAGAGTGACGTCGTCACCTACGCCCTTCGGATCACCAACGTCGGTCTCGGGACGGCGTACGATGTCGACGTCCGCGATCTACTCCCCGAGCCGTTCGAGTACATCGCCGGGACGGCGCTCGGCGATTGGCCGTTCCGCGCCGGGAGCTTCACCGCCGATCCGTCCGGCGCCCCGGGTCCAACGCTCCTGTGGGACACCGACGCTACGCTCGCACACGACGAGTCGATCGACCTGACGTTCGACGCGTCGATCGCCGGACCGGTCGCCGCCGGCACGGCGTACACGAACGTATTGATCGCGTCAGGGCGCGACGGTGCCGAGAACGACATCCCGCCGAACAATGCCGACGACGTCCCCGAGGACGACGATCCGGACGACCGAGACGATGTGAGCATCATCGCCGTCGAGGTCGTGCCGGCGCTGGTCACGACGAAGCGGGTACTCGACGTCTTCCGGGACGGCGTTTCGACCCGCGATCGAACGATCGAGGAGGGCGATGTCGTCCTGTTCGAGCTGTCGGTCCGGAACGTCGGTCCGGCGACGGCGTACGAGGTCGGGATCGACGACCGGCTGCCGCTCGAGCTCGAGTACGTCCCAGGCACGACGCGATCCGCGTGGCCGCGCGGGTCGGCGTCGAGCGATCCGCGCCTCGACGCCGCCGGATGGATCTGGGATCTCGGAGCGACGCTCGCGTCCGGCGAGCGCCTGATCCTGACCTTCGATGCGCGCGTCCTCGGCCCGCTGCTCGACGGAGCCGTGTACACCAATCGGATGCACGCGTTCGGGAAGGACGCAGCGGGGGACCGGATTCCGGAGGACCAACGAAACGTCGTGCCGAGCGACATCGATCCGGACGACGCAAGCGACGTCGGCCTCCCGGCCCGATCGTCGTACATCGAGGGAGAGGGCGGCCTGATCGCCGTCCCGCTTCTTCGAAAGAGCGCCGAGATCCTCGGCGCCGGTGCGTGTGAAGGCTGGACGGCGGATGTCGATCGGGTCTGGTTCCAGACCGACATCGCGATGTTCGCCGCCGCGGAGTTCGAACGCCTGGCCACGGTGCCGTCCGATGGGGCGAGGCTGCCGGAGACGCTGCTCCCAACCTGGCTGCGCACGGTGCAGGTCCAGGGCGTCGCCGCCGCACGCGACAACCTCCTGCAGGTCGACGGCCTCTCGTCTCTTGGTGTGCCGCTCTCCGACGGGCCGCGGATCGCCCGGCTTGCGGAGCGCTCCGGTGTGCCGGCGGAGAAGGCCCTCGCGACGCGGCTCGACGAGCTCGCCGCACGTGCCGGTCTCGGCGCCGACGAGCGTCCCGCCGATGAGCGATGGATCGTCCTCGAGCACGCAGAGGGCGAGCCGATCTACGTCACCTCGACCGACGGGCCGCGCGGCCCGTTCGGCGACTGGGCGATCGTCGACGAACGGATCGTCGGAAGTTCCCTCGGCATGGGGCTCCTCGAACAGGCGTCCGCCGCCGGTCCTCTCGTCGCAAGCGACGAGCCGCTCGACCGGTATCTCGGTTGGCTCCTCGTCGAGATCATCGCCAACAAGCTGATCGCGCTCGACGAGACGCTGACGATCCGGGACGGCGTACCGTACGTCCCGCACGCCTTCGCCGTAGCCGCCCAGGCCGGCTACGACGTCGCAGACGAGGACAGCTACCTGTTCGACCAACTGTCGCTTCTCTGGGGGCTCGCTCGAACCGTCGAACTCGTCGACGGGATGGCGTCCGATGCAATCGACGCCGACGCCGCCCTGTGGACGGAGATCCGCGGGACGTCCGTCCGGCTCCTCGGTGAGGTGCTCGACGCGATCGAGGCCCGCCACGTGAGCGCCGGCGGCGATCTCCTCGACCGATCCAGTGGCGATAGGGTGACAACGGTGAATCTCGGTCTTCTCCTCGCGGCGCTTCAGGCGGCCCGCGGAGCAGCTCCCGCCGACGACCGGATCGACACCCTGTTCGATCGCGCCCTCGTCCAGCTCGCAGCACGTCAGGCAGAGACCGACCTGTTCGCAGCGGCGGCGTCGGGCGACCCCGCATCGTTCGTCGAGCTCCGAAGCCAGCTCGCCGGGATCCGCGGACTGCTCATCGCCTACGAGGCGACGGGTGATGCGCGCTATGCAACCCATGCCCAGGAAGCGTTCGACGCTCTCGATGACGCGCTCTGGATCGACCGCGCCGGGATCGGGCTGTACGCAAGTGCTCGGTTCGACGGCACTCGGACCACCTGCTACACGCCACTCGACGTCGGTCTCGTTGTCGGAGCCCTGCGCGAGCTTGCTGCCGTCTCGACGACGGAACGTCGTGGTCTGGTCCTCTCTCGCCTGACCGGGTTCGTCCGATCGATCGTCGATGAAGCGGCGCTCCAGCTGTCGAACGCGCTTCCGTCCGATGCCGACGTCACCTTCGGCGTCGGACGCTACGAGATCGCTCCGATCGAAGCCGACCTGCGAACCGTCCGGGTCGCTCCGGTGTTCCAGCAGCGACTCTGTCTCGAGGAGATCGAGACCGACGAGGCGTGCGGCGGATGGGATGCGATCGACCACGAGCCGTGGTACCGGACCGACATCTCGATGTATGCCGCCCATGTGCTGCACGACCGGCTTCTCGGCTTCGAGGATGTCGCCGATGCGAACCTCGTCGCGGTCGTCTTCCACGCCGGCCTCGGCGTACCGCTTGGCGACATCTCCGTGCTGCGAGACGCCGTGGACGCACTCGATGACGGACTCGAACCGATCGCCCTTCCCTTCGCAGCCGGTAGTCCGCGGCTCGCGACCGCGAACGACCTGGCGTGGCCCGAGTCGACGTTCGATCCACGCGTCGTCGCGTCGGCGGTCGGCATGACCCTTCTCCGCGAAGCGCAGGAGGTCCGGCAAGCGCTCGACGAGTCGGCGATCGACCCCGAGCGGGATCGTGAGATCCGCCTGTTGATGGGCGCAATCGCGGAGACGATCGACGCGCTGCTCGACGTCCGAAAGG
>Ga0272443_10003107_pt1 | contig 20055 bp, 16 predicted proteins | sample SSMAcet12_FD_193581 | JGI IMG/M metagenome (GOLD analysis project Ga0272443, IMG submission 193581) | Marine sediment archaeal communities from Little Sippewissett salt marsh, Falmouth, MA, United States - SSM-Acet-12 | ecosystem: Environmental > Aquatic > Marine > Wetlands > Sediment ... | reverse complement strand
CATAAAGACGCTTCGGATCGGTCCATGGATCAGAGATCGGATCTTACTCATAGACCTTGGTTTTTACAAACATCATACATTCGTGCGGATTGATGAGAATGGTGGATATTTCGTCTCACGGTTGAAGAGAGGAGTTGACCCCCTTATCGTAGGAACAAATCGTACGTGGCGTGGACGTAGTAAACTGGCGATCCTTGAATTTGGAAGAGAAGTCATAGACAACCACATGATAACAAAGGGGGCACATGTTCAGTCGAATAGGGACATAGAATTGCTTCTATGCCCCTATTCGACTAGTAAAAGCGGAGGAGTACATAAAGTCAAAACATTTGGGACGACACGGGCAAGGTTTCAAGTAGGGGTGCATATAAGTTCTTGTGCTGGTTTCAAAACTATTTATGCGGCCCTCGATCATAAACCTAAGTTCACGCACCATTTGAGGCCATGGATCTCGATTATTCCATTTAGATGTTTAACCAGCAAAAAACGGCATGTTTCACCATTTTGAAACAGGATCCTTGACTAATAGCCTCATTTCATGTCGATCTCATCAGAGATACGAGATTATGTGTGGTAGTCTGCTTTACTTCCACTTTCGGGTCGGCGCAGCTTTACAGAGGGGGAAAGGTATACTCCGCAAGGAACACGGAGAAGCCACCTCTGGCCTGTCCATCTGCGTAAGGAGGGGACAGGCGCGATCGCGAAGGCATTATCTAATGAGGGGGAAAGGTATATTCAAGGCGCGGGATATGGAGGATAGTGTGGAAGAAACTGCAGTACCCAGTGGAGTATGTCAGCAGACCCTGATCGAGTTCGGTGAGAAGATCGCGGTCAACAAGGGGGGACGACGCGTGTGTTGCAACGGCCGCGGAGCTGCTCCCGGCGGCGTTTACGGAGAGGTGTATGGGGAAATTAATCAACATTTTCTGATATATATTTAATATAACGCGAAGAAGTAACTTATTTTAACGATTAGAACGTCAATGGGAGTTGACATAACTTTAGGAGTTACGCACTTGATAATTAAAACCAAGCACATGAGAGCCGGTCAAGAATATCATGCTTTAGACTGTTTGGTGCTTCATGCTACTGTTTTTCTGTTCAACTGCGCAAGTCCTAAACATTATAAGAAGGTAAGAAGGGCGAAATGATGAACGAGAGAGATGGAGATAATTTTTGGTGCAAACGGGCTGAAAATTATGATAAACTGTTCTGGACAAAAGATGAAGGATATCTAGATAAAATAATACACGCTGGTGGTTTTAAACGTGACGATTTGGTATTGGATGTTGGAGTGGGGACAGGTGCTGTAGCTAAACGGATTAAACCACATGTCAAGCATGTAATCGGAATTGATATCTCAGGTTCGATGCTTGAGAAATGCGGATGGGGAGGTATATCAATAATTAAGTGGGATATCTGTGAGTCCTTATTTGCCAGTAATATATTTGATAAAGTTGTTGCCAGGATGGTATTTCATCATATATTGGATGATCTTGATCTAGCTATGATGCGTTGTTATGATCTCTTAAAGAATAACGGCAAGATAATTGTAGCAGAGGGTCTACCCCCATCAGACGACCCGGATGTAATAGAATGGTATACGAATATGTTTAAATTAAAAGAAGAGCGTTTGACTTTTACTTGCGAAGGTCTAACAAACCGACTTTGCAAATCTGGTTTTAATAATATACAGATTTATGAGTATAAAATGACTGGCTTTAGTATAAAAAACTGGCTTATTAATTCTGGGCTCGAACAAGAAAAACAGGATATGATCATGGAAATGCATTTCTCAGCAGATGAAAAAATAAAATCTGCATATAATGCGAAATACGTTAATGGAGATTGCCTTGTGGATACTAGAAATATAATAATTATTGGGGAAAAATAGCGTGTATGAAGCGTATGAATCTCCACCCAAGTCCTTTACGTCAACAATTTCATAATTTCTTCAGCACATCTTTGCGATGAGTTTCCATCTAAATATTTACAAATCTTTTTAATAAACTCTGCCCTGACATTTGTATACGCGTCTTCATCTTCTAAAACGTTCTGCAGTATATTAAAAAAATCTTGTTTGCTCTCTGAAAAGTATCCTATTTCATCACTTAATTCAGGAATTAATTTCTCCTTAGGGATACCAAAATCCAAATAGATCATCGCTCTATTTAAGAGAGCGAAATCTCTTCCAATGCTGGAATGATCTGTTATGAGTATGTCACTAACATATAGTATTGGTTCAGTGGTTGGGTATTCTTTGAATGGAATATAGTAAATATTTTTTGTTTTTTTGATACAGTTAATAAGCTTCGATGCAGTTTCCTTTTCATCACGTTCCCAATTTGGATGCATTCGCACTATAAAATTACAGTCGTTCTCTGTACAAAATTTATCTATTTTTTTGATTATTAATTCGTCACGTTCAAATGGGAAAAATGGCTTATTTTTTTCACCTGCTGCAGGTTTGCCCCAAGTAGTTGCATAGAGAATGTTCTTTTTTTTCTGAGGAATCCCCATGCATCTCATAATATCTTGTCTATCAAACCTATTGTCTACTAAAGGATCTGTTCTGGGAAAACCGGTTAATTTTAATTTATCTGAAAGCGTTTTATCTTTCGATAAATAATGCCGCATAAAAAATTCAGACGAAACGAAACCAAGGTTATAATCTTTTAACATTTTTACTCGGCCTTCGCTTGTCCCATCCAATGCTTCTACTGCATGCCACAAATCCACCCACTTGCTCTTATGCTTTTTCGATAAAGAAAATAGATAGTAATCAGGTATATAATACGGACCATGGCTTGTAACCCACACTTTGGTTTTCACGAATAGAGGCACCTTTCTTATGTCTCGGCAGTTATACGCCTCTACATTCGCTTCCTTCAACCTTTCTAGTTCCGCGGCGCTTTCGGTAACAAAATATATTTTCATACTATTATAATTTTTATCTATCTCTTCATATAGGTATTTAATATTCCCATTGAAATGCTCAGATGAAAAACCCACGATCTTTACATCTTTTTTAGATAATTGGGCAATAGGCGTGTATACGATGTATGTTATATTAAACAGTATTAAATTCAATGCTTTTTTAACTAGTCTTACTATCTCGTTCATTTCATCCCCCACCCCATATTTCTGAAGAATTTGCGTGGCAAACCTTAACGTGTTTAGCCTACCTCAACCAGCATCATTAAACCCATTTCGTGATATCTCAGGAGGCCAGTTCCACAGTTTCAGAGAGCTACATAACTTCATTAACCGAAAACAACATCAAGCAAGCTATTTTAGGGCACTAAACGCACACTTTTTTCCTATCCAAAGTCACCTACGCTATTATTATTATTATTATTACTTATATATTTCCTTGATAACGTATTTCGCGATCTTGTCTGCGTCGTGCGTCTCCTCGACGAACCTTCTGGCTTTCGTTCCGATCTCCCTTCTCAGAGATGCATCCTCCACGAGCAACCTCAGATCTTCTTTAAGACTCTCAGGTGAAACATTGACTAAAGGCATGCTTGGCAGATAGGATTGTAGATCATCTCTTATATATACACATACCGGCTTTCCCAGCGCCATGCACTCTATAGCCAAGACCCCGTACCACCCCACAAGGAGCTGGTCGATGACTATATCTGCCTGCTTGTAATACTCTACCGCCTCTCGGTGGGGCATGTTCTCGACGAGGATCAGCTCAACCCCGTATCCGTCATCCCTCAAAGACTCGACGGCTTCTATCACATGCTCTGTGCCCTTAGCTGCTCTCTTGCTCGGTGCGTGAACTATCCTCAGGTTGCCAGAGTGGTCTTCGGCCCCACCGTATTGAAACTTTTCAAGATCTATGGGGTTTGGGATCCACTTGGCATCTGACGACCATTCTATGAGGTCTGGCGTGGAGACGAGGATCTGATCTGCGAACCTGGAGTAGATCCGCCCTTCGCCTTTGTGCCTGATGTCGCTTCCATGATGGTGTAATATTATCTTCTTGCCATGCCACTTCCATAACGGAAGATCAAATCCAAAAGGTACGACAGAACGATAGTGAAAATGGAGGATATCATAGTCATTCACCACTCTAGAAAAGGCGAGCATCTTCTCTACATACTTCAGGGGAAATGGCGACTTTGTCGGGTGATATATTTCGACTTCATATTCGAACTCATGAGGCTGAAAGGAGAGAACATCGCTTTTGAAACCCAGTTTCCTCTGAGCCCTCGATAATTCCTGGGGCACTCCCGCTATGCTACCTACGTGTAATATTGTGATCATTTAGGGTCTCCAAATGACTTTTCGCCAGCCTCATGTGAATTGGCCATAATTAATCTCTGGCACGTAGGCAACGCCGTAACCGCCAGCAACAAGAAGGCCATTTTCAGCACTTTTAAGCGACATTCAATAACTCCAATCCTGAATCTGGTCGTCAATATGCGAATTAGGAATTAATATTTCAGATCTGGAACAATCTTTTGAAGAATACAATTTCATCACTCGTCATCCCTCTTAAAAGCAATAAAGTCGCCACATAGACGATGGCACAAATCCCTATGACGATCATCAAATTTGATAATCCTTCAGGATTCCATATGAGAATCACGAGAGACATCGCAATCGATGCAAGTACGCTCTTCAATATGAAGCGAAGATCGATCTCAAACCTGAGATATTTGAAAGAATAATACGTGCCTACGACGAAGATGAATATGTAAGCCACCAGAGTCGCGATTGCAGCGCCTATTATCCCTGTGTACGGAATTAATGCCAGATTCAGTCCAAGGTTCAATATGGCTGCCAGAGTATATATTGACCCCGTGACCGTCGTCTTCTTCTCCAAAACGATTATGTGATTGACGACCACAGAGGCTCCAAAAAACAACGTGCCGACGGCCACAAATGGCGTGACCAAATACCCCTCTCTCGCGATCTCTGGCGTAGAAAGTATCTCCAACAGAGGCTCTGATAAAAGAGATAAGCCAAACGAGGATGGTATCGCCAATAATAAGAAATATTTCAATGAATATTTCAAAACCATCTTCGCCTCCACCATTTTGTTCTCATCGTAATATTTTGACAGGATGGCAGGTAATATGATTCCGAGTGGTGCCACAAACATATACATGACGTAACCTAACGTGTATCCAGGAGAGTAATAGCCCACAAAAGCCGTGCCCAGAAGTATCCCAATTACGTAGCGATCGCTTGAGTTTATTACCCAACGCGATAAATTCCCTGGGACGGTAGGCAGCCCAAAAACTAGATAATTCCCCATATTTTTGAACTTTGGAATTTTGACGCCGATCTCCGAGACGATAAGCGAGGCCATGATTAAAAATACTAAAAATCTTGTTATCAAAACTCCAAGGGCTGCCCCAATGATTCCATAGCCAGATAAGACAAAATAGGCAACTAAGATAACGTTCGAACATGTCTGTAGAAGCAGAAATGATGAGTATTTTTTCATCTGTTGGAAAGTTCTAAAAAAGTTGAATTGCACACTGTTTAGACATTCGATGAAAAGGATCATGGACAGTATTTTTGCTATGATTTGGTTATCGTCGAACAAAATTGCAGCAATTATTCTGGAGGACGAAAACAACACCAAAGAGACGATCAAACTTGCAAATAATACGATAGCATATATGGAATAATACCCCTCTTGGATCTCCTCTCTTTTCTTTGCTCCCGCCAGGAATCTGACCATCGTGTACGGCAGCCCGAGCACTACGATCGATGGTATTAAGCCGATTGTAACGATAATTTGTGCCCAAATTCCGTATTCTTCTACGGGAAGCGTCTTTGTCAGAATCGGGAGCAGGATAACCCCACTCAGACTAACGAAAAGGTTCGTTATGCCTATCAACCCTATTCTCTGCGCAAAGAGTCTGTACTCGCTCATTACCGCACCTTTTGTTTTTCTATCAAGTCAATACAGCAGTCGGCATCGAGACAAACATACATATATATGTATATATATATATAATTATTTAATGCGATTTTGTTAATTTTTGTCGATTTTTCACGGAGATGCATTGTCCGCTCAAATGCCTGAACATCCGACCAATAGCGACACGGTGACTTAATTAAAATTATTAATTTATACTTTTAATAACTCAATGCGATCACAACCCCTTCATATAACTCTCTTCTTGCCTCATTATTCCCACAACCCTCGATTCTCACAAGTCGAGTTCGACCATACGAAATCTAATCACCACATAGATACACATGCTTATCTAAATATTATTGTATACTTTAAATAATCCCTTCTCTATGGCATCCCAGTTGTACCTTTCTTCTACCGCAATCTTTCCGTTCACGCCCATTCTTTTTGCTTCTTCCTGATGGCTCAGCAGGTAAATCATAGCATTTGCGATCTCATCCGGAACTGTTGGATCAACCAAGATACCACAATCACTTTCTCTAACAATATTTTTTATCTCGAAAAAGTTGCTTGCAATTACTGGTTTCCCACAAGACATATATTCAAAAAGTTTCATAGGAATCGCTTTCTCATAACGTGGAATGGGTTGCAGAAACACAATACTGATCTCACTCATATTTATGTAGTCAGGTATGTTCTTATGCGGAACATAACCTAAAAAATCCACGGATCCATTCAGGTTATTCTCTCTAATATATGAAATTACATCTTCTTTGTATTTTATATTCCCACTGAAATTTCCAAGAAATAATAATCTCGCATTGGGTACGACCTTTAAGACATTCTTAAACGCCTGTACGGATTGGAGGACGCCCCTATTCTCGGTTAAACCTCCAACGTATAATAGTACCCTACTATCACATCCAAATTTCCGCTTCAATTCTTCAGGGTATTTATCCTCTTTAAACAACGCAAGTCTTGGATAGTTGGGCATGACCACCACATAATCGTGTAACTCCCTGTATTTTGATGCTAAAATTTCATCTACCGTAATTATTACATCAGCAAATTTTATCAGCCCCCTCTCACCAATATTGGCCAAAAATCTAACGGTAGGCTTCATGAACGTTGGAAACAGAGAATTTTCTGCAATTAGAGAGGGGTAGTGTTCGCGCGCATCGTATACGACATTCGCTCGCTTCAATATTTTCAATAATACACCCAAGAACAGAGCATCCGGACCATGGCAATGATAGACATCACATTCCCTCCTGAAGCTCTCTTTGAGAATTCTCCACATCGTTATCGGATGAAAAATTCTTTTTGCAGGTTTTTTTATCGTAACAACTTCTATTCCATCGTGATTTTCGTTTATTGATTCAGCGTAGGGGGCAATTACTACAACATCATGCACCTTCGCAAGGCTTTTTGCCTCCTTGTAAAACACCCTCGGATCAAACGGACTATCCAACGTCGTTATTATACAGATCTTCATTTGCTCATCACCTATTTAGTTATGACATAAACGAACTCTCGATCGCACTTGACATCCAGATATCCATCACCCGACAAATATTCTCCACTAACATATTCGACGCTCTCTGGATCAATATGAACCCTTAGCCTCATTCTTGGAAGATGACAGTTTTGATGCGCCCCGAGACCACCCAAATGTATATTGATCTTTTTTCCATTCTTCGAGTAACTGAGCTGGACATCTCTTCTGACTCTAAACCAATCAACTATATCAACGGCTTTGGTCACCCAAGCCCCATCTTCCAATGCGCTCTTAACCAAATTTCCGTAAAGTTCTCCCCAGCTATGTGGCTCAGCTAAGCTCGTTTGGTGCCATAATAGGGTGACAACGCCACCATACATCCTAACATAACTAAATATTGTGTCGCAAATTTCCCTTGCTTCGTCTTTTGCCAGGTTCAGATATTTCCTCCTAAACAAAGATACATCTTGGATGTTTAAGGGGAGTTCAACCAAATTACGGACGCCCCTCGGTCGATACGCCTGTAAGGTTCCAGCTCTAAATCCTATATCTTCATTATATCCAAAAGACGTATCGTAATAGTACCCTGCATCATCCAACCGCATTAAAGACCATTCATCAAACAACAGCCAGTGTATCCGTGTGCCGACCTTGGAAATGTTGAATTTTGATATGCATTCTAATTCATTAATCCCGGATCTTGCATCTTTCCAGTTGTCAATCCCATGAACTCCCACTTCCCAGCCACCTTCCACCAATCTACGAATAACTTTCTCGTTCAGATTGTATTTGGCTTCCCTTATCCTAGGTGCATCAGTACCCGGTTCATCCTTAAATGGTATGAAATAAAAGGAAGATCTCACGCCCAAATTGTCCTCCATAGACTCCCATTTTTCGAAGAGATTCCAGGGGTCCTTTCCTAAACCCCATTTGGCAAGCAATATCTCAATTCCCTCTATAATCTTGAGCGCCAAAAAACAGTTGAATATGGCGTTCCCCACCGAAATCCACCTTCTCTCTCTTACTGAGGTGATATCCACGTCGTGGGTGAGGGCCACCATGTAAGAATACTGCCACGGGATTGGAGGGATCTCCACCAAAGTAGTTTCTTGTTTTAATTTTTCTCGCAACCGGTCCAAGAGAACATCACATAATGGTTCTCTGTTACCGTCCAATCCCGAATTAAGCATCATATCAACTTTACCAAAAAAGTCTGTCTCAGATAAATCAATGAGGGCGAAGCTATCAGAGGATTTTAGATCGCCACGCTTGGCAATTACTACATCGTAATCGCCAGATGGGTCGTAATATTCCCATGCAGTCTTTAACAATTGAAAGGTCTCTTCAATTGCATATTCATCTGGGTGCAGTACCCCAATCATCCATGGACCCCCTTAATGCCACCTCAGATCCCACCTGCAATCAAGAATTTCAAAAAACCCTCTAAATCCCAAATTTGGCGCCCTCCACTTAAAGGATATTTAAAGGAGGCTTCCCATCCGGGTTTTTTTGAAATCCCCTATCACCTTTTCCAGCATCTTCTCCATCTCCTCGGCTTTCTTCTTCCAGCTGTAGTTCGTCATGTCCACCTCGAAGCTTCTCGGATCATTCTTGATCTCCAGAACCTTGTCCGAAAACTCGTTCATATTTCTGTAGATGAAAAGATGCTCGCCCCCGATCTTCATCATGTCCGGGATGGGTGTAGACAAGATAGGCTTTTTGCAGGCAGAATACTCGAAGAACTTGTTGGGAAGGGCTATGTCGACCCAATCCGCAGGCAGAAGAGGTATGAGGCATAGGTCCATGGCTGAGATATAGCTTGGCAGCTCCTTGTACTCGGCCAAACCGGTGAACATCACCTTGTCCTCGATCCCGAGCTTCTTCGTTAGCTTTTTCAGCTCCAGATCATAATCGGTAAACAGAGATCCTCCCACGATCAGTAACCTAAGGTCATCCTCTCCATCCAAAATTTTCGCGAAGCTTTCTATAACCTGATCTAAGGCGTACCACCTTTCAACGCTGCCCGAGAATCCGATGACGAAAGCCTCTCCATCGAGCCCCAACCTTTTCTTTCCCAAATTTGCATCCATGGGCTTGAAGTAGTCGGTATTCACGCCATTCGTTATCAATTTCGCCTCGAACCCCCGATCATTCAAACGCTCGACCAAAGAGGGCGAGACCGTGCTGATCAAATCACTCCTCCCCAGATTGTACCTCGTGATCTGCCATACGCCATTCCTTAGGGCCCATTTCAACACCGAGTTTTTGTAATACGACGCTGCTGAATCCGGAAACCAGTCTTTCAAGTCGAATATCACCGGAACTTTGCACTTTTTGGCGGCTTTTATGGCGGCAGTTCCGGCTAATACGTGAGATGCCACTACGATGTCAATCTTTTCCTTCTCTATGATGCCCTTGATCACCTTGTAATGGTATGGCGCGTTCAACAGATAATGAAGCGCTGGGTTCTTGATAGGATATTTGGTGGCTTCATGTACGATGAGTTTTGTGTCTCGCTCCTTGCCTTCGCTTACATGAAAATGAGGAACATGGATTTCATGCCTCTTTGCAAGCTCCTCAAAGATGTAATGATGCCTAGATGGGACGGGGTGATGTATATAGTCCTGTGTTGAAACGAGCAGTATTCTCATCCATTAATCCTCCAATAGGTATAACCGAGCTCTTCCCGAAGAAACAGCTTTTCGTCTCTGAAAACGACACCGAGAACCGCATAACCACCCAACGACAGTGTCCCTACTGAGTGTCACGCTTTCCCCCATAGATGCACTCCCACGCAGTCCAAGATCTTGCGTTTAATCTCCACATCCTTTAAAGCAAATTTTATCACGGCGAGGACGTAGTCCGACTTGTTTTCTGCACCATAGCAGATCCCACTGAAGTTGTATGCATAGACGTCTTGATCTTGCATCAGAATCTTGATCGAGTCTGCAATCTGGACCGCCTTGTTCAAGCTCGGATCGGTCCTCCTTATACATAGGACTTACGCAGTTGAACAAAAAAACAGTAGCATGAAGCACCAAACTGTCTAAAGCATGATATTCTTGACTGGCTCACATGTGCTTGGTTTTAATTATCAAGTGCATAACTCCTAAGGTATTTATCCATGAATGTCGATTGCGATGTATGATCACAGGGCGCCTCAAATTACAGAAATTCCGGCGCACTTACCACAGATGACCAATGACACAGATGACCAATGAGGGATTTGTTAAATGACACTTTGTCAGAAGACGGTACAAAACGCTGGGACAAAAATGCAGAGCAATGGCATCGGTTATTCGGCGAAAACGACCTGAATCGTCGCGATCTGCTTGACCCAATTATACTACAGGTCTTAGCTTGATTTTGTCACATTTCAGGTTTGATCGCTAAATCGATATGCATTGGAATCGTGTCGCTGCTCAGATAACTGAGCGTTTTCTTCCTGCGATTCAATCTAGCTGTGTGTACTCGGTGGACACCACTGGTTTAGGTAGTGTCTGGTAGAGCGCAACTGCCTAATCTGACAAAGTCAAGTTAAACACGTTCCATATTACCCCGATAAACATAGCATTAATCCAGCTTACAATATAATAAAAGTATGCAAGAACCAAAACTTATAAAGTATAGTAAACAGGTGAGATCATGGAAATAGAGATATTGGGTACCGAATCTCTTGGAGTCAGGGGCCTTTCCTGCGTGGTTAAGATGGAAGGGCGCAACATTGTAATTGATCCTGGTGTGGCTCTGGGGTACCTCAGACGCGGAAAGCTCCCCCATCCACACCAGGTTGCGGTGGGAGACCAAGTGAGAAGACGAATCATCACCGCACTAGAAAAAGCCACCGACATGGTGATCAGCCACTACCATGGCGACCACATCCCTCTGGCAGATGCAAACCCCTACCAACTCTCCCTCAACAAGATTCCACCACTTGACAACGTCCGGCTCTGGTGCAAAGGGCCTCACGACGTTTCAGAACTGGCAATCCAACGCTGGATCGCCCTATCTGAGTTTGCAGGCGTCCTCCTTCCGGATTCTGAGGGAAAAAGCGAAGGTGTTATGACCTTCTCCAATCCGGTGCCCCATGGGTCCCAAAAATCAAGATTGGGCACTGTGATGATGACCCGGATCCAGGAAGATGATGAAGTTTTTGTTCACGCCTCTGACATCCAACTCCTGGACGAGAAGGCCATATCGATCATCATCGACTGGCAGCCGACCGTTGTTTTAGCTTCAGGACCGCCGCTCTACTTGCCTAAGATCGGCTCGGTGGCGCGCAGAACCGCCTGGAGCAACGCGAAGCTTCTGGCTCAGAACGTGGACACCCTAATACTTGATCATCACCTTCTAAGGTCAGAACAGGGATACCAATGGCTGGAGAAGCTTTCTGAATGCTCCGATAACAGAGTTACCTGCGCAGCCAGCTTCATGGGAAGAAAACCACGCCTTCTGGAAGCCTGGAGAGATCAGCTCTACGCAAAAATGCCGGTTCCCAATGGATGGCATGAAGCTTATGCCAGAGGCGAGACCGACTTTAAGGATTATGTGACCTTCGAGGAGTGAGATATCTCAAGGTTTCGCGCCGCCCCACTTTTCCAGATATTCTTCAACAGCTGACGCATACGGCCTTCAGCTCGATTGAAAAATCAACATGTGTATAACCTCCCCAAAAATTGCTCGTATGATGTTGTTTTTGTCTTCGGGACAGGTCACGTGGGACATCGTGAAATGGGTTTGATGATGCTAATTGAGGCTGGCTAAAAACATACAAAAATTGAATACTCAGCTAGCCTGCCGCGATTGAGATGGTCAAATAACCGACACGTATCTGAGATACTTGTTCAGAGTGTATCGTTAAACGCCGCAGACGGGAAGGATCCTACAAGGCCATATGGCCTTGCGAGATCATTACTTTTTATTCTTCCCTCATTATGTAGCCGATGATCCTGCCGTAGGCGGGCCTCGCTATGAGCACACCGAAAAGAACTCCTGCGATCGTTATCAGGGCGAAGCTCTTGAATGCGCCAAACCCCATTCCGAATAGGGGGAGCATGGCGACGATGGTGGTCAGGGCCGCGGCCATGATTATGCCAAAAGCGCTTGAAAGCCTCGCAAGATAAACCTTGCCGCTTGGCACTTTGCCTTCGTACAAGACCTCGTCGGTAATGATCACCAGGTGATCCACCCCAGTACCGATAACGGCAATTATGCCCGCAATGCTGGCCAAGTCAAGTTGCCATCCAAGACCTGCCGCAAGTGCCAACATCATGAGCACCTCGCTAAAGGAGGTCCCTACCATGGGAAGCACGATCTTTGGCTCGCGATACCTGAAGAAGATGACCATTCCCACAGCAATCAGGGCCAATATGCCAGCAATGAGAACCTGCTTTTTGAACTGCTTGCCGAGGGCTGCAGTCACCTGACCAGACCCTATGATCTCCACGTTCACCGGCAAAGCTCCCTCGCGAAGGTGAATGTAGAGCTGATGTGCCCTGCTGGAGGCAACCTCATCGCCGCCCACCTGGGCTACCATATCCTTGAGGGGTGCAATTTCCAGACTGTTTGCCAGATCTGATGCGAGAGGCGCGCTGAAGATCACTTCCTCGTCCAGGTGCATCGAGATCTCATGATCGATCCTGTTCTTGGTGGCACCGGTCTCTATGGCGGCCTTCTGGAATACCTGAGCACCCTCCTCAGATAGGGTGAATGGAACTCCCCAGCCACCACCTCGATCACCCTGAGGAAGTGATACATCGACTATATCATCTCCATAGAGGACGTGCACGGACTCGTTGCCCTCGGTCTGGATCCTAATCTCGAAGATGCCGGGCGTTCCAACGATATCTTGAGCCGTCGCGACGTCCACCCCTGCCAGGTCTATGAGGATGAACTTGTTGTCAACCACCCTGACCTTTATGTCTTTTAAACCCAGCCGGTTTAGCTTTCTGTCTAAGACCTCTTTTGTCTCGTCGACGGTCTCTTCGGTTACACCCTCGATGAACGTATCCTCACCAGGCGCCACTCTTCCACCAACGGGGGCCAGGATCTCGTCGAGCGACTCTTTGGTTACGTCGGCCCTGATCTCATACATCAGAGGCTCGTAGCCCACAATCTTCACTTCAGCTCCCAGTTTGGACTCAAGGTAGTTGACGATCACAGCTGGAGGCAGACTCGTAATGGTAACCCGAGTGGTATTACCCCTCGGCGTTATCTTGGCCTGACCATAGCCGAGATCTTCAGGCAGATCTCTTGGCACACGACCTTCGACCGTGATCCAGTAGTTATCTGCATCCGGACGCCACTCTACATCTACAGATTTACCCAAGGCGTCCTCGAACTGTTTGTCCAACATTTCGGTCGAATCTGCATCGATCTGAGTGATGGCACCTAGAAGCTTGAGCTGGAGCCAAGATCCGCCTTCAAGGTCTAGACCATAATTCAGACGAGTCTGGAGCCCTTCTTCTGAAGGGAGTGGCGCTAAAATTACCAAAGCCAGCGCCACCGCGACGAAGAATATCATCACTCTGGGATCTTTGGAAAGTTCGCTCATCTTCTCTGCCTCCTCGAACTGTCGGAGCGGGTCACATACCATCTCAGAGCATTGGCATTCATCACCCACGTGTTCATCAAGTCTGCGAGCAGACCGAAGATGAGCACCACCGATATGTCGAACAGGATGTTTATCCTGGAGAAAGAATCTGAGACCAGATAGGAGAACGTGGCGACTATGAACATGGCCAGAATTGCCGACAAGGTGGTGCTTGTCATGGCAATACCGGTCCTCATGGCCCCGGCAATCTTTTCATTGGTCCGACCTTTACGCTTCAACACCCTGTTGTTGAGCAAGATGTTGCTATCCACGGAATAACCTATCAACATGAGCAACGCCGCAACCGTGCCTAAGGAAAGCTCGACTCCGGTCAGGTTCATGCAGGCTGTGGCGATCATGATATCAGAAAATGCTGAAAGAATGATCAGGAAAGAGACGAGTGGCGTTCTGAATATGAGCAAAACCACTATCGCCATGAAAAGGAAGGACATCGGTATGTAGGTCCTGGCTTGTTCCTGGAGCCGCTTGCTGTAAACGGGCCCTAGATACCGGATCTCTGCGTCTTCATAATTCGCTTCTATCAGGGACGAAAGGCTTCGGATATCGTCGTCGCTCATCGATCCCATCTGGACCATGTGTCTGTTGCCAACGTCTCTGATCTGAATCACTGGATAGTCGGCCAGCTTCGAAGCTAGCTCATCGTCCGTCTCAACTATCGGGACGGTGATGGTGGTACCACCCGTGAACTCGACACCCAGGTTTACGGGCGAACCCGTCTCTAGGTATGTCAAGCCCGCAATGACCAGCGCCACCGCTAGAACTAGGAGCGGGATGGCCACCATTTTTTGGGGTTCATATTTGGAAATTAGAATCTCTGGGTCCATGTAACCCTCCTCGAACGCGTTAGTCGTCTTAGACATATTTACGACTTGTCGTTTATCACGTTAGGCCCGCGTTCTGGGATGGATGTCAGATTTTATTTTTTCTCCCACTTCTTCAGGTTAGCAACCTGGGAAAGGGTTTTTCCCCGTTTGATTTCCTCGTAGAGCCTGCTCTCGGTCTTTTCAACCTCTTTGGCCCGACGGGCTATCTCGTAGGCCCTCTCCCGTGGAATGACAACAACGCCACAATCGTCTCCGACGATGAAATCGCCTGGCTTTACGAATTGTCCTCCACATGTGATCTCGGCATTGATCTCGCCCATGCCCTTTGGCTCGCCCGCGTTAGGGGTGATTGCGCTTGCAAAGATTGGGTATCCGATATCTCGGATCTCGTCAACGTCTCTAACCGCCCCATCTATCACCACCCCACCGATCCCCTTCATCTTGGAACTCAGGGTGGCAAGCCCTCCCCAACAGGATATGTAGTTGCTGCCGTTGTAGATTACGATCACATTTTCGGGCCCTGCCAAGTCGATGGCTTCCACGCTCTTAGCCCAGTCGCCCTCGAAGGTCTGGACGGTGATCGCAGATCCCACGATCTTAGTTCCAGGATTTATGGGCAGAACGTCCTTCATCGCCCCTTTCCTGTGCATTGCGTCCGATATGTTGGGCGTGGAGACCTCTCTTAGAAGCTCGATCATCTCTTCGTCCATGCTCTTTTTGACGTAGGCTTCGGATCGTTCCAAGGCGTGGTCCAGGGCATCCCTTATTTTCATGGCAGAGCTGGTCACTTCAGCGCTCCGGGTTATGTTGCCACCCACAATCACGATAGAAGCTCCAGAAGATACCGCTTCTGCAGCGGTATCGACATTGATACCCCCTGCTACTGCGACAGGTATCTTCACCTCATTCACGATCTTTTTCAAAAAGTCGATGGTGCTCCTGCCAGTCATCTGCTGGTCGATTCCCACGTGGACACAGACGTAATTGACACCCAGCGCCTCCAGCTCTTTGGACCTCGCCACGGGATCCGGCGTTCCCAAAAGGTCCACCATGATCTCGACGCCGTACTGTCTCGCCGCTCTGAGAGCATCTTCAATACAGGCATCGTCTGAAGCGGCGAGCATTGCTACCACATTGGCACCGGCTTTGGCCGCCATCTCGACTTCCATGGATCCGGTGTCCACGGTTTTCATGTCCGCCACGATAGTACTTCCCGGAAGGGCCTTTTTCAGCTCGCGGACAACATCCATACCTTCGCTCTTGATCAGAGGCGTTCCGGCCTCGATCCAATCCGCACCGCCCTTGACAGCTTCTTTGCCTATTTGGACGGCCCGATCCATTTCGAGCAAATCTAAGGCAACCTGTAGAATGGGTTTAATAAGATCACCACCATAACGTCGGTTGATAGAAAACAAACCATGGTATATAAAATGAAGCGGGCGGAGATTATGGAGACAAATCCAGAAAAAGGCTCGCCCGGTTCCCGGGGCTTGGCTTTCACCAAACTTCACGGAAACGGGAACGACTTCATCCTCATAGACGAGCACGAAAAAGAACGTGTCCCAGAACCCTACAAGAGCGAATTTGCGATGCTCTGTTGCCACCGCAACTTTGGGATAGGCGGGGACGGCGTGCTTTTCTTTTCCAAGTCTTCTCGGGCCGATATTAAGATGCGCCTCTTTCAGCCGGACGGGTCAGAGGCAGAAATGTGCGGCAATGGGATCCGGTGTCTTGCCAAGTATGCTCAAGATGCAGGTTACGTGGACCCATGTTTTGAGGTCGAGACCTTGGCAGGGGTCATGCCCATAAAGGCGAGGCAAATAGGAGTCGACTTCTGGGCTCGTGTGGACATGGGCGTGCCCTGTTTCGACCGTTCAAATATCCCAGCAGAGGGTGAAGGTGAGTTCTTAAGAGAGCTTGTGGAGGGCTTTGAGGTGTCGGCCGTTAATACCGGCGTCCCTCACGCCGTGATCTTCGTAGAGGATCTCGAAGGCCTGTCAATTCAGGAGATTGCACCTTTCATCAGGAATAGTCCAATATTCCCTGAAGGCGTCAACGTCAACTTCCTCAAGGTCGGAGACGGCCTTCAGGTCAGAACATTCGAGAGGGGCGTTGAGGGTGAGACGTTCTCTTGTGGGACCGGGGCCGTGGCGAGCGCGGCCGTGGCCAGGCGTCTTGGGATGGTGGGAGACGACGTTTTCATAGAGACGAGAGGTGGCCCTCTTGTGATATCTTTTGAGGATGAAAGAGCTTATATGGACGGGCCTGCGATGACCGTTTACAGGGGCGAGCTGAGTGAAGAGTTCTATTGGGATCTTTCTGAAGGGTTATTATAGTCCTTATCTTGTGGGGATTGTTGTAATTGCAATCGCAGCTTTGATGCTGGGGATCGCCTTTGCCCAGCCCGAGACTGTTTTGATAGGGTGCAAGAGCAACCCTGAGGCGCATCTTTTCTCCTACGACCAGAAGTTCAAGGAGACGACACGGCTCAGGAACTACGAGGTGGGTGCATACATATCTAAAGAGTTCGATCAGTGTGAGCGACTCTCGTCAGACACCTACCTGAAGAGCAACCCTCACTGGGTTGACATGGCGGTCGGGGCCAATTTCTCTGGGATTGGGCGGATTGGCTACGTTGCTTTGGACCCAGATACCTTGGATCGAAAGGACGTGGTCGCTGAGGTTAGCCACGACTTCGTGGGCGAGTTCACATTGGATGAGAAGATCCTGATCATAAAAGATCAGATGAACGAAACAGGATATTTCGGATCAGGGCATTGTGCCTGTGCTGTTTGACGCATGTCAGGAATTCATCTGGCGGCCCACGGTGGCGTCAACCAGCTCCAAAAACTCTTCTTTAGCTTCGGGAGGTATCGTCGCTCCTGCTGCGACGTTGTGGCCTCCGCCCACGCCCTGAACTTTCTCGGCCGAAAGGGACATCGCCTCAGCCAAGTTGAGCCCTGACCTTACGAGGTCCTGGGTTCCCCTAGCCGAGATTTTCAGGTTCCCGTCTTCGGCTTTCGCGAAGGCTAATATCGGTTTGCTCCGGTCTGCCATTTGGAAGCTCATCCCCGCAACGATTCCGACGATGGTTTCAAGGATTCGGTCTTTGGCATCGAAGTACTGGAGATGAGCCATTTGAGTCAAGCCCACCTCTCTTACCAGCTTGAGCCCATTTACGAGATTCTTTCGGTGCTCTTTCAAGAGCCTTTTTGCCTCTTCAAAAGCACTGTCGCGGTCGCCCATGCAAACGCTGAGCCCAACACCAGAGTGGCCGTACCTTGCTGTGGCGTTCAGCAGAGTTGAAAACTCGTTGGCGTCCCGAAGTTCAGTTCCCTCTTGTTCTTGGGTGAGGGTGTAGACCTCGCCCACAAGCCTTTGAAGCTGAGCGTTAGAAAGGCCAGATCTCAACCCGCGCCGGACCAGGCCTGAGACGATCTTTGCCTTCTCGTCCTCGTTCATGTCGACCCACCGTCGCCATCTCTCTCCTCTGAGCCTTATTCCCAGGTCTTTGAGAAAGACGATACAAGCGTCCTCATCGCCGGAAAGGCCCCTTATGTAAGGATCTTGAGAGAACTCCAGCATCTTGAAGACCGGACGGGTCTGTTTGCCAAAGAGCTTCAAGTCCTGTCCCCAAGAGAGAACTCCCGCCCTTTTTCCAATAGCCAATATGTCCCGGTTAATTCCGAGGAGCTTGCCGCGGGCCATGTCCTGGAGATCGCCTGTGGCGCCCACTATTGCAAGGCCTGCCAGGTTGTCGTTCTGATTTTTGCGCTCTTTCACATCCCCAGCGCGACCAGCGCGAAGATGGGCATGAGAAGATGCCAGGGCTCTTGCCAAGAGAAAGGCAGAGCCGCTCCCGCTCATCTGGGTTGCGCCATCCAGGCCCACAAGGTGGGGGTTTACGTGGAGGTCCACACCCGATCCTGAAGGGCGGTGGTGATCTGCCACCACTGCGTTCAGGCCTAAACTTTTGATCTCGTCTTGCATCCCGCTTCCAAGGTCCGTGAAGAGGACGAGATCGGGACCCAGATCTGCGATCTTCTTCAGGGCTGAAGGGTCAAGTTGTTTGAAGAAGAGGGGTTTGTACTCGATTCCGGCCCGATCTAGGGCAGTACAGGCGATCCCTGCAGAGGTTAGGCCGTCGGCGTCTATGTGAGAGGCGACGATGACCTCTTTGTGGCGAAGTATCTCCTCTGCGGCCTTTTCGCAAATTTTCTCCAGGGCGGCCAGCTCTTCTTTCGTGGAGTTCTCTTCTTCCATCCTCTTCTCCATCGATGCGATCTCTTTAGACATTTTCCCTTCAATCGATCAGATTTTATGAAGAGCCTGCACCGAAGGATTCCTCGTGAGAATCGCGTCTCAAAATATCGATTTCCATCTTTTGTGTTTGAGCCTTTGTTTCGTGAGGTTTTGAGATATGTACACATCCATCTTGTTCTTGGGTGGAGGACTTTCCGCAAACCAGGGCTACAAAGCAGCAGTGCGAATCGTGCTTTTGTGCTTTCGCCCGAGAAGTTCAAAGAGTTCCTAGATTGAGTATGGAATCTCCTATTGCCACCACACCTGCGAAAACTTTCTGCTCAGAGAGTACAACACCAAGGATCCAGCACCTCGAATCAGACCAGCGCCTTGGGCGTGGGCGTTTCCGGCAAAGAAAAGCCCGTCGAACCCGAATCTGCTCAATACCAAGTCTCCGGTTTCGTGATGATGGTCGTGGAGATGGCAAGCAATGCGCCCTCGATATCAGGAGCGCCCTTGATGGGAATCTTGCTGGTGTTTTGCACGATTAGTGTTTAACGATACAAATAGGCCAGAATGTCAAACTCAGGAGAGTTCGACACCGGTCTGAAAATTGGAGTCTGGCACCACAATCGCGAAGGTATGTGTTTAGCACCTTCTGAATCGCTTGCAGGATGTTGGTTTTGATCAATGAGAGCATGCTGGCCAACAACTTGCGCCAGATCGCAAAACGACATCATTAGCCAGTGTTACTTGAAATTAGCTATTTGGAACCGGTCACGCGAGTCATCACTAAATGGGTTTGATGATGCTGATTGAGGTAGGCTAAACACATACTCGCGAAGCATTTCTGTTTCGAACAGCATCTTTTCAGTATCTTTTCAGTATCTTTTCAGTATCTTTTCAGTATCTTTTCAGTATCTTTTCAGTATCTTTTCAGTATCTTTTCAGTATCTTTTCAGTATCTTTTCAGTATCTTTTCAGTATCTTT
>Ga0272443_10003106_pt1 | contig 20065 bp, 45 predicted proteins | sample SSMAcet12_FD_193581 | JGI IMG/M metagenome (GOLD analysis project Ga0272443, IMG submission 193581) | Marine sediment archaeal communities from Little Sippewissett salt marsh, Falmouth, MA, United States - SSM-Acet-12 | ecosystem: Environmental > Aquatic > Marine > Wetlands > Sediment ... | reverse complement strand
TATGTATAGTTAGATAATTCTCCCTATCCCTTCTCTGCAGAGACGAATGATTTAGACTGGAAGAAGAGTTATATTCAAATGCCTTTCACCATAAAAGGATTAGCAGCAAGTTTCCCTCTTTTAGCAAATTACAATAAAAATTTAAAGCTTCATATAAAAGTCCAAGAACAAACTCTAGTTACATTAAAGAAAATCCAAGAAAATTTGTCCCTATAAAGTGAAAGTAAAAGTATATAAAGGAATACTCCCTAAAATAATCATGAAAACAACAATAAAAGTTGAATCCGGAACAAGAGATAGACTAATCCAAGCAAGATATGAATATGGTTTCTCGTCTATGGATGCACTAATTCAAGCACTTCTAAAAAATTCTAAACTTCTAAAATCTTTATTGAAAAATGAACAATCAAACTAAAATAAAAGTAATAAGAGAACTAAGCCCAGAAGACTTAGCGAAGAAGTTAAATCAAGAACTAAAATTAGAAGGAGTATTTGCATCACCAATAATCCAAGACAGAGTTTCAAATCAATGGATTGCTTTTATCTATTATAAGTCTTTAAACAAAACAGATGAAACTCTCCCAATAAAGAAAGTGGATGATACAAAACCAAAATTCAAACCAACAGAAAAACAATTACAAAGATGGAAGAACCAAGAAGTAACTCCAAAAACTTATGGACTTTTACTTGCAAAAGGATTTAAGAAAGAAGACATAAAGAGGATGAAACAATTAGACGCTTATTATGCTCTAAATAATTTAGAGGAAGAGAACATATAGAATGAGACAAAAAGAGTGTGATAAATGTGGAAAAGAACTAATAAGAAAAGTAGACACAAAGAGATTAAACAAAAAATGGTATTGCAAAGAATGTTACAAGGAAGTAAAGAAGAATCACCGAGAGCAGACAATAGAGAGAGCAGGAATAAAAGAAGAATTAAGAGAACTAAAAAGAAAGGAAAGAAACGAAAGGAATCATCAAAACAAAGAAAAGGTAAGAGCATACAACAAAAAGAGATACCAAGAGAAAGTAGGGCATCCAGTAAGAGTCTACAACAAATCAAATCCTCTAATCAGAAGACCAAAAAGAAAGAGATACAGAAACTTAGACTTCCAAGAACGAAAAGTATTATTCAATCAACTAACAATAAATGGAATGAATGGAATACAAGCAAAAATGAGAATTGATAGTTTAACCCAATTTGAAACAGACCTCTTCAGAGAACTACATTCAAAAGAAAAATTAAATAAGAACTTCAAAGAAGAGTTCCTAAAGATAACACAATGAAACAATCAACTAAAGAAGACATAATCTGTATTGGAGTTGCCTACTTGGTAAACTTTGTAGGAATCTACCTCATGTGGTTGGGAGTTTACTAATGGTATGTCCATATTTAAACAACCTATGCGAAGGAATAACAGATGAATTTGTTAAGACACATAGATGTAGAGGAACAGAATGGTATCATTGTTCTCAATACAAAGATTTGACATCAAAACTCAAAACCTTTTTAAGAATTAAATTACCTTCTCAATTAGAGATTGATTTGGAGTTGAAAAGATGAAACGGGAACATAGATTATTATTTTCCTTTTTAGCAGGTTTAATTGTAGGAATCATAGCAGTTAATACCGGATATGACATTTCTACATCAGCATTAGTGGGTGTAATCACATTAACTTTTATGGATATTAAACTTGAATTATGGGAGTTAGGAAGATGAAAAAGAAGTATACTTTTGATGATTTATTTTGGGTATTTATGATGGGTTTATTTGTAATGCTTACCGTAATCTTATTTTTTAACACTTTTACACCAAACTGGTTTTCTTCTTATGACACAGGTTTCCAAGCAGGAGTAAACTCAACTCAACAAAACATAACCAATGCCTATTATGCAGGATTAACATATTGGCAAACGACAGGAAAGTTAGTTTATGTAGAGCAAGATTTTACAGGAAAGATTCAACTAAAAGAAAGTACTCTGGAGGAAGTTTGTAAGAATGGTTAAAATAGAAATTCAAACAAAACAATCAATTAAAAGAATGATAGCAGACGACACAGCAGGATTTTACAAAGAATTATCAAAGTTGAAGAATGAAGTAAGAGAGTTAAGAGAATTAGTTGAAGGAGATAAATTGTTAATTCGGAGGGGGAAGAAATGAATTACAACATAACACCCCAAAATAGGATGTTTAACCAACTTTATTCGGTAGTACGCCATATTCCAAGACTTCGTCCAAATTCCAAAATTTGCTCCCAGCGAGGTGAAACACAATGAATAAAGAAAAACCAAAAAAAGATTTATTAGAAAGATTAGGCTGGAAGAAGTTTTTACTATTTGAAATATTTTTGATTCCAGCATTTTTTGGTTTTTTGTTTGTTCCATTTCTTTTAATACTTTATCAGTTTGGATGGGCTAATTTAGAAAACTCATTAAGGAGCAAAATATTAGTTTCTTTTTCTGCTTTATGTATGTATGTAGCTTATGGTTTTTTAATAGCCCATCTAAGAAGAACAAAAAAAGAAATAGAAAAGCTAAGAGGTGTTTCAAAATGAACGGAGCAACTAATCACAAATTTTGGAACTTCTTGGAATATCAGTTTAAAGGAAATTACAATCGTTGTTGTAATTTCCCAAATTCTGACTTCGTCAGAACTTCTTTAAACAACAATATTAAACTCAAAGAGGAAACTAAACAACATAGGAGGACAAAATGAAAAAAATACCAATAGTAATGATGGCTTTGATGTTATCTCTGACTTTTGCATCTGCTTATGAAATGAGTGAAGATGTTTCCTCATTAGTAACAGAAGTGATGACTTTTGATTGGACAGGTTCTGTTCTAAATCAAGTAGTTTTAGTTTACAACTTACTTCAAAAAGTAATCTCACAAGATGCTATAATTCAAGAGTTATCCAAAAGACCAGAATATTGCAGTTGTGGTGGTGGAGGTTCAAGTCAAACACAAACACAGGAACAAGAACAACAACAATCTCCACAGGAAATCAAGGGGGATGTTACAGGGGAAGGAAATGTTAATCAAGCAGATGTTACAGCATTAACAAGATACTTTGGAACAGATGACAGCAGATTTGACTTGAATAATGATGGATTTGTAGGACAAGCAGATTTAGATATTGTTTTAGACAATGTTGATGGAAGTTCACCATACCAAAGCGAAATAGACAAAGCACTAACAATGTAATTTGCATTTACCCTCACTATTTTGCAGAGGGTTCATACTCAATTAAATCATGGGAGGAGAAAATGGCAAAAAAAGATTTGAACAAGATGACAATAGAAGAACTCAAGATAGAGTTAGAAGCACTTGAAAAGAAGAAAGAACAAGTTACAAAGACATCTGTAAAGGGAAGTCCTTATTTAATCGGCGCAAATTATATGATAAGGACTGTAACAATGATTTACACTGGTAAATTAGTTAATGTTTTTGATAAAGAACTTGTCCTGATAGAATGTGCTTGGATACCTGAAACTGAAAGATGGACTGACTCTTGTAAAGATGGAAAGTTTAAAGAAGTAGAACCTTATCCAAAAGATGCAAAAGTTATAATAAATAAAGAAGCAATCTTAGATAGTTTCATAGTATCTTGGAAACTTCCAAAGGAGCAGAAATGAGCACCATAATCCTACGAGAAGGATATGATAAGTCAAGGTCAGGGTCAGGGTCAGGGTCATGGTCAGGGTCAAGGTCATGGTCAGGGTCAAGGTCAGGGTCAAGGTCATGGTCAAGGTCATGGTCAGGGTCAGGGTCATAAATCAATTTGCATTTGAGGGAATTTTGCACCCTCTTCATAATCACAATGAAAACTAAAAAACCAAGACTAATGATGAATGGACATACAGACGAAGTTCAAACACCAAAGGTAGCCATAGAGTCATTGTTACCCTATTTGGAAAAGGAATGGGTTATTTGGGAATGTGCTTGGGGTGGTGGAAGTTTAGCAAGACATTTATCTGATGAGGACTTTGAAGTAAAGGGAAAGAGTGATTTGGATTTTCTTAATGATACAGAATTAAGAGGATTTGATTGTATAGTCACAAACCCACCTTTTAGTAAAAAGGAAGCATTTTTGAAAAGAGCATTTGAGATAGGAAAACCTTTTGCTTTTTTAATGCCAATTACAGCATTGGTTGGACAAAAGAGAATGGAATTATATAAAAAATATGGGATTCAAATTATTATTCCAAAGAAAAGAATAAATTATATTATGCCAAATAAACAAGGAAGTGCTTGGTTTCATTCAGCTTGGTTTTGTTATAAATTAGGATTACCTAAACAAATAAATTTTGCACCCTCATCATAATCAAGGAGAAAAAACAATGAGTGAAGAACTAACAGAAGAACAATTAAAGAGAATTAAAGAAGCAAAGGAAAGAATAGACTCTGGGGATTTTGTAACAGAAGAAGAATTTTTTAATTCACAAGATAATGTGAAGACGAAGGAGGATAAAGATGAAGAATAATTCCACAAGAAATAAAGGTGTCTCGTCGATAAATTCAACCTTCATTTCGTATGCTTCCTATGGAAAGTCCGTTAAATACTATATTATCTGCAATTTCAAAAACCCCCTCGTTAGCAGGGAGCAACTAAACAAGCAAGGAAAAATATGGTAAAATCAAAATATGAAGTAAAGATGGTAGTTTCATTGGTAGTTGGGTTATTTGTGATATTAATTGGAATATTTCAAATATTAGGAGGATTAATTGGGAGTGGAGTGGTTATGTTTATTTCGGCTTTTTTTATTTTGTATATGAGAAATATGATTATGAAGGAGAAAAATGGGAAGTAGATGTATGTATTGTGCTGAATGGATGCAATGGTGGGGAAGAACTTGTGATAAATGTAAGGAAAAGATAGCAATTCAAAATAAACAATTACAGAAAGATAATTGGAGGGAAAGAATGAAAAAATTAAATCAAAAGGTTAGGAGTAAGAAATGAAATCGGGGGTTTTTGAAACTCAAACCTTTCAGGTTTGTCCTACGGAGCAGATAATATGCGTTAAAGAGGATTGCTTCGCAATCCCCAAATTCCTTTCAGGAACTTTCCTTAACACTAATATTAAATCCAATATTTTCGGATGCCTCCACGAGGGGAGAAACTAAAAATGCCAGAATATACAACACCACACAATGAAAGGTTCATCTGGAACGACCATCATTCAATAACTATTTGTATGAATGCAAATCCTAACTATGTTCAACCTAACCTCTCTATTTGGGAAATGCAAAAGATTTTAGAATTATATTATCAAGGAGAGGTTAGTTATAGATTTAAAGGATTTGATTATTTATTTGCATTGAAAGATGAAAAAATTGTTATAGAAGGAATTATTAAAGATGGAAGAAGAAAAGGGCATAAACATTCTTTGACAATTTTTGTTCCAGATTGGGTAGAAGCAATTAAGCGTGTTCAACAATCGGCATCCAAAAATACTTTGGCTAACGCCAATCCTACGGAGGATTCACTCCAATACTATGAATATGAAAACAAACAAACCTAAAACAATACAAGAAGCAATAGACGAATTGCACACTTTCTTAGAGTGTGATTTATATACAAGATTTAGACCTGCACAATCACTTCCAATCGGAAAAAACGGAAAAGAAGAAGTTTGGTTTAGAGACGAAAAGGATGTTTTCAAAAGCGAAGGGGATTTCGTAAGATATTTAGAGGCACATTTTAAGATACTTCAAAGACAAATAAAGAGATTACAGGGGGTGAGAAATGAATAAAAGAATACATTTACCAAACACAAATGCAAAAGCAGACCCAGAAAAATACTTAGAGAAACACTTCCCAAAAGGAGATAAAAGAAGAGGAGAAGCAATGTTTCTGTTAGCATTAGCAAGATTGGAGGTTGAAGATGAGTAGAACACTAAGTAGAACAGAAGCAGATAGATTAATCCTTGCAATTTTATTATTAGCTACTATCTTTGGGGTATTTATTGGTTTGTTATTTAATGATTTGAATATTGGGATTATCGCAGGAGCAGGTATGGCAATTTTGGGAGGTCTTATTCAGTTTTTTTATAATACTTATAGAGAGGTAGAAGATGACTAAAAGAAAATTATTTAACGACACAGGATGTTTTAAGGCATTGATGGATTATGACAATTATACTCAAGAGAACTTATCTAACAAGCCATGTGAACCTCGAACTCTTGGGGGTCGGGATGTTGTAAATTCTTCACCGTCTTTATCAACTCATTCAAATCCCGACCTTAATAATCAAGTCCAGAAATTTTATGCTAAATTTCCTAATTGGGAAGAACAAGCAAGGAGGATGAGTGGATGAATTACATTAAGAAATTAGAAGAAAGAAAGAAAATATTAAACTTATTTAGTGCGAGTTATCCCGAAGGCTGCTTAAAATGGTCAAATGAAAGTTTAGAGCATTTCAGAGTAAAAGCCGAAGTTTTCCACTATCTAAAATCAAATTCCTATAAAGTATGGTCGGAGGTAGTTCTAAAGCATCACCAACAACGCCCAGACATCCTCTGCTTACATAAAAAGGGAAATTCTGCCTACATCATAGAAATTAAAAAAAGTGAGCCAGAATCAAGCCTAAAGCTTAAATCAGAAGAATACCCTTTACCAATCATAGTAGTAAATGCAAAAGACTTCAAAATAGAGGAGTTCAAACTATGAGAAAGCCATTTAGAATCCCGGAAACGATAACTGAAGAAGAATTAAATAAAATTATTAGCAAAACAAAAAAACCAACCCACAAGATTGCTTTCGCATTAGGGTTTTATGAGTGTATGAGAATAAGCGAAATAGTAAATCTAAAGCCAGAGGATATCTTAAAAGATTTAAAATTAATCTGGATTAAACAAGGAAAATTTTCAAAAGACAGAAGAATCCCTATTGCCCCAGAAGTAAAGCAAGGATTAAAATATCTTCCAATAGATTGTGGTGTTCGTGCATTACAAATTAAATTTAAACAGATGGCTAAAAAAATATTAAATAAAAATCTCCACTTTCATTGTTTAAGACATTCAGGAATCACACACTATTTAGTAAAAAAGAAATGGAGTAGTTTAGAAGTTCAGCGTTTAGCAGGACACTCAAGAATCACAACAACTCAAATTTATACACACATTAACCCCCAAGATTTAGTTAATAGAATGTGGGAATAAGCAAGTTTTACGAAAGTTTATACAAAATATCAAAGGGAAGTTCTTAAGTTTATTTCGCATAATACGACAGAAAGCGAAATGTTATTCGCTGTTTTTGAATACTTTTCTTTCGCTGTTTCTTTCGCTACTTTATTCGTTGTTTCTTTCGCTGTTTTAAAAATTACAAAAAAAAATTAAATTCTATAAGGAGTGCTTAATTCTTCACTCCAATTTGAAGACAACTTAAACTTATGTTTTCCGTTAAACTCGCTTAAGGTTCTGGATTCGCTTAAATATTCGTCATCATTCAACCTTAAACCATTTGCATCAAGAAGAGAGTTGTCTTTATATATCTTCTTTATTTTACTGCCGTTTTTAACCATAGAATAATCCAAATCTTTAACAAGCCACAAATCAAAATAAGATTCATTCCATTTAGTAAAAACCCTTGTATCTGAAGAAGAGATGATTAAAGTTATATTTCTCTGTCTTGCTAAACTGCAAACCTGCGAAATTACCTTATTGGCTTTCCTATCATATATACTTAAAAAGAGTTGTGGTTCATCTATATAAATAATACAATCCTGCATTTTTTGAATAGATTCAAGATTCACAAGATTATTAAAACCCAACTTCTTTAATAAAAAAGGTTTAGGGTGCTTAAGAAAATATACTTTCTTTCCTTTGAGTGTTTCAATTATCTTATATGCTAAAGCCGTTTTCCCTGTTCCTGTATCTCCATAAATAGCAATAGTTTTCACTTTCCTAAGATTCTCTATTGTTAAAGGGTTAAACTCGCTTTCGTATTCTTCTAATTCTTCCTTATTCTCCATTTTCTTTATTCTCCTATGATTTAATTAACTAATCTTCAAACTTCTCAACAGATAAACTCCAACTAATCCTATAACCTTCTTCATTATCTAAAATCCCTGAAGTGTTGCCTTCTGCGATTAAACGGGCTATTTCTTGGTTATCTGTTTCTTCGTTTCTTTCTATTACTTCTTTTATCTTCTGTTTCATCTTTTTATTCTCCTATGATTTAGTTAAAGTTTCCTATTTTCTTAATAAAATCTTCTATTAAGTTAATATCATTTCCACCAATCTCTTGATTACAAATGCAATCTTTCATTAAGCAGTTAAAACTTCTTTTCTCTTTGACTTCTTCAACAATTCGCTTTAATGCTCCAATTAACTCTTCTGTTATTTCCATTTTTGTTTTTTTCCTTGTATTTATTTGTCTTTTTTATTGTGGTTTTCTCTCCACATTTGAATATAAAGCCGTATAAATTAAACGGCAAAATAAATTTAATCTTTTATATTTAATCTATAATGTGGTATCCAATAAAATTCATTACTCCCTTTAAATCTAATCCCACAAAAATGTTTTTGTGCCGTTGTTTCTGTCAAGTCAATTTCTACTACTTCTTTACCCTCAAAGATTACGGGTCTCTTTGTTTCTCTTGTTATAATCCTATTTTTAATCTTGTAGGGTTCTAAACTTCTTATAAGTGTCATCTTATTTCAAATCCCCCTTTCACTTCTCTTAAAACCTTTAAATCTCTCTCTTTCATATAGCCATAAAACACAATAGGCAAATAAGCAAAATACTCCTCTTTCTGTCCGTCAATAAATTTCAGTTTTCTTTTAATCATATCAACCCCCAAAACATTAACCTTTTATTTAAGGCGTGTTTTATATCTTCTTTCTTGTTTCTTAATTGACTCTTTAAACTAATAGGGTTAATCAACATTATACCCAACCCAATTAAGACAGGCGAACCCGTAGGAAGTGGAAGAGTAGCAACCCCAACCCCAACCAACCCCAACCCAAACCAACTCTTTAAACTTCTCCTATATTGGAATTGTCTTTTAAACATCTCTTTGTTTATTCTTTCAATCCGTATGAATCCTTTGTTTATCATTTTTCTTTTTTAAGTTATCTTTGTAACTTATGATTATTTAAGGAAGTATGCCTTTATATATCTTTCGGTTTATATTTTCATTACTTTAGAATAGTGCTAATCACTTGAAAGGAGTTAAAACACTTTCGCATAATAGACAAGAAGGCGAAACAATCCTAGAAGTTAAAAGGAGATTCTTCGCTTAAACTTTCGCAAAATTTGTTTTAATTTTCTTCTATTTTATTTCAGGCACTTCTTATGGCAAAAGATATTCAACATTATTTAATAAAATTCAATCTCCTTATTGAAGGTTAAAAGAATATTCAAACCACTAAATTAAATCCCCCTTTACTTGAAACAATACCTAAAAAGACATTTTTTATTATTCAAAACCCCAGAATATTATTATTTTTCTTCAAAAGCCAAGAAATCGCTAAAAAAAGGGGCTTTTTATTTAAAATCTTGAGGTTCACACATAGATATTAAGTTGAGATAGTTTAAATCGTGCCGTTTTCCACCATTTCAAACCCCCCGTTACTCCTAAACACCAATAAATCAACTACTTTTAATCAACTTCATTCGCTTTTTCTTTTGTTATGTTTGAAATTGCATACCTTATGCTTCTTGCACCTATCTTTTCACCACAAACAGCAGAAAGTTCTTTTGAAAGTCCATCAGAAGCCAAATCGGAGTATCTTTTTACTAAATAGATTGCAGCATCCCTCTGTTTTTTATACTTTCTATCATGCCTAGACAAAGAAACATCTTTTATAGCCTTCATCTTAGCATTATCATACTCTTCCTTATCAACAGGTATCCATTTAGTGAACCTACCCCAGAAATTATGTCTTGCAGCAGCATATCTTGCTCTAACACCTATAAGTCTTTTACCAAAATAGAACAATTTCTCTTTTTGAACCTCATTATAGAAAGAAAAGTAACCTCTATTGAATTGATTGTCCGCATAAACATCAATTAGAAACAAACTTCTAGCAACAGCGTAGTCTTCATGAAGTTTAAAGAAATTTGGAAGCACTACAATTATAATATGATGATAAACTCTACATCTTTGCATAAACTCTGTCATTGCCTTATTAATACTCATCATTGCATTAGCAGAGTCAAGTCCAGACTTCCCCTCGTCATAGACAATTACAGAACCCTTAGGTAGTTTTTCAGCTTTCTTCATTAAATCTTCAGGAGTAAAGACAACATTGTCCATTCCAAACCGAACTTCTTTCTTAGGAGGTATGACTTCCTTAACTCTAAACTTTCCTTTCTCATATTCTTCCTCAACTACCTTTCCCCCAGCTAAAATCCAAGCAAGATAATAAGCAAGTTGCATAGCAATAGTTGATTTTCCTGTCCCAACCTTTCCATGACCAGAAACAATTCCAACAACATCCCATTCTTTTTTTAGAAAACTAGGAACACCATCTAAATTACTTTTTAGATATCTGTCCATATAGAAACCTTGCTTAGCCCCTCTTTTCGTTTTCCTTATTATGTCTGTTACTTGCATTTTAGAATCCCCAAATTATTTTCCCCACATTGCTCCAGCCGGATTATATTCTATTTCTTTCAAATACAAACCAAGGCTTTGCATATATTTTCTTAACCAGATATCCTTAAGGGTAATTAGTTTATATAATTTATTCTTTGCATGGATATACTCTTTATTCAGAAGAATATCTCTTCCTTCTGGAGTTTTTCTTGATGCTTCCCTCATTTCTTTTTTTAATCTGGCTATTCTCATATCAAAGAAGTTCTTAATCTCAAAAGCTTCTTCATCATACTTAATAGATGTTATTTCATTTGTTTCCTCATCACGAATTATCTCTAAATCTTCCCTATAAAGAAGGTTACTCCAAATTCTATCTAATTTATAATTCCAACTATTATAATCTCCAGAAGGAGCAAGAGTTTCAACTTCATTAAACAAATTGTTAAGCCTATAGATTACTCCCCATCCGGTATCTTTGTCTGGACTTATAGTTTTCCCCATTTTCTAGAATATTATTATTTTTCTTCAAGTCTATCAAGCAACTCATTGATGAACTCATCAAAACTTCTATACTTCTTTTTTATCTTAGCAGAATAATACAATTTATCAACTCTCTTTTTTGTTTCTGGCTTTACATTGATACTGTCGTATGTTCTTAATTTAGGTTTATCCATAGGTATTGTAATATATGTTTGTTTATAAATCTATCGGTATCACAGTAAATAGTAAAATACCAAAATAACTCTATACTAGTAATTAGCCATTAATAAGTAGTGAAATGTCGTCGCTGTATATATAAAAAGATTTGTCATTTATAAGGGGTAAACCTTTTTAAGCGTTGCATACATAAGATAATCATTGGAGGTAGAAAAAATACAACGAATTTATTTTTAGTTTAAAATGATAGCACGATTTATAAACGGTTTCATTTCAATCTTAATCGGTGTTTCCTTGATTGGACCTATCTCCGACCAAGTTAATACTGCTGCTGTAACTAACGGTTCATTATACAATGCTTCCAGTTGGGGTGCAACAGTTCTTAAGATAGTTCCGGGTTTCTTCGCTATTGCAATCTTGGCAATAGGAATTGCTGTTCTATACGGTAATTTAAGAGACGCAGGAATGGCTTAAGGAGGTTAAATTGAAAAAAGATTATTTAATTTTTAAAGCAAAAGGAAGGGAAGAAAGACAGCCCGTAAAAAGCTATTTAGCATTGGGTGTTATTTTCTTATCACTCTTCCTTTTTTCTATTTCTTTTGTTTCTTCTCTTAATGTAGATATTCCCGAACCTCCAATTAATTATTCTTTAATCCCAACAGTTAATAATTCAGAGTTCTTTGATGGCTATTCAGTTGATTCTCTTTGGACATATTTTTCTGGACTTGGAAGTGATTTATGGTTAGCGATTGATGGTAGTAATGCAAATCAAGATATTGATATTGGAACTTATGATTTTACAACCTCTGGAGCATTAGAGGCAAGTTCTCTTACAGATGGAATAACAACATTAACAATGGGTGATGACCCTTGGAGTTATAATGGGGCATTTCAATCTCTTGTTTTTTTAAGTGATAGTTACTACGACAGCACAGGAACTTATGTTTTAGATACATCTACAGACCCTTGGACTTTGAATACAGGACTTACATTAGGAGGACATCTTCTTCCTGACACAAGTTTAACTTATGATTTAGGTTCTGGTGCGAATAGATGGAGATGGTTATATGCTCAAAATATTTCTTCTGATTATTTAGATGTAACTTATGATGCAAACATTGATGGAGATTTACAAGTTGATGGAACCATCAATGCTACAAGTATGAATGTAACAAATTTAACAATAAAAAATATGTGGATAGTAAATACCATTGCAAGTGGAAACATAACAGCAGAAAATATTACTGCAAATGGTTATTTCTTTGGAGATGGTTCTCAATTAACAGGAATAGTTCATAATGATTTATTTGGTTTACAAGGTGGAGGAGGAGAAGGAACAGAATATTATCATTTATCTCAAATAGTCCACGATTCATCAACAAGTTTTTTAGATACTTCAAGTTTTATAGATAATACTTTAACAATAGGTGATGGGATTAATTTAGAATTTTTGAATGGAAATTTAACAGCAGACACATATTTCGGAGATGGTTCGCAATTAACAGGGATTTCAACTTACAATGCTACTTATGATGCAGGACTTCTTTGGGAAAAAGGGGCTGTCGGCTACCCGGAAAACGAAGTAAGACCAAAGTCAGGTATCACCTCTGTGGGTTTTGGAGATTTGAGATTTGCATATAGCAAGATTAGTTTTAGTGATACAACAAACAGGCAATATATAGATTTAAGCGACGATGGAATTTCAGTTTCATTCAATAATTTAGACGGGGATTTTACTTTTAATGATGTTACAACTGGAACTAATCAAGTTGATTTTAGTGCAAGAGATTTAAAAACAACAGGAAATTCTTTTTTAGGTCTGAGAACCGAGAAGGTTACTAATGGAGCATTCACAGGAAGTTCTACGGGTTGGACAGAAGAAGGAAATTGGGCTTATAATGATAACAATGAAAGACTTATTCAGAATGGTGCTGGATCTGACGTTGCTGTTTATCAAGATGTTGGGATTGTCGCAGGGAGAACTTATCAAATAACTTATAGAATAGTCAGTTGGGCACCAAGTGGAACGGGTGGAAAAGAAATGACTGTTACTTTGGGTGGGGTTAGAGTTAATACCCACGACAGCCAAGAGACAGCAGGAGAAGAAGGAACATATACAGAAACAATCACAGCAACATCAACTGGTAATTTAGTATTTTCTGTTGAATTGGCGGGACCTTCGCCATATCTTTTAGTAACTATTGATGATGTGAGTGTTAAAGAAAGGGGGGTTTCAATTATAGATGGTTCTGTTGAAATGGATAAATTAGCAATAGGAAGTAATGTTCTTAGTGGATTATCAAGTGGGGATATAAATGCATCTACAATTTATTATGATACCTTAACAGCAAAATCCCCAATATTTATGTGTTCGGATGATTGGTGTTCTATAAGTTTCCCAAAAAGACAAAAAACATTATGGATACAAAAAGATGATGATTGGAATATTTTAGATATTGTTTATGATAATATTCATTATACCCCAAAAGAGTTTAATCAGAATGTTTGTTCTATAAATGAAACAACTGAAGAAATTTGTGGGCAACTAAATTCTAAAGTTCAAAAATTACAGGATAAAGCTATTTCAGATAGGATTTTAGAAACAGAAAGAGCTACTTGTCTTTATAATAATTATTCTTGGGATGGTGAATGTTTTGAAGTTGTGAAAGTGGATACTAATTATAATGGGGCTGTTGAAATAATCCGAGTTCCAGAAGTAGAAACTATAATAACGGATTGTATTAGATTAGATTTTATGTTAAAAACTGAAACTTATGAATGTTCAAAAGAAATTGAAACAGGAGAGATGATAAATAAATATCAGTTTAAGGAAGGCTGTGGTTGGAATGAAGATTATTATTGTTATGTGAGGGTTGCAAGATGAAAAAGTTAACTTTATTTTACATCCTTTTAATCATTGCATCATCAATGATGATGGCTTTTGCGAGTGCAGACACAGAAACTTATAAAGTAAATACAGAAGTAAATCTTAAATTAACTTGCACGATTAATAACGCTGTCCCATCTGCAGCAGCTACACTAAATCTAACAATAGCATATCCAAATGGAACATTAATGTTAGATAACGCTGAAACGGAAGCAAGAGGAAATGGGATATTCAACTACACAATAACATTTAGAGATATTGGAACATATTACCCAACTCTTGTATGTGTTGATGGAACAAATTCCTATTCTGATTCAAGTGGAAGGTATATAATAACTTCTACAGGAGCAGGAGGTTCTATGTTTTATATAATCTTAATAACAGCCTTAGCAGTAATTTTCTTAATAGCAACACTCTTTGTTGATGAAGAATTTTTTGTTTATCTTTCTGGAGTTCTATTTTTAATAGGGGGAATTTATCTAATGATTAATGGATTAGATGTTCTTAATGATATTAATACAAGATATCTTGCTTATATCTATCTAGGAATTGGAATACTGTTTACTGTTGGGGCATATATTTACAATGGATATTCAAAAAGTAAAGGAGAAGAAGAATACTGAAAGGAGGTAGAAGTTTAATGAACCCAGACGAAATTGACCAAGAAGAAGCACTAGAAGAAAGTGTAGAACAAACGAATGAAGCACAAGAAGATTACTACGAAGATAATTCTCCTACGCAAGATAAAACGGATGACTTGTGGTCTCTATTTTGGAAAACAGTAAATATTAAGGATAGTTCTAAACTAGGTAATCTAGACAAGCAAGAACTAGGTATGCTTGATATTTCTGTAAGAGACGCACAAAATATCGCACTAGTTGCTAAAACTCTTGGACATGATGGATTTGCTAGATGGATGAACAGTAGGGGGCAGATAATTCTAAAAACATCAGCTTCAAAGAAGGGATGGCTTACAGAACTATTTGTAACTTCAAAGAAGTATTCATCAAAAGAGAAGAAAGCAGGGCTTCCAGAATTTCAGGCACAAGAAAAGAAAAGCTTCTGGGGAAAAAATAAAAGATGAACAAAATAGATGAACTAGAAAGAAGAATGGATAAAATCCAAAGAGGTAGTGGAGACTACGAAGATGAAAAGACTAGGAAGTTTAAATTTAAAGATAGAAGATTTAAAACACTAGCCAAGAAATCAGCAAAGAAACCAGACTATGTCTTAGTCCAATATCTAAGAAATAACAAGAGAATAGACTTTAAGTTATGTAAGGTAATCTCTGGAAATATAATTGTTATAGACAATAAAGGACATGAACTCAATCCAAAATCTCTCTGGATACATGGAAAATATGTTTGGTATATCATAAGAGAAAAGGACACAAAGCCAGTTTCAGTAAATGATAAGATTACCGGATGGAAGACAGACGACCACCCAATTCTTATGAAGATGGTTCTAGGAGCAATCCAAAAGAAAGAAGAGATAGCAGACAAAAAGAAGATAATTGGATTGTTGATAGGTGCTGGTGTAGTAATCCTTATCCTTTGGATAATCTTCGGAGGTTAAATGGTTTTTCTTAAAGTAAAAGTAGAAACAGGAAAGTTCAATGAAGGAGGTAAACTTGTTTATAAAAATAAGGTAAATCCTCAAAGCTTTAAGGAACTTTCAATTCTACTTGTAGACCTTGAGAATTTAGATTTTCCTATAGAGAAAGCCATAAAAGAATTTAGATTGAAAAGGAGTGATTGGGATGCAGTTTTAGGAATGTAATCCAAATCATTCCAAAATGTGAACCTTTATATTGGTTGTCCTACTAGTAGAAACAATGGGTAGAACAAAAGAGAGATGAAATTAACCAGAAAGGTGTTCATTAATCGTTGTAACAATCAGGCAAGTATAACTATCCCTTCTAAGATTCTTAAAGAATTACAAGAAGCATCTAAAAAAGAAACACCTCCAAAGAAAATACTTCTAGATATCTCTCTTCCAATTAAGAAATGAAAATTATCATCTGCTTGGTAGTTCTAGCACTTTTTGTTCTTGGGTTAACCATCTTAACGAGTCATCAAAATTCATCAGAGGATAGAGTTTATCAAGGACCAGTAAGACCTACAGATGATTTAGAATATTTTAGAAAAACGGGAATAACAAAACCATTGGAGGTTAACAAATGAGTATTCTAAGTTCTATAAGGGGCATAGCAAGTAAGGTCATTAGTTCTGGAAGGACAAAAAAAGCTACCCCTCCTTCAAGTCAGCCCCCTAGCAATCCTATACCTGTTTACTCTGGACCAGTCCAACAGGGGGTAAATGAAATATATAACAGGAATCTAAATGCCTTTGTTTCTCCTTCTCCAACCGGATATGGCTCAACCGGATTTGTTAGACCACCAACACCAGAAGAACAATATCAAATTGACTTACAAAATAATATTCCTACAAAGATTACTAGAGGAATAAGAAATGTAGAAGCTTCATTAGTCCCCGCACTAACTCTTGACAAAACAACTTATCTACCAGATAAAAGTTCTTATGATAAGTATGAAAAGCTTTTAGATAAGACAAAGTATGGTGCTTTAGGAGGAGACTCTGGAAAGAAACTAAGTGAGTTCTTAGATAAACAACAAGAAAAGTTATCAACAGATTTAGAATATGCAAGAGCCTACAATAAAATAGTTGAACAAACTGGAACTGCTCCCTCTTCATTTTATTATGGAGATAAAAAAATAGACACAGATGCCCCTTTTAGGCGGTTACAGGCAGGTTCAATGGGGCAAGAAACCTTTCCCTCTGGATGGGACATACTCAAAAGAGGTTCGGATATTGCAGAAAGAAGTGGACAGAAAGTTAAACTATTTGGGTTTAAAACAAGTCCTACATTCGCAAGAAGTGCATTAAAGGCAGGAACATCTGCATACAATGTTGAAAAAGCAGTATTAGGTTATGAGTTGGGAGGTGCAGCATTAGGTTCACTAGGAGTTCTTCCAGCAGTAACAGGAAGTGCAACAGCATTAAGAGTTTTGAAAGGAATTCAAATAGGAAGTTCTTTTGTATTAGGTGGAAGTTTAGCAACGGCAGGAGGAGTAACAGAGTTTAGTCAATCAAGAGATTTACCTTATTCTATAGGAGCAGGAGTAGGAACAGGGTTAGGATTTTTTGGAGGAGTTTATTCAAAAGAGATATTTGAGTCTCCTAGTAAAGTAATAAAGTTTGTAGAGAAAAATATAAATCAAATACCTAAATTAAGTCAAAGCAAATCTGGTCAATTATTCCCACAGCAAAGTCAATATGCAGATGAGGTTGTAGAAGTTGTCTATAACGGAAAAAGAGTAAAAATGACTTTATCTGAAGCAAGAAGATTAGGATTACAACCTATGAGTAGAACACAGGCAGTTGGAGAATTTGGAAGGGCTTCAAAGGATAGACAGATAAATATAATTAAGAAAGCGTTTAAAGCGGATAGCGAAGGGAATTTAAGAGTTTATTTTGACCAACAATCATTAGAAAAGGACATATTACAAGCAACCCGATTTATGAAAGAAGCAGGGTTAAAAAATGCAAGGATAAAGGAAATCCTAACAGAAGTTTTCCCACAATTATTCAAAGTATCAACACCCATAGCAACATCTAGTGGAGCAGTCAAAGAAGACTTAAGTCCCTTAATTGTTGGGGGAAAAGGAGGACAGGCGACGGAAAGTATTTATGCTGGTCTAGGAAAATATGAGGTCCCAGAGCAGATGTTCACAAGTAGTGTAAAGGGAAAGTTATTCCCTCTCATAAGCGACCTTGAACAGCCAGTTGTTTCTACAAAAATGGATATGTCTTACTCTCTAGTAGATTTAGGAAAGCAAGATATCGGAAGTCTTTCATTAAACATTCCTATAGTTACCTCACCATCTGTCAGTAGAAGTTCATCATCATTTAAGATTCCTGTCTTGAGTATCTTTAAGACACCTCAACAAGAGAAATTAAAACAACCACAGAGGTCAAAATTAGTGCAACCATTATCCACATTATTAGTGTCAAAAAGTAAGTATAAGCAAGTTCCATTACTTAAGATAGAACAAGTAGGAAAACAGAGAGAGACAACTACTACCAGAACAGAAGAAAAGATAAATGACCCCTTAGAAATTGGAATCCCAAGATTATCTTTTAAGAAGAAAAAGAAGAAAGTATCAGGAAGAGAAAGATTTACTGGAGAACAATTTTTAGCGATAACAAGAAGAAGAGGGAAAGAAGTAATCTTAGGAAAATTCAAAACTCCAAAAAAAGCGGCACAAGTAGCAAGAAGAAATGTTCTAGGAACATTAGGAGCAACGGCAAAAGTTAGAACTACAAAGGGAAGACAGATTCAGTTATCTCCAGATAAATTATTCAGACCCTCAAAGAGAGACCCTCTAGCGATTGTTCAAAGACAGACAGGAAGAGGAAGAATAGCAAGTCTAGGAGAGAAGAGAGAAATTAAATCATCAAGGAGGAGACCTTTTAGCTTATTATGAAATGCAATAGAGAAAAACAATTAAAACTAGGAATAAAGACTGAGATGGAACACGCACATTTATTTCCAAAACCAAAGCAGAAGATAATGGCAAGAAAAATAGCTGAAGACCACCTAAAAGAGGATAGCTGTTACTACTTAAAGCTAATTAAAATGGAGGGAAAAAAATGAAAGGCAAGAAAAATCCTTGGATGCTTCATCTTAACAAATGTAGAAAGATGAGTAAGAATAAGGGCAAGTCTCTATCAGAAGTTATGAAAGAAGCAAAGAAGACATATAAAAAATCTAAATAAATAGGAGGAGATAATATGGCAAAAAGAAAGAAGAAAAAAAAGTCAGGTAGAAAAAAGAAGAAGAGGTAAACCCTCTTCTAGTCATAACTAAATATTAGGAGGTAAAAATGGAAAAATGGATACAAAAAGCAAAGACTGGAAAGCGTAAGGGAGCATTGCATAGGCAACTAGGAATCCCTGAAGGGAAGAAAATTCCTACAATGAAATTAAGAAAAATAGAGAAAGCAAAATTAGGAACTAAAGTTGGAAAAGTAAAAGTAACAAAGTTGCTTAAGAGAAGAGCTGTCTTTGCATTAAATGTAAGAAAGTAATCATATTCAATGTCGTCTGGGTATTAACATTGAACTTCTCCTCCTAGAAATAGGAGGGGTCGTATTAAATTAACTAAATAAAATGGAGGAAACCAAATGAGAGATAAAAAAGGACAGATGGGAATGGGATTGATAACAGGAATGATAGTAGCTGTAATGGTATTCATGATGTTATCAGCGTTTCTACCAACCATAATCCAGATGTTAGGAATGGGAAAAGGAAGCAATAGTGCTAACTGTGTTGGATATGTAGACCCTGATGGTGGAACATATTCTTACAATGATAGTCTAGATACAGATAGTATAACTTGTTCAATCCTAGATTTCACACCCGGTATGTTTGTGATTAGCATAATCTTTGCTATCATTTCAGGAGTAATTTCTGGGAAACTAGCAATGACTTCACAAGAACCACAAGGCTACCAGCAATACGCACAATATTAATTGTCCCTATCATTTGGGAAGTTAATATGAATAGGATAATGAAATCTTTAGAGGAGGAGAAAAATCTTAATTAGAAATATGAAAAAACTATTTATCTTTCTAGCTTTAGGATTATTTTTGATTAGTTTTGCTTCTGCAATCAGTTTTGATAATGTTAAATCTGTAAGTAAAGACATTGGAATAGCAGGTTATCCAAACATTGAGGTTCAAAACTTGTTTGGATTTGGTGGAGTTTTGTGGAAGGGAGAATTAACAAAGAACACAAATACTTGTGGACAGAGTTGCGAAGCAGAACAGACAATAACTTTAGACAAGAAAGGAAGTTTAGTTGATGATATTAAATTTGAAACCATTTTAGAAGATGGAAGTAGAATTGAACAACCAATTAGAAGTTATCAGTTTTATATTAAAACAAATG
>Ga0272443_10003105_pt1 | contig 20066 bp, 11 predicted proteins | sample SSMAcet12_FD_193581 | JGI IMG/M metagenome (GOLD analysis project Ga0272443, IMG submission 193581) | Marine sediment archaeal communities from Little Sippewissett salt marsh, Falmouth, MA, United States - SSM-Acet-12 | ecosystem: Environmental > Aquatic > Marine > Wetlands > Sediment ... | reverse complement strand
TTACCGGAGCCCCGTTTCGTCGGGCATCAGCGGTCTGCACGCATTCCACGACAGCCATGTGGAAATCGCGCGGATCGAAACCACCACCTTGTCGGCTTTCGCGCAGGAAAAAAATCTGACCGAGGTGGACCTCCTGAAGATCGACACGGAAAGTTATGATCTGCGGGTACTTAAGGGTTTTCCCTGGGACCGCCTCCAGCCGCGCGTCGTGGTGTGCGAGTTTGAGGAAAACAAGCACGTGCTACCGGGCGACAATCTCGAAACCATGGCCCGGTTCCTGACCGACCGCGGGTACGAGGTACTGGTCTCCGAATGGCATCCGGCCACTGAATACGGGGCGTGCCACCAGTGGCGGCGGTTCGCGATGTATCCGTGCGAGCCGGCCGACCCCTGCGGCTGGGGGAACATCATCGCGTTTCACGGCGAGATCGATTGGCCGGGCGTGCTGAGCGCCATGGGCCGGGAAGTCGGCCGGCGGGAGGTAATGATCCAGAACCGCGAACGAACGCTGGCCGCACTGCGCACGAAACTCAACGGCGGCCAGGCGGCACCAACCTCGCCGGCCCGGGCCGTCCATCCGGCCCAGCCGAAGCAGGCCTCTGCGGGCACACCGCGACCGGTCCAACGGAACCACTCTCTCGGCGATCGCGTGACACATACTGTCAAGCAGATCGTCAAGTTCCATCTGAATTGGGGGGGACTCGCCCTAGCGGCGACTCTCGCGTTGTTCGCCTACGCGTTTCTGGGTGGCCCCGCAGGTTGGCTGGCTGCCCTGTCAGGGGTCGGGCTCATCTTTGCGACCATCGCCTATGTGTTCGTACGCTGCTGCGCTGAAGCCGGTGAGCAGGCTGTCACCCAGTCCCGCCGGCACATGACGAAACTCCAGCAGAGCGTCGAGGCCGTCCGCAGCTGGACTGCCGATGTGCTGGGCCGGCAGGATCGCAAGCTTGCCGGTTTCGAGCAGCGTCTGGATCAGGCCCTCCAGGTGCAACTGAGTCTGGGCGCTGAGCAACAGGATGCAACCCGCAAAGCAATCGAACAGCGGGTGGCGGATCTGGAAGACCACATCCGCTCGGAGATCACTTCATTGCAGAGAGAAACGGACGCAGGCCAGAACCAGCTTTCGCAAGCTCTTCGGGAGCAGGCGGAACAGCTCGGGCAGATCATGGGCCGACAGGATCACGCCCATAAGGAACTGGAGCAGCACACCGTCGAACTCGAAGGCCGACTCATTTCGGAGATCGTCCACCTCAAAGAGGCACAGGCAGCAGAAGAGGAAGCACGGGCCCGGACCCTCGAGCAGGCTGAGAAGTTGGAGCAGATGATCGCCCGCCAGGATCAGAATCAAAAGGAGTTGGCCGAACAGGCCGCCGAGCTCGAAGGCCGGCTCATTTCGGAGATGGTCCAACTCAAAGAGGGGCAGGCTGCGGAGCAGCAGCAGGGCCAGGCGCTGCGCGAGCGCACGGAGCAGTTGCAGCAGATCGTCGCCGCCCAGGACCACAAGCCCTATCAGCCCTTCTCGCGCCGGTTGAGTGAGGACGATCTTCGCAAGCTCAGCGACTGGGCCACCCGGCTGGGTGTAAATGCGACCCGGCGGCACCTGCTTTATTACCAGCAGAGAATCACTGCGATCGAGGACCTCTGTCTGGGCCGGCTGGCCGGAAGCACCCAGGAAGCGATCCTGCGCCTCCTGCTCGCCCGAGCCGTCAAGAAATCCAAGCGTCTTCGCGTCTTGGAGATCGGCGTGTTGTTCGGGATCAACGCAGCCCTGCAGTACGATGTGCTGAGTTGCTATCCGCCGGGGATACATCTGACGCTGATCGACCCGCTGGAAGGCTTCTATGAGCGGAATACACTGGATGTCGGTACGGGGCTGCCCGTCAGTCGCTCAATTTTGTATCGGAACTTCCAGCAGCTGCGTATTCCTCGCAAGGCATGGACTCTTATCCAGGCGCCTTCGCAATCCGAGGAGGCCCTGTCGGCCGTATCAAAGAGCCGGTACGATCTGGTATTCATCGACGGGGACCACAGCTACGAAGGAGTCAAGCGGGATTGGGAGTTTTACGCTCCGCTGGTCGCCCCGAACGGCTATATCGTGTTCGATGACTACACGGAGAAACTCTGGCCCGGGGTGACGCAATTCGTGGATGAACTCAGAAGCGAGTGCCCGGGATATTCATTTGTCGGTTCGGAGTGGACCACAGTCGTTTTCAGGCCGACCGGACAAGAGGCTGCAAAAGGCAATCAGCCGACCCGAACCGCCCCGCACGCAGAGCCCCGTGAGCAAGAGGAGAGCTGATGTCCGCCCTTCGCGAAACCATCAAGGCGGTGCCCGGTGCCCAACCGGCGGGGGTACGCGTTCGGGGCGCGGCCCAAGCGATCGCGCGGACGACGAGGCGATGGACAGGGGTTTCCGACGCGGGTCGGCTTGCTGCTCTTCGCGACCATCACGCGGGTCGCCGCGGCTGGATCATCGCGAATGGACCAAGCCTGGCTAAGATGGATCTTTCGCTGCTCGAAGGTGAAGTGACCTTCGGATGCAACGGTATTTTTCTGCTCTACGATCGTCTGTCGTGGCGGCCGACGTACTACTGCGTCGAGGATCCGCTCGTGGCCGAAGATAACGCAGAGACCATTCGGGCGTTAACGGGCTCGCTCAAGCTCGTGGCGCGGGACCTGCGTCATCTTCTGCCTCGGGACGAGTGGACGATCCACGTGGAGTTCGTTCGAGGCGAGCCGCCGGGTTTTCCGCGCTTTTCCGATCGACCGGACAGGGTGACCTGGTTTGGCGGCACCGTGGTATATTTCATGCTCCAATTGGCGGCGTGGATGGGGCTCAATCCGATCTACGTTATCGGCGCGGACATGCACTACAGCGTGCCTGACACGGCCGACGTCGATGGGGAAGTGATCACATCGCGTGCCGATGACGTGAACCACTTCCATCCAGTTTACTTCGGCCCGGGCAAGCGCTGGCACAAGCCCTATCCGGAGCGTATGAAGCGGTGTTTGGCGCATGCCGAGCAGCACTTAGCGAGGCGGGGCGTACGTCTGTATAATGCCACATGTGGTGGGAGGCTCAACGGGCTGCCGCGCGTACGTTACGAGGATGTCCTGACGAAACCGGTCTGCACTCTCTAGTCTCGCAGAATCGCCGGGCAGCATTCGGGTACAAAGTGCTTTCCGATTCCATTGATTATCCCGGAGGCAAACGTGCTGTTCAACCAACGGGTGGTCGCTCTGGTCCCCATGAAAGCCCACAGCGAACGCGTGCCGAACAAGAACATCCGGCCGTTCGTTGATCGACCGCTTTTTCATCACATCATCGAGACACTCGAACAAGTCAGCGCGGTCGACGAAATCATCATCGATACCGACAGCGAGCGCATCGCTGCCGAGGCCAATGAAAGATTCGGCAGGGTTCGCACGATCAAACGGCCCGTGGAACTCTGCGGTGACTTTGTCAGTATGAATAAGATCATCGCCCATGATATTCAACAAGTAGATTCAGATATTTACCTCCAGACGCATTCTACCAACCCCTTGCTGAGTGAGAAAACCATCGTTAGCGCTCTGGAGACCTTTGCGCGGGACGAAGAGCATGATTCGCTGTTTTCGGTCACTCGCTACCAGAGCCGTTTCTACTTTCCCGATGGCGCACCGGTCAATCATGACCCGAATAAACTCATCCGCACACAGGATTTGTCACCGCTTTACGAGGAGAATAGCTGCCTCTATTTATTCTCGGCCCCGTCTTTTGTTGCCGCAGCCAATCGGCGAATCGGGCTCAAGCCGATGATGTTCGAGATTCAACGAATCGAGGCCATCGACATCGATGACGAGTTCACTTTTGCACTGGCGGAGGGGCTGGCCCGCGACCTCTCGGACAGGGTCCAATTCTTCAGCCCGCACCACGAGGATCTTTGAACATCCCAGTCAGGTCAAGCCCCTACCAAGGGTATGAAGAGGGTGAGTGTTGAGGGTTTTGTACGACGGACGATGTCTGCGACACGAGCATGTTGGTGGTGTGCAGCGGTATGCGTGCGAATTGTTGGCAGCCTTGCGAAAACGAGGCAGCCCGGTAGAACCGATTTATCCGCGTTCCCGCTCAACTGCAGGCCGCCAGCTGTGGGAACAATTTGTTCTCCCCCGTGCAAGCCGGTTCTTCGATGCGCTCCTCTGCCCTGCTAACATTGCCCCGGTGCATCTACCCCCTCGGTTGCGTCTCATTGTGACCCTCCATTCATTGGCGTTCCTTCGCTTTGCAGATTCTTATTCGCCCGCGTTTCGTACCTGGTATCGCTGGATGATCCCACGCATATTAGCCCGAGCCGACGGCGTTTTAACGGTGTCTTGCTCCACGGCTGACGAAATCGCGAAAGAATACCCATTCTGTGCCGGCAAATTGCATGTAACACCCTTGGCTGCCAGCAGCGCGTTTCGACCGGTACCAGGCCTGATACGCGAGCAAGCCATCCTGTACGTGGGTGACCTGAGCCGCATCAAGAACCTTCATCGTCTCCTGGAAGGCTTCGCGCAGATTGCCAGGGACATCCCCCACATGCTATGGATTACCGGGGGTGTGTCCGGACCAGTTTTTGCACCACCACCGAGTTGGGGTGAAGTCATCGCGAGAATCGAGCCAGACCGGATCCGTTTCCTGGGGCCTGTCGTCAACGTTGCGGAGTTGAGGAACCTGTACTGCAAAGCCGAAATATTGGCAATGCCCTCGCTTTACGAAAGTTTCGGTCTTCCGGCCGTTGAGGCGATGGCCTGTGGACTTCCTGTTTTGGCCAGCGAGATCCCCGCGCTCCGCGAAACGGTAGACTCGGCGGCATTGCTGATAGACCCAACGGACACCGACGCCATTGCCGAAGGGCTGTATCGACTTGCGAATGACCCCATCCTTCGGGCCGAGCTTTCCCGTCACGGCCTGGAAAGAGCGGCCGCCTTTTCCTGGGACCGTTGTGCAGCACAGACGTGGGAGGTAGTGGAGCAATTGTTTGAGTGAACGGCCTACGCAAACTTGGGCAGGTGATTCGTGCCCTGTCTCAGTGGTAATACCTACCATTGGAAGGGTCTCACCGCTGCGCGCAGCCCTGGCAGCCGTGCGGATTCAGCGTCCTCCACCCTCTGAGATCATCGTGGTCCTTGGCCCAGATGGGGGGCCGGCAGAGCGGTTCCTGGCCACGCAGCGCGGCATCCTCTTAGCTCACGTGCCCTTGCGGAATATCTCGATCGCCCGCCAGGAAGGGCTGCGTCTTGCCAGAGAGCCCATTGTAGCCTACCTCGACGACGATGCGGAGCCCCGCCCGGGCTGGCTCGCAGGGCTGGCCTCAGCGTTTACCGACGCAGCCGTGGGCGCTGCGGGTGGCTGCGTTTATGAGCCGGGCGCAAACGGGCCGACTCTCGCTTGGCGGAACGGGTTGATCCGCTTGAGTGGCCGGCAACAGCCTGTTCGTTCTCGCCCCGGGATGCACAATGACCCGAAAGGACCGTGGTTCAACACTGTTTGCGGCTGCAACTGGGCAGTCCGTCGCGAAGCGGTTGAAAGCATTCATGGTTTTGATGCACAGATCGCCTTTGCCTACGACGAGGCAGACGTATGTGTTCGCCTTATCCGGCGGGGTTGGCATGTAGTCCATGTGCCGTCTGCCGAGGTATTGCACAACCGCTCACCGGGCGGTTACCGGGATAATGCGTTGGTGCGGGACTGGGGCGTGGAAATCCGCAACCAGCTGTATTTTGGCATGAAGCATCGGACAGGCCCCCTATCCGCTACCCGGACACTGGCGCGCGTCGTTGCACGAGCCGCACGACTGCACTGTTTATTCTTCATTGCTTGGCTCATGGGCCGACTGACACGCCGGCAGGCCCGACAGTTTGCCGCTGACGTTTTGCGAGGGGGTTGGGAAGGTTTGCGCGTCAGTCGGGATCGCCCATGGCTATGAGAAAATAACTCGACGTCGCGGTGGCACAGCCACCGTTAACCGAGCCGCCCAGAAGCGGGATCTTGCAACCATCCCTGCCGGCTACGAGCCGGCGGGTCGGGTACTGGTGGCTTGGACCGCGTCAGACGTGCTGGCCGTTTGGGGCACGTCGAGCGCGTGCGGCATACGCGCGAGGTGACTGGCGAGCAGGTCGATGATCTGCCGGGCGACGCTGATTGGCAGTCAACGCCGGCGCGCATTTATTCCCTGGGCGTGCGATCAAGGTAGCCGCTCCTTCATGGATGATGGTGTCCCCCCTGCCAATGGATCGGCAGGCGGGTTTACCATCTATCCCCACAAAGAGCGGTTAACTGCCGCGCGAATTACGTTGGGCATTAACAGCACGATTGTGTCGTTTACACAGGATCGGAGTCCTTTACTGACAAGGACTTATGAATCAACCGCAATTTCCGCGCAAAGGGCTGAGTTACCCGGGAATCCGCACGTCGGCACAGAAGCCGGGCTGGCACCCAGCGAAAACGGTTAAAGGCCTCAAACGGAAAAATAAGCGACAAGCAGGAAAAAGTCTTTTCCTCTCACTTCGATACGGTTATACTGATAAAAAGCAGGCTGCACTGACGGACTGGAGGGGCATCCTCATTTCGCTCTACGCACACGAGAGGTTCTGCGGGAGAACACGTCGAAACGAGGAGGAGGGACATGAACGCTTCCAGAACATGGGTATCGGTTTGTGCGGTTGTTGTCGGCCTTGTTACAGCCCAAGCGATGGCGGTAGAGATTGAAACCGTGCCAGTAGGCAATGCGGGGAATACCGGCGAGTGGTCGGGCGAAAGCTACGGAGGGTATGGACCGGACTGCATCTGCGGTTCGGTGGACTACAGCTACAACATCGGCAAGTACGAGGTGACGGCCGGTCAGTACACGGAGTTCCTCAACGCCGTGGCCGGCGTTGACACCTATGGCCTGTACATCACGAACATGTGGTCGAGCGATTACGGATGTAAGATTGAACGTTTTGCGGGCAGCGGTACAGTGAACGATCCATATCAGTACCGCGTGGAAGTCGACTGGGCGCTTCGGCCGGTGAACTTTGTAAGCTGGGGCGATGCGGCGCGGTTCGCCAACTGGCTGCACAACGGCCAGCCGACGGGAGCGCAGGACCTATCCACGACCGAGGACGGGGCGTACTACCTGAATGGGGCAACCAGCGATGCCGCACTTCTGGCCGTCAACCGCGAGTCGGACTGGAAGTGGGCGATCACCAGCGAAGATGAATGGTACAAGGCGGCGTATCACAAGAACGATGGCGTGACGGGCGACTACTGGGACTATCCGATGGGCAGTAGTGCTGTCCCGGACAACGGGAATCCCGGCGGAGATACCGGAAACTCGGCCAACTGCTACGATGGCGATTACACGATCGGCAGTCCGTACTGGCGCACAGAGGTCGGCTACTTCGGCCTGTCGGACAGTCCGTACGGCACGTTCGAGCAGGGCGGCAACGTGTGGGAATGGAATGAGGCCATGATCGGTTCGTATCGCGGCATGCGGGGCGGTTCGTTCTGCGACCGCAGCGAGTACCTGCACGCGTCGTATCGCTTCTACGACACCCCAACGTACGAGGACACCTACATCGGGTTCCGTGTCGCCTCCGCTCCTGAGCCAGCACCGCCTGTCGTTGTCGCGGCCGAGTCGGTGAAAAGTCATGGGACAGCTGGCGACTTGGGCTCTGACATGCTGCTGTCTGGTGATGGCGTGGAATGCCGGACCGGTGGGCCGACACAACTGGTCGTCACGTTCGATCAGGATGTTTATGGCTCGGGCAGTCTCAGCGATGTCTGGCTGTCTGCCGGCACGGTCGATGGCGTAACGATTGCAGGGAACACGGTGACAGTGGACCTTTCCGGCGCGCTGAACGGAACGGTTCTGACCGTGGCCTTTCCGGGTATCGAGAACAGCACCGGCCAAACCTATTTAGAGACGTTGTGTATCCGCGTGCTGGCAGGCGATGTGAACGGCGACGGCGAAGTCAGCATATTCGACCTCGTTACCGTGCGCGACAATACTGGTCAACCGGTCACAGAAGCCAACTGCCGCAGCGACGCAAACGGCGACGGCGAGATCAATATCTTCGACCTGGTGCTTGTCCGGGACCAGACAGGGACCCTGGTTGGGCTTGGCGGCATGGTCCTCATTCCCGCCGGCGAGTTCGAGATGGGGGATACGTTCAATGAAGGAGAAAGCGGCGAGTTGCCGGTCCACGCGGTCGACATTGATGCATTCTACCTGGATCGGTATGAGGTAACTAAGAGCCTGTGGGATACAGTGCGGTCATGGGCGACGTCGAATGACTATTCCGATCTTATCGACGGTGACGGTAAGGCGGCCAATCATCCGGTACACAGCGTGAACTGGTATGATTGCGTGAAGTGGAGCAACGCGCGCTCAGAGATGGATGGCCGGACGCCTTGCTACTACACCGACTCAGGATTGACGACAGTCTATAAGACAGGCGAGATCGCTCCGTATGTAAACTGGGATGCCAACGGCTACCGTCTACCGACCGAAGCGGAATGGGAGAAGGCCGCCCGCGGCGGCGCGTCGGGGCACCGGTTTCCCTGGTCGGATACGGATACGATCCAGCACGCCCGGGCAAACTACTATAGCAGTTCTTCTTACGCATACGACACGAGCCCGACACGCGGATATCATCCGGACTTCGATGACGGTGTGTATCTTTACACCAGCCCGGTGGGCCACTTTGCGCCGAATGGCTATGGCCTGTACGACATAGCTGGCAACGTATACGAGTATTGCAACGACCGGTACAGCAGTACGTACTACAGCAGCAGCCCATACAACAACCCCGACGGACCGACGGGTGGCTCATACCGGGTTATTCGCGGCGGGAGCTGGGGCAACCTTGCGTGCTACTGCCGAGTAGCGTTCCGCGGCTACGACGGACCGGACTACCGGCGCAACATCATCGGTTTCCGGCTTGTCTTGGACGCTGAATAACCCTTTAGTTTTTTTGTTCTTTTATCCTTCTATCCGAGCGGCGCGCGTACCGGCGTGAAAACACGGCGATGCGGGCGCGGCATACGTTCATGGGCCGGGCGGCGATCCGCTTGCCCTGCTCAGTGGATGCACCCCGGGGCGACGGAAATACCCGGACCACTGAGACACTGGTGGAAAAGCCCGACGTCCGATTGGTCTCCGTCCAGGTCCCCATCGAGTCGGGCATCCGCACAGAGAGGATCCTCCCATGGCAGATCCGGGCCGGTGATGCAGGAATTGAATGGGTTGAAGTCTTCGCCGTCTACGGCTTCGTGGCCGTCAAAGTCCACGGAGAGCATTTCGAGCACGTGACTCAGGCCGGTGCTGAAGTCATAAACCACCACTGCCTTCACGGAGTCCATCCTCCCCGTTCCGAGCTGCTCGGACAACTTCCTCCAGGCTGGCGTAAGGATTTTTCATCGATCCCTTGGTACGGGTGGTGTCGGGAACGGCCGTCGGATCGACGAACACCCGCCCCATCTGGTGCATGTAGGCGTCGCCTTTGACGTTGATGTCGGCCCGGGTGCAGGAACCATCGAACAGGTCGCTGGAATCGAATGCGAGGGTCGTGTTCCCCACCAGAACCACCGGTCCACTTTGCAGGCGTCGGCGTTTTCGTTAAGCCAGTCGAACAGCTCGTTGATGAAATCGACCTGGACCTGGTCGTCGGATGTAAAACAAGCGAACTTCCTCCCTCTGTCGCTTATCCCTGGAGGTAGATTATCCCGGCCGGAGGAAATCAGCGGCATCCCTTGGCCGAAACATCACTTCCTCCCGGCTTCGCGCGCGTTATGAGAAGCGAGACGATATCCATCACGCGTTGCCAAGCATCGGGTGCCTGCCGATGGCCGGTACCGCGTTCCAGGGTTTTGTCAGCGACCTTTCGTCATCACATTAATCGGAGGGTTCCTGTTTTGAAGTTGGGCGATTGCGCGTCGGCTGAAGGGCTTGTCGGATTCAATAAACAGGAGTCGCAACGAACCGCAGCGCGCCAAGGCGAGCAAACCCCGATCCGTGAAGCTACCCTGGACGCCCAGTCGCCAAAGTGCTTGGCATTCAGCCAAACAGGAGAGTTCCTCATCGGTAAGCCCCGATCCACTGATACCAAGAAGTCTCAGGCGGGGTAAATCGGTCAGGTGGGACAGCCCTTCGCGGGTGAAGTGGCCATCAATATTCAGCCTTTGCAGGCGATGGAGACCGGCCAACGTGGCCAGATCATCGTCCGTCAGGTGCACCCCCGGGAGGATGAGTTCCTCCAATTCGGTCAGGCCGCTCAGTCGCAGGACGCTCCCGTCCCTTCGATCGCGCATGCCCCTCAGTTCCAAATGGGTCAGATCGGACAGCACGTTGAGCTGGTTCAGCCCCAAGACGGTCATACTGCCGTCACTACCTTGCACCCAGAGTTTCCTGAGACGTCGAAGATTGGCCAGGTGAGCGAGACCGACGTCCGTGATCGGACCGACATAGAACAGTGACAGATTCTGAAGAGCCGTCAACCTCGTCAGACGCGCCAGGCCGTCGTCCGTGATGTGCTTTCCGACGATCTTGAGCGTTTTCAGGGACGCCAGGTGGGCGATGTGCTCGATCGCGACGTCGGTAAGTGGGCTGTTCGAGCTGCCGCCCGCCCATAGATAATTCAGCCGTTTCAGATCGGCCAGATGCGCGATGCCTGCGTCCGTGATGGTGTTCTGACGGCTGGGCAGATGGAGGTATTCCAGCGACGCCATGCTGCCGATCGAAACCATCCCTTCGTCGGTGATCTGGATCCGATTTTCCCCCATGCCGTCGAGCGTCAGCTTCTTGAGCGCGGGCAGGTCGGCCAGATGCGCCATGCCGCGGTTCGTCAACAACGTGTTGTGAACGTTGAGCTCTTCGATCTGAGTCACCTTGGCCAGCTGGGCCGCACCGGCGTCCGTGATGTCCATGCCGGACACATCGAGCGATTTCAGGGACGGAATGTTCTGGAGATGAACGAGGCCGGCGTCGGTCAAATCATAGCCCCACAGACTCAGCGCGCGGAGACGGGGCAGCCTGGCCAGGCAGACAAGGTCATCGTCGGCCATCTGATGACGGCGAAGGCTCAACTCCTCGAGCGTGGTGATCCGGGCGAGCAAGTCAGCGCTCTTGCGGGTCACGCCGTAGCCCAGGCCCGAAAGGACTTCGAGCCGGGGCAGGCGGGCGACCACCGCGAACCCCACGTCCGTAATATCCTGCGGCAGCGTCAGTTTCTCCAGGTTCTGCAACCGGGCCAGGTGTTCGAGGCCTTTGTCCGTGATATCCGTAAAATAAATATCAAGTTCCCGCAGGCCCGTCAGCCGAGCGATATGGGGCATGGCCTCGTCACCGGCGACGGGCAGGTTGAACTGCGGACTGGTCGGCTCGAAACGCAGCGCGTCCACGTCGTCCGGCCCAAGCCGCGCCAGCCAGGAAAGATTCCGAATATGCTTACCTGAGATATGCAGCACGACCATTCTGTTTTCCGGGACAGTGACATTGCCACGCGCTTCGACATGGGTCGAGGGCCCCTGCCACATGTGCCAGCCGTCGAGGCTGAAACGGAATTCCTGAGTGGGATCGATCTCGTGAATACCGACCGAGCCAACAGATCGGCCACTGGGGAAATGGAGGACGCGCGCTGGCCGCGGCCCATTGTCACCTCTGGCGTAAGCCGCAGTTGCCGAGACGATCGTAAGAATGAACGCCATCCACAGCCCGCATCGCAACATGTTCATCGTCCAGCCCCTTCCAGATCGCGGCAAATACAGCGATCCATTTACAAGAAAGGCCCGAGAGTGCGTCCAGGAAAGAAAAACGTCGGGGCACGTGGAGGGTAGCTACTGGCTGATCGAGTCACCCGGCAGAGAGCCCTCCACCACCCCCTCCAGCGCGGATGCGAGATCCGCCAGTGTTCCGTTTGCAAGCAGTACTCTGCCGTCGGGCCCAATCAGCCAGTGCGACGGCAGGGCCGTCACTCCATAGAGTCGGCACAGCTCGTTATCCTTCCACGGCCCCATCAGTATCTGCGGCTCGCCGAGATCTCCCGCCGCGATCGCACGCTTGGCCTGTTCCGGATCATCGTCAAGATTCACACCCACGATCTTGATCTTGTCGTTGTCCGCGTACTGCGCCCGAAGTTCGCCCACCTCGGCCATCTCGGCCATGCACGGCCCACGCGACGTCGCCCAGAAATGGAGCACGACGTGGACGTCCCTCCGGCCGCGCAGGTAAAAATTGCCGCCGCCCCACATGCGCCCGGTGAAATCGGGCGCCTCGTCACCGACCTTCGGCAGTGGCGGTTTGCCCAGCACGAGCGGCGCAAGCTCGACCGCCCCATCTTCCCCATCATCGGGCACATCGAAGCGGGCGGTCCCCGTCGCCAGCAGAAGACCGCGGCCGCAGGTACCGTAGGCACGGGGTGCGTAAACGTCGATGCGCAGCTCGTAGGCGCCCGGCTTCAGATCGTCGATCCGAAATGTCTCGGTGTCGATGAAAACGGGGACGTATTGCACATCGAGCATCTTCTCCTCCGGTGTCGGCCGGGCGGGACGCGCGAAGGCGTAGACGTGTTCCTGGGCATGGTCTTCTGCAAGGAACGATAGATCCACTTCATCGGATGGCGGCAACTCGATCCGGCCCGTGACGGCCCGGCCATCCCCGCCGATATCGACGCGGGTGACCTGGCCGGCTACCGGTGTTACCGCCTGCACATGGGACATCTGCCAACCGATACGACGGCCGATCACCATACTGGGCAACACGGGCACATGCTCGAAGACAAACGTACCATCGTCCTGTGTGCGAGTCGTGAGGCCATGATTGTGATTCCAAAACACACCAGGCATAACTTCGTGCACCTGCCCCGGGTCTTTAACGATCTCCCACAGGGAGATTTGCTCGTTCGGGATCGGCGCGTCGCCCGCATGGAGCGTTCCGGTGACGCGGGCCCAGGGTGCGAGCCGGATCGTCGGTTGCGAGCCTACTTCCGACCGGGGCAGGTAGGCGTACCCACTTTCGTGGATGGCGAAGACGGCCTCATCCTCGTCGTTGGGGAGAAGTTCGAAACGCCCATTGTCATCAGCCTGGACAAGCCATCGTGAGGTCATACCAAAACTATGGTCCAATTGCCAGCCTCTCACAAAAGCATAGTTTCCCGTCTCTTTGCCGACCCAGCCGACCGTTGCACCCGAGGCGGGTGACCCATCGGGCTGCTCGACAACACTGGCGACCGATACACCCCGGCGCATCTGAACCTCACAAGGTTCGGCTTCTTCACCCAGCGCGACCGGTGGCGTGTAGGCCGGGTAATAGCCGGCGGCGGTAACTGACAGCACCAGCAAATAATCGAAGGGAAGGTAGACGCCGAAACGATGATCCGATTGCTGAAACGTACCGTCCTGCGAATGGACGGCTTGACTGCTGAGCTGATTGAACGATGCCCTTTTGGGATCGTCGGAGGGCCTGACCAGGCTGCTGATAAGCTGGAACTCGGGAATCGGTTGCCCCGTATCGGCGTCGACGACCTGTCCGGTGATTGTCGGCAAACGGGACAGAACGATCCTTTGCCACTGATCGAGATCCTGGACGGGAACCTGCAGACCGACGTGGCCGGCGTCTTTTTCCGAAAACATGAATTCAAGCGTTCCGTATTCCGGCAAGCCTTCAAGGCGGAATCCGCCCTCACCATCGGTCGTGGTTTCTCGGCGCAAATTGTGATGGCTCGTGGTCATCCAGGATCGCAAGGTGACATTGGCCCCTTCAATGGGTCGTCCCTGCTTATCGACGACACGGCCGGGGTACACAGTGCCTGGTATGAGGGTGATGTCGGCCGGCGGCATGTTCTCCGTGACGGACAGCGTGAACTCGCGCGGGGCATACCCTTCAGCCGAAATGAACAGGAGCCTCGGCCCTTTCAGGATTCCCCCGATGCTGAATGATCCGTCGGCCGACGTCCTCGCGGTCGTCGCGTCCTCGATAATGCCATGGCCATCGCGCAAATAGCTAATGCTGTCTCCCGCCACGATGAGGGCGTTCAGGACAGGCTGCCCCTCGCTGTTTCGAACGGTGCCCGTGATCCGCTCTCCCCATTTCAGGATGGATACGTGCGTCCCCTCACGGAGTTGATGTACATCGACCCGGCGCGAACCAGGCTTGTCGAAATGGTGGCTGATGTAATCGGGATGGATCAGCCGCAAAGAGCCTGGCGACGCTTCCTTCTCCACAACGGCTTGCCACCGCCCCTCTGCGTTGGTGATGGCCGGGTAAGTCAGATTCATAAGCCGTCCGGAGGGCAGCGTATAGAACAGATCGACGTACACTCCGCGGATCGGCTCGCCCTGTTCGTCGACCACCTGCCCCGAGAGGTGCATCGAGTCGTCGTCGCCGTCCTGACCGAGGACCTCCACCTGCCCGGCGTGATTCATCAGACCCAACCACAGCAAGACCAGTGCGCTGCGAACGGCCATAAAACGATCCTCCCGGAAAACCTTAATTCCGCTTGCGATGCTTTTCCGCACCGAGCCGGGGCTGGCAGGGAACGGTCTTTCCAGCACCCGCTTGGGTGGGACTCCGTTCGGGTTGCCGTTCCAGCCGGCTTGTTAAATGCTCAGCGTACACTTTACCCGGGGACAGTTCCTCCCCGCCCGTTAGGTGCGCGCCGGCAGGAAACGTTAAGGCCGTTTTTCTTAAAAATGGACCATTTCCAGCAAAGTCCCCGCCGCCCCCCTACCTGCGGCGTTCCATCGTTCCACCAACGCCCCATTTCGCGTTTTTCGGCTTGAGGGGGGTACGGGGATGCGGCCTTCGTTCGGTGAATCGAAGTCAACGGGCTCGGCCTGGCGGCGAACCGGGCACACCGCCCCTTCGTTTTAAATAATGGCTTGGCTGAGGACTCATTTGCATGCCATAAAAGACACGGAAGGCAAGCCGGCTGGCAGGGGTCGCGGAAACCTCTTAAAATTACTAATCCATGCGGTCAGAGAGGCCGTCTCACGTTGGACGGCGGACCGGATATCCCAAGCCGGGATGGGTACTGAAACGGCGTGGTTGTGCGGGGTGCCGATGGGGCGCAAGTTGATTGTTTCCGTCGTGGTGATCGTCGCGTTCGTGGGCGCGAGCACGGGGGTGGCCATTTGGCTGATCCGAACCGCGCCTGCGCCGGCCGAGAGCGACGTGAGTCGGCCCCCGCTGCTGGTCAAGGGTCTTCGGATCGAGCCGCAGACGGTTGTGGAGCCGATCAGCGGTTTCGGGACGGCCCGGCCATTGCGGCAGGCCCGGCTGTCGGCCCAGGTGTCCGGCGAAGTGGTGGCCGTCGCGGACGACCTTCACGTGGGGATGGTCGTGGAGGAAGGACAGGTCCTTGTGCAGATCGACCCGCGCGAGTACCGCCAGCGGCTGGACAGCGCGCAAAGCGACCTGGCGGCCGTCAAGGCGCAGTTGGCGCAGATGGCCGTCGAAGAGCGTAACCTGGAACGTCTGATCGAGACGGCCCGGCGGGAGCTGACCAGCGTCGAATGGGAGCATCGCCAGGTGGAGAGCCTCTACGAGCAGGGGGCTGCACCCAAACGCGAATATGAGCAGAGCCGGTTGGCCGTCGAACGAATGCGGCGGACGCTGCAGTCGCTGGAAAACCAGCTCGCGCTGCTGCCGACCCGGCGCAGCGAGCTGGAAGCGACCGTCCAGAACCGCACCGCGGATATCGAGATCGCAACGCTGCAACTGGCCCGGTGCACGATCCGCGCGCCTTTCGCCGGTCTCGTGGAGGATAAGTCCATCGAGGTCGGCGAACGCGTTCAGCCCGGGACGCCTTTGTTGTCGGTACTGGACCCGGACATCGTCGAAGTACCGGTGAAAGTGCCCGTGTCGCTTCTGCCGTTCGTAAAGACAGGGCGTGAGTGCCGGCTGTTCACGTCGGGTTCGGACGAGGCCGGCTGGACGGGAACGGTCAAGCGAATCGCCCCGGCGGCCGACTCGCAGACGCGCACGACGGATGTGTTCGTCCGGATCGACAACCGCGTGCAGGAGCGGGTTCTCAGGCCCGGGGTCTTCGTGCTGGCCCGGATCGACGGGCCGACGTGGGCCGACGTATTCGTCGTGCCGCGCGGCAGCGTTCAGGAGGGGCGGGTGTTCGTCTACCGGGACGGGCGCGCAGCCGCCCGGAACGTACGCGTGACGCGCTGGCTCCAGGAACAGGGCATCGTGGCCGGCCTGGAGCGCGGGGACGTCGTTATCACGAGCAACCTGGATGCGTTGTACGACGGCGCGCCCGTTCGACTCGAAGTTGAGATGCAGGCGGAAAACGCACGGGCCGACCGCGTGGCGACCGCGGACGACCCTTTGCATACCGCACCCGCCGACGAGGAGAGACCGGACAAGGTGCCGGTTCGATAAATGAAATCCTTTCCCCGTTTCAGCGTCGAGAATCCGGTCCTCGTCAACATGCTGATGGTGGCGCTGCTGGTCGGCGGTGCTTTCAGCGCGCCGGCGCTGGTGCGCGAGCTGACCCCCGAGTGGCGGCCCGACAAGGTGATAATCACCACGCCCTATCCCGGTGCCACGCCGTTGGAGGTGGAAAAGGGCATTACGATCAAGATCGAGGAGGCGATCAAGGACCAGGAGCACATCGAGAAGATCGACTGCACGATCGTGGAGGGGCTGAGCTCGGTGGTCGTTTCCATGACCAGCGAGGCCAGCGACATCGATCAGGTGGTCAACGACTTTAAGGCGGCGGTGGACGCGATCCCCCGCGATGATTTTCCGGAGGATGCCGAAGAGACGACGGTCACCAAACTCGAACCGACACTTCCGGTGATCTCGATCGCCTTGTACGGGCCCGTCGGCGAGAAAGAGCTCAAGGAAGCCGGCGAGAGGTTGCGCGACGACCTGCTGAGGCTGCCGGGCATCAGCAAGGTTCAGTTGAGCGGGACGCGCAAGGGGGAATTGTCCGTCGGGATCGTACCGGAGCAGCTTGTCGCCTATCATCTGTCGCTGCGCGACGTGGCCGACGCCATCGCCCATGCCAACCTCGACCTTCCCGGCGGCCAGCTCAAGACGTCCGAACAGAATGTCGCGGTGCGCACGCTCGGCGAGACGGACGAGGCGGAGTTCATCGCCGAGACGATTGTGCGGACCACGGCGGACGGCCAGGTCGTACGCGTTCGCGACCTCGGGCAGGTCATCGACGGTTTCGAGGACAGCGATGTGCGAAGCCGGTTCAACGGCGAGCCGGCCGTTAACATCATTGTCTCCAAGACGCCCGACCAGGACGCGATCGACATCGCCGCGAGGGTCCGGGCGTTCGTTGCCGGCAAGCGGGATGCTCCACTCGAACTCGACTGGCTCGACAAGATCCGGGCCCGGCTCGGGTGGTCCTGCCCGGAAATGGACATCTGGAGGAGGGCCCGGCGGGAACCGATGCCCGAGGGCCTCCAGATCAAGGCGCACACGGACCTGTCGCGTTTCATCGAGGGCCGACTCGACCTGTTGAAGAACAACGGCCTGTGGGGCCTGGCGCTCGTCTTCCTGTCGCTGCTGATCTTCTTGAACTGGCGGATCGCGTTCTGGGTGATGATGGGGCTCATCCTGTCGATCAGCGGGTCGATGCTGCTGATGAACCTGCTCGGCGTTTCGCTCAACATGATCACGATGTTCGGGTTGATCATCGTACTGGGGCTCATCGTCGATGACGCGATCGTCGTGGGCGAGAACGTCTACGCGCGCGTCGAGCGCGGCGAGGCGCCGAAGCTTGCGGCCGTCAGGGGGACCGAGGAGGTCACCTGGCCGGTCATCGTCGCGGTGATGACGACGATCGGCGCGTTCGTTCCGCTGCTGTTCATCGAAGGGCAGATGGGCGATTTCATGGGGCTTCTGCCGGTGGTCGTGACCTGTGCGCTGACGATCTCGCTCATCGAGGCGCTGATGATCCTCCCATCGCACCTGGCTGAAACGCTCAAGCCGGTGCAGCGCAATCTTCAGGCGCGCCCGCGGCACCGGCTCGTTCAGCGAATCCAGCCGCTGCGCGACCGCCAGCAACGATTCGTGCGCGAGGTGCTCGGCAGGCAATACGAACGCCTTCTTCGGACGGCCGTCGCGAACCGGTACGTCACGATTACCATCATGGTCGGCATCATGATCATCTGGGGCGGGGTCGTGGCCAGCGGGCGGCTCCCGTTCGTGTTCATGCAGGACATGGACTCCGAAATGCTTGTGGCTCGCCTGGAGATGCCGGTGGGCACCCCCGTCGAGCAGACCGAGGCGACCATCCAGCGGGTCGAGGACGCGGTGCTCGCGCTGGATCCCTCGGAATTGAGCTCGGCCTACACGATTGTCGGCGTCGATCTCCAGTTGGGCGAGGAAGGCGCCACGGGCAGCGTCCGCTCGCACAAGGCCCAGGTGCTCATCGAGCTGACGACGATCGACAAGCGCGATCGCCGCAGCGACGAGATCATCGCCGATCTTCGTGCGGCGACGGCTGACATCGCCGGGGTCGAGTCGCTGACCTTTCAACCGATCCAGGGCGGACCCGGCGGCATGCCGATCGAGATCGAGATTACCGGCGAGCATCTCGACGATCTGCTTGCAGCCTCGGAGTTCCTCCGGAACCGGCTCACACGCTACGCGGGCGTGTTCGATCTCAAGGACGATTTCGAGCGGGGCCGGCGCGAGGTGCAGGTCGAACTGCTCGAGGCGGCCCGGCCGCTCCACTTCACCACCCAGGCGGTCGCCACCGAAATCCGCGGCGCGTTTTACGGTCTGGAGGCGCGGACGCTCCAGCGCGCGCGCGAGGATATCGACATCCGCGTGCGGTTCCCGCCCGAACGCCGGCGGAATGTCCACGAGCTCGAAGAGATGTGGCTGGCTGCCCCGGATGATGCGATGGTCCCGCTCACCGAGATCGCCCGGCTCCGGGAAGGGCGCGGCTACGCGTCGCTGCGGCGCATCGACCAGCGGCGAGCGGTCGTCCTGTCGGCCGACGTGGACCAGAAAACCGGCAATGCCGAACAGATCATCGCCTCCTTGCAGCCGACGGTCAGCCAGCTCGAGCAGCGCTACCACGGTTTGCGGATCCACTTCGCGGGCACGAGCCTGGAGACGACCCGGGCGTTCGGCTCGCTCAAGCGCGATTTCGCGATCGCGGTGGCCGCCATCTTCGTCATGCTGGCCGGCCTGTTCAAAAGCTACGTGCAGCCGCTCATCGTTATGATGGCGATTCCGTTCGGTCTCAACGGCGCGCTCGTCGGACACACCGTCATGGGCTATCCGCTGACGCTGCTGTCGATGATCGGCCTGGTGGCGCTGACGGGGATCGTCGTCAACGACGCGCTCATCCTGGTCGACTACGTGAACAGCCGGCGGCTGGCGGGCGATCCGGTCGTCGAGGCGGTCGTCGCGGGCGGGCTGCGTCGTCTGCGGCCGATCCTGCTGACCTCGCTGACGACGATCCTGGGCGTGGCGCCGATGATGGCTGAGACCTCCTTCCAGGCGGTCTACCTGATTCCGATGGCCATCTCCATCAGCTTCGGGCTGGCCTTCGCAACGTTGCTGACGCTGCTGATCGTGCCCTGCCTCTACCTGTGCATCGAGGACATGCGGCGGGGCCTGCATTGGGCGTGGTACGGTCACACGAAGCCCGCACCGCCCGGTGCAGCGGCCCATACGCCCGCTTGACGGGCAGTGGGTGCTGAAATGATCGCAGGCCTGTTCTATTTTCTCACGATCTTTCTCGTGACGATGGCACTCCTGCCCGGTATCGGATCGGCCGTAGCAAGAAGATCCGGCGTTGTTCGCGCAATCGCGAACGGCAAGGGAATAGTTGCCGGCATTCTTCTTCTAACAGGGCTTGCACAGGCTATCCGTATCGGGTTGCTCTACGCAAGGAACACCTCCCATGGACAGGCTTTTGGGGCCAGGTGGAGCGATCTTCGCACATTGGCAAGTTACCACGTCCTCCTGATACTCCTTTGCCTCACTGCATGTTTTATCCTTATCCGGCGACTCGTCACCAAATCCCGGGCCACGGTGAAAGCAACATGTTTGTGGGCGCTCGCGGCCTCCATCGCATGC
>Ga0272443_10003103_pt1 | contig 20069 bp, 14 predicted proteins | sample SSMAcet12_FD_193581 | JGI IMG/M metagenome (GOLD analysis project Ga0272443, IMG submission 193581) | Marine sediment archaeal communities from Little Sippewissett salt marsh, Falmouth, MA, United States - SSM-Acet-12 | ecosystem: Environmental > Aquatic > Marine > Wetlands > Sediment ... | reverse complement strand
TTGACTGGACCGTAACCTGCAACCGTGACTTTCTCGAGATTTCGCCTCTATCGGGAAGTGGAACCGGAGTATTCACCGTATCCATCAAGCCGCAAGCCTACTGGACGGGAACATATGATGCAAGCATTACCGTAACGTCCGCAGAAGCAACCAACTCTCCACAATCCGTGCGATTGTTTATGGAAGTCTATTCAACAGGCACGACGAATGCGCCTTTCGGCAGCTTCGCCACTCCGGTAAACCAGTCAACAGTCCAGAGCAGTATTTCCGTGTCGGGATGGGCGTTGGATGATATCGAAGTGGAAAGCGTCAAAATCTACCGCGAATCAGGGGCCGATTTGGTGTTTATCGGCGACGCGGTGTTCGTGGAGGGCGCCCGGCCGGACCTGGAAACCTCATATGCGAATTATCCCTTAAATTACCGTGGCGGTTGGGGGTACATGCTGCTCACTTATGGTTTGCCCGACCAGGGCATGAGCGCCTCCTACGTGCTGCACGCCATTGCCACGGACAAGGAGGGCAATTGCACTGACCTGGGCACCAAGACCATTTACTGCGACAATCAGAACGCCGTCAAGCCCTTCGGGGCCATTGCCACGCCGACCCAGGGCGGTGAAGCCAGCGGGGCCGCTTATCGCAACTGGGGTTGGGCTTTGACACCACCGCCCAACATGATCCCCACGGATGGGTCGACGATGAGTGTGCTGGTGGACGGCGTTTCGGTGGGCCAGCAGGTCTACAACCTCTTCCGTGCGGACATTGCCGCGCTGTTTCCCGAGTGTTTGAACGCCAACGGCGCTGCGGCCTATTATGACCTGGACACCACGGCCTACGCCAACGGTGTTCACACCATTGCCTGGATCGCAACGGACAACGCGGACAACGCCGACGGTATCGGTTCGCGTTTCTTCACCATTGTCAATACCAGCGGTTCATCAGTTGCGGCTTCTTCTTCCCAAGCGGTAATCCACCTTGCCAGCGAACTTGAAGCCCTGCCGCTTGAATCCTCTTCCCTGGAAGCCTGGGTGGGATTCCCCGAACCAAAGTCTGGACGGCGGATTCGTCCAGATGCTGGAACTGGAATCATCGCCTTGACAATGGAGGAACTTTCCCGTCTGCGATTGGATCTGGATCCCGACTCCGATGCTCCAGCCGATTATTGCGGATATTTGCAGGTGGGTGAATCCTTGCGCCCATTGCCCGCCGGCTCCACCCTGCAAGCCCGTAGCGGTTTGTTCTATTGGCAACCGGGCCCGGGATTTCTGGGCGACTACAACCTGGTTTTCATAAACCAAAAGACCGGACGCAGGCGCATGACGCGCATAACCCTCGTTCCCAAGAGTTTCCCGCTGCCAAACGCAAACGGGTCCATTCAGAACGAAAGTCACTGATCCACAACCGCCGGATCCGTTTTTTCATGCAAGCTTCATGACGGAATGGGTCTGCATTCAGTAAGATTGGGTAGTTCACCTGGATTTGAGCCGTGAGCCATGGATTTATGGGGCATTGCCGCCGGGTTTTATTCCCTAATCGTTGCAATCACAAGGATTCGGTTGTTTTCCGGGAAGCTGAATTCACTTTTCAACAAAACCCGACTGGAAGTCGTCACGTATTGAAAAGGAGAGACGGCAGCCGCATGAGGTTCCGCCCATTTAAGAGGAGTTCAGACCATGAGAATCAAGTTAATTGTGTTTGGGGCGTTGCTGGCCCTGGTTGGTGGTACGGTTTTCGGGCAGATCAATGCCAAGTTGATGCGTTACCCCGACGTATCGGCCGAGCAGATCGCTTTTGTGTACGGCGGGGATATCTGGATCATGCCACGGGACGGCGGCAACGCCGTGCAGTTAACCCGCTCACCTGGTGAGGAATCCTGGCCCCGTTTTTCACCGGACGGCAAATGGCTCGCCTTTTCGGCTGCCTACAACGGCAACACCGACGTATACGTCATGCCCGTCACCGGCGGGGTGCCCACCCGGGTTACCTGGCAGTCCCACGCCGACCGGGTGGTGGATTGGCATCCCGACGGCAAGCACATCCTGTTCGCATCTTCCCGTCACGCCGGCGTCCGCGGAGTGCAGCATTTTTTTCTGGTTTCCCGAAAGGGCGGCTTTGCCCGGCAGCTTGACGTACCTTACGGAGTGATGGGAAGTTTCTCTCCCGACGGGCGACACCTGGCCTACATCACCCGCATTACCGAAAACTATCCCTTCAAACGTTACCGCGGCGGCCTGGCCTCGGATATCATCCTCTTTGATTTGCAGAAGAACCGGGCTGAGCGCATCACCGACAATCCGGCTACGGACGGAAAACCCGTCTGGTTGGGTGACCACATCTACTTTCTTTCCGACCGGGATGCGCAAATGCGTTTGAACGTTTGGGCCTACGATGTCAAGACTCGGAAAACGGCCCAGGTCACCCGGTTCAGTGATTTTGACGTGACTTATCTCTCCGGGGGAGCGGGCATGCTGGTGCTGGAAGCCGGAGGGCGCCTGTACCTGTTGAATCCTGAATCCGGAAAAATCGGCGAGGTTGCGGTTAAGGTGGTCTCGGACCTGGCTGCGGAAATGCCGCGCCAGGAGGATGTAAGCAAGCAGATCGCCAATATGGCTCTGGCGCCCGGCGCCAAACGCGTGATCTTCGAGGCCCGGGGCGAATTGTATAACCTGCCCGCCAAGGACGGTTATGCCATCAACCTCACCCGTTCCAGCGGCGCATTCGACCAGCAGCCCGCCTGGTCTCCCGACGGCAAGACCGTCGCCTATTGGAGTGACCGTTCCGGAGAGTACGAGATCCACCTTCAACCTGCCATGGGGGGTGAAGATCGCCAGCTTACCCGCCGGGGCAAGGGATTCGGTTACACCCTGGCCTGGTCTCCCGACGGCAAGACCCTGGCGTTTATCAATGAAAAGAACGAAATCTGCGTGGCGGATGCCCGGAGCGGTGAAATCAAGGTGGCCGGCCAAACCCGCTGGCACATCACCCATCCCGGCCGTTATTATTACAAGATCTCCTGGTCTCCCGATTCCCGCTGGATCGCCTTTACCGAGAGGCTGGAGAACACCCATTCCGCCATCTTCGCTTACAACCTGGAGAGCGCCAAGAAGCATCAATTAACCAGCGGATTCTACGAGGATTTCGGACCTGAATTCAGCCAGGACGGCAAGTACCTGTTCTTCCTGACGGATCGGGAAATGAACGCCGCTTATTCCGCCATGGGAGACGGTACCTGGATTTATCCCAATGCCACCCGCATCGCCGCGGCGGCTCTGGCGCCGGATGCGCCGTCATTGCTTCCCGTAAAGAACGATGCCCTGGATGCGGAAGAAAAACCCCAGAATCCCCCAAAAAAAGAAAATGGCAAAAAGGAACAGCAATCCCTCCGGGTTACCGTTGATCCCCGGGGCTTTGAATCACGCTTGGAGTTGTTGCCGCCCAAGGCCGGCAACATCCGCGGGCTGGCGGCCTTCAAAGGCCAATTGGTCTACCTGCGCTACCCCAACACCGGTACCGGTGACCGGGATGCTACCCTCATGATTTACGACCTGCAGGAAAGGGAAGATCAGCCGGTAATCGCGCCCGTGGAAGACGTGGCCGTGTCACCGGACCGCAAGTTCCTCCTGGTACAAAGTCAGCGCCGTTTCGGCATCATCAAGCCGGCGCCCAAGCAGAAGATCAAGGATGCGGTGCCCACATCGGGCATGGTCATGGACCTGGTACCCCGTCAGGAATGGCGTCAGATCTTTACGGATACATGGCGACGTTACCGGGATTTCTTTTACGATCCCAACATGCATGGCCTGGATTGGGACGCCATGCGTAAGCGCTACGGCGCCCTGATCGGCGCTGCGCGCACGCGCTGGGACGTAACCAATATCTGTTCCCAACTCCAGGCCGAGCTCAGCGCCGGCCATACCTATACCTTCGGTGGCGACGTCCAGCGGGTCAAACCCGTGGATACCGGGTACCTGGGTGTTGACTGGGAACTCAAGGGCAAGGAGTTCAGCATCAAGCGCATCGTGCGGCCGGCGGCCTGGGATACGGATGAGCGTTCCCCCCTGGACCGCCCCGGTGTCAACGTGAAAGCGGGTGACACCATCCTGGCGGTGAACGGCGTAGACCTGGATCCCGCCAAGGATCCTTATGCGGTTTTTGAAGGCTTGGCCGGCAAGACCGTGGCCTTGAAGGTAAAATCCCCGGGTGACCAGGAAAAGCCGCGCCTGGTGGTGGTGAAATGCCTGACCCGCCGCGAGGAAATGAACCTGCGCCACCTTGAGTGGATCGAGCACAACCGCAAGCAGGTGGATCGCCTCTCCGGCGGCAAACTGGGTTACGTGTACATGACCAATACCGCGCGGCAGGGCCAATTGGAGCTGGTACGCATGTACTACGGCCAGTTGGATAAGCAGGGTTTCATTATCGACGAACGTTTCAACGGCGGCGGTCAATTGGCGGACCGCTTTCTCGAGTTGCTGCAGCGGCCGGTGGTCTACAACCTGGCATGGCGCTACGGCCGCGATCATTCCCAGCCGCAAAAGGTCAATACAGGCCCCAAGGGCATGCTCATCAACGGCTGGGCCGGTTCCGGCGGTGACGGCCTGCCCTGGGCATTCCAGGAGTTGCAGGCCGGCCCCATCGTGGGCGAAGCCACCATGGGCATCCTGGTGGGCCCGGCAACGGGCCACCGCCTCATCGACGGCGGCGGTATCACCCTGCCGGGGGGGCGCCTCTACGATAACGACGGCCACTGGTTCTGGGAGGGCGAAGGCGTGAAGCCGGATTTCCCGGTTTGGGACGATCCCAACCTGCTGATCCAGGGCCGGGATCCCCAGATGGAAAAGGTGGTGGACGAGGTCATGAAGCTTGTCAAGAAGCATCCCCCCCGCCAGACTCCGGCCCCGCCCCTGGAGGACCGCACGGCCAAGGGCCTGAATAAAAAAAGCAAATAGAAGGTTTTCGCTTATTTCCGGGGCCGGGCGTCATGCGCCCGGCCCTTTTTTTTTCAGGCACGGCAATCCGCCATTTGGCCCCCGGTTGCAGAGGCCATGCCAACAACAGATTCTTTCTTCAGCAGGCTCGGATCAGTTGGCCGGTCCGGACCCGATAAATTCCTTTAGCCATTCCTTTTTGGCGTTGTACCAATGCAGGGAGTTGTGAAGTTTGAGTACCCAGTGGTTTTCATCGGGGTAGTAGATGAACCGTGAGCGCACGCCGCGGTTTTGCAGGGTCTGGAAAAGCTCGATGCCGTGGTTGACCGGCACCCGGCGGTCCAGCAGGCCGTGGATCACCAGGGTGGGGGTAGTGAAGTTCCCAGCGCCGAAATGGGGGGAGGAGGTACGGAAGTGGGTGGCGCTCTTTTCCCAGAAGGCGCCGAAACGCCGTTTCTCCGCGCCGTAGTCCGCCGCGTACTGGGTGTACCAATTGTACACCGCCGCGTGGGCGATCAGGGTCTTGAAGGGGTGTTCCCGGCCCAGCAGGATGGAGGCCAGGTAACCGCCGAAGGATCCGCCGCCCGCAGCCATGCGTTCCGGGTTGATCCATGACTGTCCGGCAAAGTAGTCAGCCGCCTTGATGGTGTCGGAATAGGGAAGTTGCGACTGGTCCGGGTTGATGGAATCCGCGAACTCCTGGCCGAAGCCGGAAGATCCGTGGAAGTTGTGCCAGGCCGTGACGTAGCCCCAGCCGGAAAAGACCTGGGCGTTCCAGCGCCAGTGGAAACTGTCGTAAATGGCGTTGTGCGGACCGCCGTGGAGCAGCAGGTAGAGGGGCCATTTCTTTGCGGCATCGAACCCCGGCGGATAGATCACCCACATCTGGATCTCCTTGCCGTTGGATCCCTTGTAGGTCACGCTTTCGTAACGGCCCCAATCCACTCCCGCCAGCAGGGCGTCGTTGAAAGTGGAAAGCTTGACTGGCGTGCCGGTGCGGGTGTGAACCCTCACCAGGGTGGGGGGTTCGGAGAAGCCCTGGCGCAGGCCCACCAGGATCCGCCCCCGGCCGCCCAGGGCCAGGGCGTCAAAGGAGTGTCCCACCGTGAGCGGAGTGGGCGTTCCGCTCGGCAGGTCGATGCGGTAGACGCGGTGGTTGCCCGCGTCGTCAATGGATGTATACACCCGTTTCCCGTCGGGAGACCAGGCCAGGGTGCCCACGGAACGGTCCCAGTCGCCGGTGACCGTTTTATTCGTTCCGCTTTTGCGATCGTGGAGAACCAGGCGGCGGGTGTCCGCGTAGAAGCCGGGAACGGTCTGGCGCCGAAAGGCGATCCAGCGCCCCCGGGGATCGTATTGGGGGGAGTAGTCTCCGGCCGGGTTGTCTGGAGTGATGTTTTTGGCCGGACCGCCCGTGGCGGAAATGGTGAAGATGTCGTAATTCTCCTTCACGCCGGTGGTGTCGATGTCCGCGGCAAAGGCGATCTCTTTGCCGTCCGGGGAGATGTCGTAGTCGCCGCGGCCCGCGCCGGAGCGGGAAAGCTGGTATCCCGTGTCAATGGTCACGGCCATGGGTTCCCCGCCTTCCAGGGGGATGGTGTAGATGTGGGCCTGGCGGTCGTCCAGCCAGTGGTCCCAGTAGGAGATGGGTACGGAATCCCAGGTCTTGGCGGAGACCTTGGATTCCTTGCGTTCCCTGATCCGTTCCGCCATGGCATCCCAGTCTTTCAGGTCCGGCCACACGCGGCTGATAAAGGCGATGCGCCGGGAATCGGAAAACCAGCGGGCCGCGGACGCGCCGGTGGGCAGGTTGGTCAGGCGCCGGGCTTCACCGCCGGAAGTGGAGATCAGGTAGATCTGGGTGGCTTGGTCGTCGCCGCGCTTGGACTCAAAGGCGATCCATTGTCCGTCGGGGCTCCAGGCCGGGGAGGTATCGCCGGCCGCGTGGGTGGTCAGGGGCACGGCCTTTCCCGGCGTGGTGGGCACGCGCCACAGGTCGGTCGCGGGCTCGCCGCTTTCCGGGTCGTATTTTGTGACCGGTATCACGACCCAGCGGCCGTCCGGGGAGATGGCCGGCGCGCCCAGGCGCTGGATCTTCCACAACGTCTCCGCCGTCAACGGCTGCTTTTCGGCTTTCTCTTGCGCCCGCAATCCCCAGGCGAATGACACAGACAAAAACACCGCAACCAACACCACCACGAACCGTTTCATCGACATACAGCCTCCTTTTCCGGCAGTTCCTCCCGGAACCTTTCTCCCCCACATCATACCCGACCTCACCCCAATTCTTCAACCACCGGATCTCCATGTTAAAAATGCCGAATACGGACAAATTCGTTACAGAGGAAGAGATATGTTGTGATACGGGTCGGGGTATATGTTTCCGGACCAGGGTTTCAGGAAGATTTTGAGGAAAGGTGGGAAAAGGGCCTTACGGCCCTTCCAATGGCATTCGCCATCCACCTCCGAAAACTCGGATTACTTTTATTTTAATATCCAGTAATATGGGTTTCAATCATAAGGATTCAGAAAAGAGAAATGTATTCAAAAACACCTCGGTGGAGGGTTATGGAGATTGCCGACGAAGCAGGGGGAGGGTGTGGAGAAGGGTGTTGTTTTCGTCGGGGGTTTCCAGGTAGTGGTAGGCGTTGTTTGAGAAGTCGTATAGGGGGCCGGCGTCGGGGAGGAGGAAATCCTTGATGCGTTTGCCGGAAAAGTCGAAGAAGAGGAAAACCCGTTTGTTGTCACGAGTGTCCGGAGTGCGGACCAGGATGCCATCTTCAGAGGCCCGGAAGTCCAGGAGGTTGGGGATGTGGCCGGGAATGGTGATGCGCCTTTTGAGCTCCTTCCAGAAGGCGGGATCCCCGGCGCGCTTTCGATATTCTTCCATGCGGGCGGCGATTTCATCTTTGACCGGCTCGCGCCATTGGCTTTGGGGAATGACTATGGCGGCCGCGGACTTTCCCTGCAGGTCGTAAATGCGCAGGGAACCGTTGTCCTCCGCCGCGGCGGTGACAATATTCTTTTCGGTCATCTCTGAACCCGCGGCAAAGGGAAACAAGCGGACCTCCCGCATCGGCAGGGGGACCTTCCGGCGGTACAACTCCTTTCCTATCGAGATGTCACTATTCAAGAGGCAGGCCCGGATAATGGTGCCGCCATGGGGACTGTAATCGGTTTCCGCCATATCCGCCAGCCAGCCGGATTCCGGCAGCGGCACCAAGCGGTGACGAAAGAGGTCGAGGTTGTGGCGAAGTTCCCGGGCCACGTTGCCCTGATAGTCGTACACCACCACCTTGCCCCGGGTGGACAGGAAGATTTTGCCCTCCCGTGTGCAGATAAACGCGGATTTGCCGTATTCTCCCGGCCCCTGTCCGAAAGCACCGATCTTCAATGGTTGCGACGCCCCGGGCTTATAGACAAGCAATCCCGCGGCCCGGTCGAACACCAGGACCGTTTTGTCTGGAGCAACCACCAATTGAGCGGGATTGTAAACCCCGGGCAACTCGATGCCGGCGGACATGGTGACGGAAAAAACCGCGATCAGGATCAGACAGGCCAGTCGTTGGCGCATGCAACCCTCCCTTGTTAGTACTCTAAATTATTGCACCAGTAAAAAGAAAGGTCCATCATTAGAATTTGATTTGGTATTGGGGCCTTAAACTCAGATGTTGGAAATTGCAGAATTTCTGCAATTTTCTATTAATTGGAAAATTTCTGCAAAAATTAAGTAATTGCAGAATTTCTGCAATTATTGCGATGTCTCTGAAAGCTTGCTAAAAGAGGTGTTGGTGAGCTTTGTAGCTGTCTGTCTTTATCTTCAATAGCGGGTTTTCCAGTTCGTATCGGGTAAAGGTTTACCAGACGGGATGAACGTAAGGCTGGAATCCACGTACAATTATTTTGAGATGACGGAGGATTGCATGCGTGCCATTGGGATATTGTTGGGAGTGTTAATTGTGGCCGGACTGAACCCGGCGGCGGAAAAAGTAAATCCCGATACGCCACAGCGGGGGGAGTACCGTTTCCCACTAAAGGAAGTCTGGCGGCTCGAGGGTCCCGGTGATGGGTTCTGGGGCGATATCTACTCGGTCATTGTCTCCGCTGACGATCACCTTTGCGTGTACGACTGGAAAACCCTGAAGTATCACATCCTGGACGAAAAGGGCAAACTCCTGCACACCTTCGGCCGCAAGGGCGAGGGGCCCGGCGAGATCCGCCGCATCGAGCAGGCGCCGGTCATGAACGCCGGTGACAAAATCGCCGTCATTGACGAGCAGTTGATTCACTTTTTTGACTGGTCGGGAAAATTCCTGCGCACGGCCCGCAACATCGCCGGCCGGCCGCCCGAGGTTTTCCTGGACGAGCACACCTTTATCTCCGCTCCCCGTTCCCTCCTTGAAGCCCGTGGCAAGCAGGCCCAGGTCGAGCGCGTAGATTTGAAAAGCGGCAAAAAAGAGGTCATCACGTCTTTTTCGATCTACGACGGCGGCGTGCTCCAAAGCGGCCGGGGATCCGCCAACGTGGTGTTCGGGGGCATCACTCCCATGGTTGAAGTGGCGTTTCATGAAGGCCGGTTGATCTACGGCGTCAGCGATACGTACCGCATTACCGTCACGAATCCCGATGGGTCGGTGGCTTGCGTATTCGGCCTGAATCGCCCCAAAGCCAGTGTAAAACGCGAAGACATCACCCAACGCCTGGTGGAGCGGGCCGGTGGGAAGGCCCCCCGGGAACTGCTGGAGCGATTGGCCGCGACCCTGCCCACTGAGCAGACCTACTTTGGCAATATACAAGTCCACGGTGGCTTGATCTACGTGTTCACCGCGGATTTCTACGCCACCCACACCACCCATATCGACATATTCTCCTTAAAAGGAGAGTATCTGTACAAGGGCGTGTTGGCCGTGGATCCGGAGTTCAACGTCCTGCGCCGCAGGTTGGCCGGTGGCCACGTGTACATTGCCCTGGAAAACACAGACGGTGAGCAATCACTGGTTAAGTTCGCCGTAAGGATGCCCGCAATATAGGCCTAACCGGTTTGATTCTGCGCCCAAAGGTTATATACTTGTATATTCCATATTCCCGCAAGGAGATAGACATGAACGGTAAACCCATGATTTTAATATTGGCGGCCGCCATGGCGGCTGTTCTGATCCTGGCCTGTGGCGGACAGACGGGGATTGACTACCCGCAGACAAAGAAGGGGGACCAGGTGGACGACTATTTCGGCACCAAGGTGGCGGATCCCTACCGCTGGCTGGAGGATGACCAGGCGGCTGAGGTGAAACAATGGGTCATTGCCCAGAACAAGGTAACCGATGCTTACCTTGAAAAGATCCCTTTCCGGGAAACGATCCGCCGGCGCATCCGCGAGACCCTCAACTACCCGCGCTATTCGCAACCCATCAAAGCGGGCCGATATTACCTCTTTTCGAAAAACGACGGCCTCCAGGACCAGTCGGTCTACTACATCCAGCAGGGCCTGGACGGCGAAGCCGAAGTGCTTCTCGATCCCAACACCTTGTCCAAGGACGGCACGGTGGGGGTGGGACTGGCGGGGATATCCAAGGATGATCGATACCTCTGCTTCTCCCGTTCCGATGGCGGATCCGACTGGAAGGAATTCCGCGTCATGGAATTGGAAAGCCGCGAGGAATTACCGGACCGGGTACGCTGGATCAAATTCTCCGGCGCGTCCTGGTACAAGGACGGGTTTTTCTACAGCGGTTACGAGGCGCCGAAAAAGGGCGAGGAACTGACCGCGGCCAATCGTTTCAACCGGGTCTACTTTCACAAACTGGGAGATCCCCAGGCAAAGGACAAGGTGGTTTTTGAAGACCCGGAACACCCACTGCGATACATCTTTGCTTCGGTTACGGAAGACGAGCGTTTCCTGTTGTTGTACGTATCCGAGGGCACCCACGGCAATGAAATCTACTACCGGGATCTGGAAGACCCCCGCGGCAAGATCCTGCAGTTGATAAAGGGTTTCGAAAACAACCACCAGGTGATCGACAACATCGGTGACCGCCTGCTGATCCAGACCGACCTGGATGCGCCCAAGGGCAGGCTGGTGCTGGTGGATCCGGCCAAACCCGCCCCTGAGAACTGGATCACCTTCCTGGCCGAGGGCGAGAACGCAATCCAATCAGTGTCTTTGGCGGGACAACGGGTGTTCGTTTCGGTCCTCAAGGACGCCAGTACCCGGACCTTTCAATACGATCTGGAGGGCAACCTGGAAAGAGAGATCGTCTATCCAGCCCTGGGCTCGGCCGGAGGATTCTACGGAAAGAAAAGGGATACCACTTTGTTTTACACCTTCACTTCCTTTATGTATCCGCCCACTATCTTCCGCTACGACGTGGAAGCGGGCAAATCCGAGGTGTTCCGCAGATCCCGGGTGAAATTCAATCCTGATGATTACGCGGTCAAGCAGGTTTTCTACTCAAGCAAGGACGGCACCCGGGTGCCCATGTTCATCGTGAACAAAAAGGGATTGAATCTGAACGGCGATAATCCCACCCTGCTTTACGGATACGGTGGCTTTAGCGCCAGCATGACTCCCTATTTCAGCGCCGGCATCCTGGTGTTGCTGGAGAACGGCGGCGTGTATGCCATGGCCAATATCCGCGGCGGCGGTGAATACGGCGAGGAGTGGCACAAGGCGGGCATGCTGCAGCACAAACAGAGCAGTTTTGATGATTTCATTGCCGCGGCGGAATACCTGATTGCGGAAAAGTACACCTCCAGTGAGCGCCTGGCCATTGCCGGGGCATCCAACGGCGGTTTGCTGGTGGGGGCGTGCATGACCCAGCGACCGGAGCTGTTCAAGGTGGCGTTCCCGGCGGTGGGTGTCATGGACATGCTGCGTTATCACAAGTTCACCGTGGGCTGGGGCTGGGCCGTGGAGTACGGCTCCAGTGACAAGGAAGAAGATTTTCGCTACCTTTACGCTTTTTCTCCATTGCACAACATCAAGGAAGGGGTGAACTACCCCGCCACCCTGGTGACCACTGCGGATCATGACGACCGGGTCGTCCCGGCCCACTCGTTTAAGTTCATCGCCACCCTGCAGGAAAAGCACCACGGCGAAAATCCGGTACTCATCAGCATTGAAACCCGCTCCGGGCACGGTTCCAGCAACCTGACCAAGGCCATCGACTCCCTGACCGACCGCTGGTCCTTTATGTTTTTCAACATGGGGGTCAGAATATGTGAGTGAACACGGCGGGCACACCAACATCCTTCCTTTGTGATGCGTATTTTTTTTGTAAAACGGGCCCGAAATATGGGCTTGTGTGGCATGAGAGGAAGGTTCCATGAAAAAGAAGCCTGTTTCTTCTTGGATGTTTTTGGGGTTGGGGTTGTTCTGCCTGGCCTTGGCGGCTTTGCCCGCCTTTGGTTGGGTGCTGGCAAGGGATTCCACGGGCCGGATCATTTTTACTGTCGCACTCTTGCTGGTATCCGTGGCGTGGCTGGGAAAGTTCATTCATGCAAAACGCTCCCGCGGCCTGGAGAAGGGTGAATTGTAACGCAAGTCAAATGTTTTTCTCTTTTTCGTTGATTTAAATTTCGCCCAGTGCTATCCAAAGAGTAACGGGTTTGGGGCAATCCCTATCCCAAGGAGGGATTTCATGAAGAGAGCCATAGTCGTGGCAGCGATCATATGTTTGCTGGCGGGGCCGGCGTCCAAGGCGGTACAGGCGGAGACGGACACCCAGTTGTTCCTAAGTCTCGGTCTCATGACGGACGACTCTTTCAAGTTCAACGATTTTTTATTGCATCTTGGCCTCAACCTGGACCTAACCCTTAACGATTTCCTGATACTCAGTCCCGAGTTGAACTTGGTCACCAACAAATTCAAGTTCAAAGCCTTTCTACTGGAACCAGCTATTCTGCTCAATCTCAAGTTCAGTGACAGCTTCTTTGTGGGTGCAGGTATTTCAAAATTCTTGGTGATCTCAGAGGGTGACTACTTCGGCTCATCAGACATGGCCTTGAAACTGAATGTCGGCTATTTTGACGAGTACTTCAAGTTCCGCATCTACCTGATTACGCCCTTTAACGATCTTTTTAAAAACAGCCTGATCGGCCTCCAGGCCGGCCTCAGCTTCTGATTTCCAAATCAATGGTTTTTGCCTTTTAGCCTGGTTGTCTTGATATAGGTTATATGTGTAGGTCATCAATCCTTCCTTGGCTGGTTGCCGTTCACCCGTGAGTACTTGGAGACACTCATGAATATTTCCCTTTGCGACAGAGGACGGCGCCTGGATACTTTGGCGGCCCTTCGCAAACACAAAGAGAGATAATCCATGTCCCAGTCCCATGTATGGGATGTGGAGGCTGCCATGAACAGACGCCAGGGAACCATCCGATCAAGAGGTTTTTGCGGAGTGGTAGTGATGTTGGCCCTGCTGACCTTGGGGCTCCCGGCGCGGCGCCGGGTTGAACCGGATGTAGAGGACCGCTTCCAGCGGATTGTGCAGCGTCTGCGCCCGGAAATGGCTGCCCAACTGGACAATGCCGTACAGGCTTTCAACCGGGAATTGATGCAGGCCGGGGGCGAACCAGGCATCCAGAACGCTTCCCAGCGCTACGCCGGTGAATTGATGGCCGGAGGTTCAGGCGGCCTGAACCTTGCGGAAGCCAGGTTTGCCCTGCTGGTGCAGTCGCTGCGGGACATGGAGGTTGACCTGCAACGGATTCGCGATGAGATCACCGCCATGAACCGCTTGAAAGAAAAATTGCGTGAGTCCATCCAGGTGATCCGCGCCCGTCACCGCAAGCTGGCGGGAAAAACCGGAAATCCTCCAACGGGGCAATCCCGATCCCAAACCGGGAAAACGCCGGGCATGGCCGGAGCCGTCATCCAACAATCTGGAGCCGCCATGGTTGGCCAGGCGCCGCCCCCCGGGCGGACCCCGCGGCTGGGGATCACCTATTTCCAAACACCCAAGTGGCGGGGCGTGCCTGAACTTACGGGCATGTCGCGCAAGCAAATAAGTGTTGAGGTGATCGCCCTGCAGGAAATGCAGGGCAAAGTCAACGAGCTGGGCAGGCTCAACGCGGTGAAGCTGCAGGACGCCCTGCAACGGCAAGCCCAATTGCTGAACGTATTGTCCCAAGCCCACGGGATTGTACAGCAGCCCCCCCGGGGTGTCAGGGGACAGATGCGACGCAGCGAATAATCACTCTCGGGGGGATGTCGGCGCAACATTTTTCTGGCATAATGGGTGGGTCGTTTTTTTTCCGAGGTGATGGATGCATATTCCCAAACTGGGCCCCCGGGTGGCCCGGCACCACAGCCCCCTGCTGCATCGCTGGGGCCGGCGGTTCCTGTCGCGCCGGGGATGGCGGCTTGAAGGCAATCTTCCCGACCTCTCCCACATGATCCTCCTGGGAGCGCCCCATACGTCGAATTGGGACCTGGTCTACTGCCTGGCCTTTGAGTTCGCCCTGGGTTTCAAAGCCAATTGGGTGGGCAAGAATTCCCTTTTCTTCTGGCCCCTTGGATGGTTGATGGCCCGGCTGGGAGGGGTGCCGGTCAATCGAAAATTTCCCCGCGCCATGCTGCGGGAAACCGTGGAGTTGTTTAAAGATCGCGAACGTTTCATTCTGGCCATTGCCCCTGAAGGCACGCGCAGCAAGGTGGAGCGCTGGAAACCCGGTTTTCACCGCATCGCCCGGGCGGCGCAGGTTCCGGTTGTTCCGGTTTGCCTGGATTTCGGCACGCGCACCATCCGTATCGGCCAGGCTTTCACCGTTACCCGGGACATGGAAGCGGATATAGCGGCGATCCGGCAATTCTACGCTGGCGCCGTGGGCAAACATCCGGAAAACACCTGAGGAGAATCCACGCATGAGGCGATCCAACTTGCTGTTACGCAGTTCCCTGGTGGCCGCGTTGGGGGGGCTGTTGTTCGGCTTCGATACTGCCGTGATCTCGGGAACCACCGGCGCGTTGGAACGGGTGTTCGCTCTTTCCAAGTCCGGCCTGGGCTTCACCATCGCCAGCGCATTGATCGGTACCATAATCGGCGCCCTGGTAGCCGGCTTTCCCGCGGACCGACTGGGGCGCCGGGCTGCGCTGTTTCTGATCGCGGGCCTCTACTTTGTGTCCGCAGTGGGCAGCGCCCTGGCCGGTGCCTGGATCCCTTTTCTTTTTTTCCGGTTTATCGGCGGCCTGGGGGTGGGCGCAGCCTCGGTGGTTTCGCCCATGTACATTGCTGAAATATCACCGGCATCAAGGCGCGGGCGCATGGTGGCGTTGACCCAGTTCAACATCGTGTTGGGGATCCTGCTGGCGTTTTTCTCCAACTACATGGTGGCCCATGTTGTGGATGCCGCCCATGACTGGCGCTGGATGTTCGGCGTGGAAGCCCTTCCCGCAGCTTTGTTCTTTGTTCTGTTGTTCCTTATCCCCCGCAGCCCCCGCTGGTTGGTGATGCGCAAGCGGGAATCAGAAGCGTCCAAGGTATTGAACGCTTTGGGTTCGGATCCATCCGGCGTGGAGAAAGAGATTCGCGTGATTCGTGACACCCTTGAAGAGCAGAGCGGCGGTGAGCGTGAGAAGTTGCTGCAACGCCGCTACCGGGTGCCCATTTTCCTGGCCGTTATGATCGCGGTATTCAACCAATTGTCCGGTATCAACGCGGTCATGTACTACGCCCCGGACATCTTTCGCATGGCCGGGGCCGGGGATGACGCGGCTTTGTTGCAAGCAGTGGCCGTGGGGGGAATCAACCTGGTGTTCACCCTGCTGGCCATGCGCATCATTGACCGCTTCGGCCGCCGCCGTCTCATGCTGGTCGGATCCATCGGATACATCATCAGTCTGGGCAGCACCGCCCTGGCGTTCAACCTGAATGGGGAAGGCTTTACAACGGCCGGAGGAATCTGGGTGCTGGCCAGCATCCTGGTCTTCATCGCGTCCCATGCCTTCGGACAGGGGGCGGTGATCTGGGTCTTTATCAGCGAGATCTTCCCCAACCGCGTACGCGCGCGCGGCCAGGCCTTGGGAAGTTTCACCCATTGGTTCATGGCCGCCCTGGTGTCCTGGACATTTCCGGTTATCGCCCAGGCGTCCGGGGGCCATGTGTTTACATTCTACGCGGTTATGATGGTGCTGCAATTGTGGTGGGTGATTTTCCGCATGCCCGAGACCCGGGGTGTTCCCCTGGAAGAGATCCAGAAAACCTGGGAAAGCAATGTTGCAAAGTTGCAAAGTTGAAGAGTTGAAAAGTTGAAAAGTTGAAAAGTTGAAAAGGGAAGAAGTTGGAAAAAGGCTACAGGTGACAGGTATCAGGTGACAGGAAAAAGCGGGAATTTGGCGTAGGGGCGGACCTGTGTGTCCGTCCGGGAATTGAAAACAAACCACGGAATACACGGAACGCATAAAAATAACGACGGTAGGGGCACGGCGTGCCGAGCCCACCAGGTTAACAATCATCAACCGCTCGTTGCCTCCCGGCGGAAAACCAGGACGGGGATCGTCCGGCCGTTGGTGGTTATGGTTTTACTGAGGTTGGGATCCCTAGCAAAACCCAGTTTTGCCAGCAGCCCCGCCGAGGGCAGGTTGTCCGGGGTGATGCGGGCGATGGCGCAGGTGATTTTCGGGCGGGAGAGCAGCGAATCCACCAGGGCGCTGACCGCTTCACTGGCGAATCCCCGCCGCCGGAATTCCGGGGCCACCGTGTAGCTGATTTCAGCTTCCCCATCGTCGTTCACGCGGAACCCGCAATCCCCGACGATTGCGTTGTCTTCCCGCCGGAAAACCCCCAGTTGTTTCCATTCTCCTGGGACAATGCGGAAGCTATCCGAGAAGCAATGGATGAACCAGTGGACTTCCAACTCATCCGCCGGACTCCAATGGTGAAAGCGGCTTACTTCGGGATTTTGCCTTAAAGCCATCCACTCTCGCGCCCGGGCCGGTGGGATAAGGCCCAATCTAAAACGCGGAGAAGAGATGGGGCCAAGCGGAAAGAAGCAGAGAATCTCAGTGGTCACGGAAGCATTTTAGCCCAGGGGCTCGAGGAAGCCAAATCCCCGCCACGGCGAACTCACGAGCCATTGGGATAAATTTATATTTTCAACTGGACTGGGCGGCACAATGTGGTACACTTTTGGTTGAAATTTTTTGAGCAAACGATTCAATTTCCATACACAGGAGGCAAAATGTCCAAAACCTATGTAGTAATCGGTGGATCCGCCGCGGGTCCCAAAACCGCTTCCAAGATTCGCAGAATGGCGCCGGACGCGGAGATCGTCATGATTCAGAAGGGGAAGTACCTGTCCATGGCGTCTTGTGGATTTCCGTATTTCGTCGGTGGCGTGTTTGACGACCCCAACATGCTGATTTCCACGCCCACCGGCGCGCAACGCAATCCTGAGTTCTTTTCAAATGTCAAGAACATCAGGGCCGTGACGTCAACTGAAGTGACGGCCATCGACCGTGATAACCATACCGTGCATATGCGCAACCTGGTGACCGGCGAGGAAGCGGACCAAAAGTATGACAGGTTGTTTATCGCTACCGGGGCGACCGCCATAATGCCCAACTTGCCGGGCAAGGATCTGGAAGGCGTGACCACCCTGCAAAGCATGGAAGACGCCATCTACCTGAAGGAGCGTCTGGCCGCGGGAGATCTGAAAAAGGCCGTAATCGTGGGCGGAGGGCTTATCGGTATTGAAACCGGCGAAGCCCTGCAGCTCGGAGGGGTACAGATTACCGTGGTGGAGATGCTGGACCAAGTGCTTTCATTCCTGGACTGGGAAATGGCCAAGCACGTGGAAAACCATATCCGTTCCAAAGGCAGCGAGGTGATCACCGGTTGCGGTGTGGCTGAATTTCTGGGCCGGGACGGCAAAGTGACGGGGGTCAAACTGGCGGACGGCCGCATCCTGGAATGCGACCTGGCCGTGGTGGCCATAGGTGTGCGCCCCAACTCCGGCCTGGCCCGTGAAGCCGGCCTCGATGTCGGCGCCTCCGGCGGTATTACGGTCAATACGTTCATGCAGACGTCGGATCCGGACATCTACGCCGGCGGCGACTGCGTGGAGGTCACCAACCTGGTGACCCACCACAAGATGCCCTGGCCCATGGGTGACGCGGCCAACCTGGAAGGTCGCGTGGCCGCCCAGAACATGGTGCTGGGAAACAACGTGGAGTATCAGGGATTTATCGGCACGGGCATCTGCAAGGTCTTTGAATACGTGGCCGGCAGCACCGGGTTGTCGGAAAAGCAGGCCAAGCGTTTGGGCTACTCAAACATCATGACCGCCATCCAGGCGGCCCCGGATAAGCCCGGGTTCATGGGCGCCAAGCCCGTGATCATCAAGATGGTGGCGGACCGCACCACCTGCCGCCTGCTGGGCATGCAGGTCATCGGAACGGGAGATGTGTCCAAGCGATTGGCCATCGGCGCGATGGCCATTCACGCCAAGATGCGGGTGTTCGACCTGGTCAACCTGGATCTGCCGTACGCGCCGCCATTCTCCCCGGCCATCGACAACTTCATTACCGCGGCTCATGTGTTGCAGAACAAATGTCTGGGCCGCATGGAAGGCATCTCCGCCCTGGAGGTAAAGGCCAAGCTTGACGCCGGCGAAAAGCCTTTTCTTTTGGATGTGCGCGGCCCCGACGAGTACGCGGCCATGCGTCTCGGCGTGGGTGAAATTCAGATCCCATTGGGGCAGATCGAGGCCAACATGGACAAGATGCCCAGTGACAAGTCGGCGGAAATCATCGTTTACTGCAAGATTTCCTTGCGGGGCTATGAAACCTATTGCCACCTCAAGGGCGCGGGTTACACCAACGTCAAGGTCATGGAAGGCGGTGTCCTGGCCTGGCCTTTCCCCCGCGAAAAGTAATCCCGTCCATTCTTATGTATACCCGGCGGGGGTGGTTTCCCACCCCCGCAGGAATTCCCCTCCCCGCGGTGACCAAACTTAAGCACTGGTTTTTGCGACGAAAACAGCGGCATGGCTGCATCATCCTGGCCCGATCTCAGTGGATTGCCCATGGCCGATTCTAATACTGATTGGGGACGGATTATGAATTTATGAATTTTTTGAAGTCATCAATATCATGAGATTGGTCAGGTAGAAGATTCAGAAAAACCGTCAGTTTCGGAGTCTGATGGAAAAATTCATAAATTCATAATCCGTCCCCATTGGTCTGGCGGGGGGGAGATTGATCTTGCGTCCAACCAGCGCCGAAAGAATCCGGGGAGAGGGATCAGATTGGCCTGGTTCTTGAAAAGTATTGAATTATCGGTAATTTACAGCCGAATTTATGTGGTTTTCTTCACGGATGTCCGTATGGCATGGGGTTTGCTTTGGTGAAGTATCCGTTGCGGCGGCTTTGTCTTCAAGCTGGGAGCGCCGGCGAAGCGGAAATTCATCCCAGGGGGGACCAATGAAACATTTGTTGAAAGCGGTGGCGTTGCTGCTGTTGCTGGGCATGCTCATGGCCGCGGTGTTCATGCCGCTGCCCGTAGAGGGTCGCAAGGCGTCATATCCGCCGGGGCTCTATCCCGGGCAGATGGGCAGCAGTGAATATGGCATGACCTGCGGTTGTCCCATGTTCCCGTTCAGCTGCGGTTGCTACCTGCGCTGATGGCGGGTGAAGAGCAGGCGGAAACCGAATGAATGCAGGGCGGTCCCGGCTTTTGGCCGGGACCGCCTGTTTGGTGTAGTTAGCAGGAGGCAGCATGAGGTCTTGTCTGATGACAATGGTGTGCATGTTGATGATGTCCGGCATGTGCCGGGGTGCGCCAAGGGATTTCCGGGTTGTTGATACCTGGACCCATGACATGATGATTGCTGGGAATATAGGCAGTTCAATGGTGGGAGCCAACGGCGATGTGGCGGCTACTTTCTTCAAGATAGGGCCGGTGTGGTTGTCCAAAAAAGGGGCTCACTTGATTTGCCGGCGCGGCCAGGGCCCGGATGAAATCCAGGACTTATTCGGGTTGTGCGAGCACCCGGAAGGGATTGCCCTGGTGGAGCTGCCCTTTCGCATCAAGGTTTTTGCGCGATCCCGGGACCGGTTCCAGTGCAAGCGTACGCTTTGGCTCGAGAGAAGCCGCTTTTACACTGTGGTGTCCTCCGTGCTTTTTTCCCGGGGAAAGTGGTTCCTGG
>Ga0272443_10003102_pt1 | contig 20070 bp, 19 predicted proteins | sample SSMAcet12_FD_193581 | JGI IMG/M metagenome (GOLD analysis project Ga0272443, IMG submission 193581) | Marine sediment archaeal communities from Little Sippewissett salt marsh, Falmouth, MA, United States - SSM-Acet-12 | ecosystem: Environmental > Aquatic > Marine > Wetlands > Sediment ... | reverse complement strand
CGGGGAGAACATCGCGATACTCTCGACACGCCCGGTACCGAGCGTGATCTGGGTCTTGCACTCCTCATCGAACCGGATGTCCGCGTAGTCGACATCGAGCCCTTCGAGGGCTGCACGCAGTTTCTCCTTCATGCTTCCTCCGTATAATGGCGGTGCGTTGGCGCCTCACGGCGCCGGCCGTCGGCCGGTTCCTCAGGCAGAAGTTATGGGAACCGGCCGCCCTTTTCCTTTGACGCGGGTCACCCCGCGCGTGCCTCGTATCGCCGCGGCAGCAGCGGATCGTCCCGGATGGCGCGTACCGCCCGAGTCACCGTCGCTGCCATCCTGAGGAGATCTCATTCACGGTCCGCCGTCCGTTTTCGCGTCGCGCTTCACGGACGTGAGGACGATGCGGGCCACCTCGCCCACCGGTGTCCGTTTGAGCGCATCGATCGCCTCCTCGGGGAGCTGCACAATCCCGTCGAATGCGGCCAATGCGGTCGCCGCGCGCGAAGGATCGCGGCTCCTTAGGCATTCCACGAGTGTCTCGAGGAAGCGCCGATCGACGTCTTGGATGTCCGCGGGCTCGAGATGGTCGGAGACCTGGCTCAGGTCCCACTCACGAAGGCGCGGGAGTGCCCGAAGCGGCTGTGCCACGTGCTGCAGCACCCGATTGTGCGTCGCTTCAAAGAGCGCCTCGTAGACCTGGTCGAGCGCACCCTTCACAGCCTGGGCGACCTGATCGAACGTGGATTCATCCTTCACGTCGTTGGACGCCTCGAGCGCCTTCACGAAGGTCACGGACAGCCGCTCAATCTCGTCGATCTCTTCGTCGCTCGCATTCGCCGTTGCGAGCGAGACGGCCATCCTGTCCAGCCGCTCCATGAACTCGTCGACGTCCCATGCCGTCGCGCCATCCCGACGAAGCGCGAGGATCAAGGCATCGGCAAACGGTTCTTGCTGAGAAGACGTCACGAAGACGCCCTTCCCGTGGCGAACCTCGACGAGTCCGCGCGCCATGAGAAGACGTGTCGCATCGCGCACGGCAGAGCGACTGACGCCGTACGTCTCCGCCAGCTGCGGCTCAGTCGGCAGAGCATCCCCTGCCCTCAGACTCCCCGAGAGGATCTGGTCCGTGATGTCCGATGCCACTTGGTCGGCAAGCGTCTCTCGCACGACCGGCCTTCGGGGTTCGGATCGGTTGGCCATGCAGGATCCCGCCTCCATCATGCCATATGATGTCCCGATGATAGCATGCCTTATCGAACGAGTCAACCCCTGCACCAGCCATGCGAATCCGCTAGCGGGTCCAGCTGCGAAGTCCTCAAAGGCCCACAGCTTCGTTCTTGAATCGCACGAACTCGTTCCGCTACGCAATCGACTGGAGCCATCAGCATCTCCGGGACTGCGCCATCGCCAGACGAAGGTTCTCGCGGGAATCGGGGAGCAGACAGGCGCAAGGTTCAAGTTCTGCCTCTCAACGTTCAATCGCGGATGGCACCGCATGTGTCTTCTTGGCCACGGTCCACAGGCATCTGCCATGTGCCGACAGATTCTCATGCGGCCTGGCGGCGTGGGCACGTCAGGAGGCAGAGACTGACGCGGTTTCCCGGGTCTATCTCAGATGCTCTGGCTTCAATCTATCCACAAACGACGTGTCGACCCAGAGGATGCCTTCGCCCAAGAAGAAGAGGTAGGCGCCGTCGGGAGAAACGGCCAGGAAGCCGCCGCACTGGTAGGACGTTCGGATCCTCTCGGTCCAGCCGCCGTCAGGCTCCCTGTAGCTGATGTAGAGCTCGTCTTCCCTTCCAGTACGCGTCAGAGGGACAAGCACGTACGATCCGTCGGGTGCCACCACGATCGCGAGCTCGTGGGCGTCCGAATCGAAGGATTCTCCCAGCTGATCGGGTCCGGCGAAGGCGCCGTCCACCCAGTGAGAGATCAAGACCCGCTCGCGGCCTGTCATCAGGTCACGCGTGAAGATCATCGATCCGTCCGCGGTGACGCAGTGAATGCGCTCATACGCCGACGAGTTGATCGACGGCGAGACCGACACCGGCTGCGACCCGCCGTCTCCTTCCCGCTCGACCACGTAGATCTCCGAGTCGCTCTCGGCATTCGGGTTGCTGGTGAATTCGATGTAGAGGCGATTCCCGCCGGGCGCGAAGACCGGCCGCTCGACGGGCACGCCAATGCTCTGGGTGAGCGGAGCGATCTCGAGCTCGCTCCAGACGCCGTCGACCAGCTTCATGCGATACAGGTGCATGCCCTCCCCTGGAAGACGGGTGCGCTGGTTCACGTTGGTACACCAGAAGACCTCGCGTCCGTCCGGCGAGGACACGGCTGCGCTGTGTTCGAAGTTGGCGCGCACCGAGACAACGCCCGGGGCAAACAGCCGAGCGGTACTCCCCGGCGGTGTTTGCCCAAGGTACGGTCCGGTGAGAGTTGTGACGTCAGCTGCCAGCGCCGAGACAACGATCGCAAGGCCCAGCAGTAGGATAGAAATCGTGATTCGGATCATGCGAGCCTCCTGAGGCTGATCTGCAGGCCATGCGCCGTGACGACGGAACCGCTCTCTTTCGCAAGGCGTGTTGAGCCGCCGTTTGGCCTCGTGCACATTCAGAGGACCAGCATGGAAGGAGTTCGCCACAGAGGCGTTCCATTGTCAAGATTCGCCGAACTCCAGGCAGTCCGGGGGTACATGCCCTAGCCCGCAAACCGCGAAACCCTGCCCGACTCGGATCGATATGGGGTCTACCTTTGTGTTTGCACAAAGACAGGGATGCTCCCGATGAGGTAGAGTGTCGTTGACGGGGGTATGGCTACTTGGGTCCGCAGCTTCTGACTGCTCAACTTCGAAGTGCCGCCCCGGTCTTCGGCGCCGTCCAGGAGGGGGTCTACCCAGATGGTGCTGGGCGACTCAGCTGTGCTGAGATGCTTGTAGCTCCGAGTGGTAGACGAGACCGCCCGAATCCGAAGACCCGGTCTACGGCAGAGGAGCACGTCAGAGGTTGGTGAAGGGAGAACGCGTTGAAACTGGAAGCGCTTTGGCTTGTCCTCGTCTCAGCCTCCTTTCATGCCTCCCGCGATTACCTCATCAAGACAGCGACGACCAAGCTCCTCTTCTTCGCCTGGTATCGGCTCCTTGCTCTGCTGATCCTCCTTCCGTTCTTCCTTCAGCGCCTCACCCTCCCCCTGCCGGCCGCGACTTGGATCTACATCCTGGTGAGGAGTGCCCTCGATGCGGCCTACATCTACACGCTGGCAGGCGCCTACCAGGAGGGCGATCTATCGCTTGTGTATCCGATCGCGCGATCGGCACCGATCTTCGTGCTGCTGTGGTCGACCCTCATCTGGCGCCAGCCGTTACCTCCCGTCGGCGCTCTCGGGATCCTGATCGTGGCCCTCGGCGCCTACGTCCTTCAGCTGCGAGGCCTGTCAGCTCGCGACCTCGCAGCCCCGATTCGTGCCATCGTCCGCAATCGGGCGGTCCGCCTGGGATGGCTCACGGCGCTGCTCGTCGCGGCCTACTCCCTGATTGACGATCGAATCGTTGAGAGCATCGATCCGCTCGTGTACCTGTACATCTTCGTCGGCGTTAGCTCTCTGCTATACGTCCCGTACTTGCTCCGATGCGGATGGCAGCCGATTCGAGCCGAGTGGCGAATGCACTGGAAGCATATACTTCCCGCCTCCGCTCTCGGCGCTTGCGGCTACCTCCTGGCCCTCATGGCGTTTCGCATCGAGCATGTGGGGTACGTCACGGCGGTACGCCAGGCAAGCATTATCTTCGGTGTCCTCCTTGGCACGGTCCTGCTGCGCGAGCCGTACGGGCGCGTACGTCTCATCGGCTCGTTGGTCATGTTCGCGGGGATGATCCTGATTTTCGTGCTGGGGTGAGCCAAGCTCGCCGCCCACAGGCGGGAGTCCGGGAAGCCGGGGGGACGCGTCCCCGCACCTCTCGCTCGGATTCACGACCCAGGAGTCCAAGGGCCTCAGACGATCTCGGGAAGGCTACCGGCGTCTGGGCTCTCGCCCCTCGGATGCTCTACAATCCCCCGGGCTCATCGTCAGCGAAAGGACGCGATATCCGTGAATCGCCACACCACATGCGCGGCGCTCGTCGGACTTCTCTTCGCGATCCATGTCCCCTTCGGGTCCGCCGGAGCGGAATCGCCCGCCGATTCGCTCCAACGCGAGACGCTCTTCCAGACGTCCACGCTCGACGCCCTGCTTGCGGGCCTGTACGACGGGCTGATCGACTTCGCAAGTCTGTCGACCCACGGCGACTTCGGCATCGGGACGGTCGACCGATTGAACGGAGAGATGATCGGCTTCGACGGCTCGTTCTACCGGATCGACGCGAACGGGGCGGCCCACCCCGTGTCCGACGAGGAGACGACGCCGTTTGCTTGCGTGACGTTCTTCGAACCGGATGTCACCGAGCCACTCCCCGAGGGCGCCGACTACGCCGCGCTGTCGGACTTCCTCACGTGCGTCCTGCCGACGGCCAACCTATTCTACGCGATCCGCGTGGACGGCACGTTCTCGTACGTGAAGACGCGCAGCGTTCCCGCGCAGGAGAAACCGTACCGCCCGCTGGTCGACATCGTGGCCGAGCAACCGGTGTTCGAGTTCCACGATGTGAGCGGTACACTGATCGGCTTTCGCTGCCCGTCGTTCGTCGCCGGACTGAACGTGCCCGGAGACCACCTTCACTTCCTGACGAGCGACCAAACGGGCGGCGGCCACGTCCTCGAGGTGGTGATCGAGCAAGCAACGCTCACCATCGACGTCACACCGGCGTTCTTGCTGTCTCTCCCACCGGGCGATAGCGCGTTTAACATCCTCGATCTCGGCTCGGATACGCAGGCCGCCACCGAGAGGGTGGAGAAGCCGTAGCGATCCGCGCAGGGATCGGCCGTTCCTACGAGACCGGTGCGGCAGCCGAAATCGGAGGACATCTCTGAAACCGCGACCTGCCAAACGTGGATCTGTCAGTTCCGCGTCTGTCGCACCGCGGGACGATTCCGCAACGCAAGCGAGTCATTCTCCTTCGGACATGACCGCCCGGATGCTGCCCGAGAATAGACGAGACTCTCAGCCGCTCTTCGCTGGGAGTTCATGCTCGTGGATCGCCGTCCTCGTCGTCTGTCTGGTTCTTGCAGCGCCCGCCGCGTCGCTCGCGTGCGATACGGCGCTCATGGTGATCGACGTGCAGAACCTGTGGCTCGAGGAGCGCGATTGGCGCACGATCCGTGACGACCACATCGTCGATGCGGTCGCCGAGGTTCTTCGTCTCGGGAGGGAGGCCTCGCTTGCGATCGTCTACATCCAGGACACCAGTGTGGATGCGACCTATGTCGGAGCGGATCGGCTCGGCTTCCCTGAGTTGATCGCGCCGCTTCCCGAGGAGCTTGTGTTCGAGAAGAAGGAGCGCAACGCGTTCACAAACGAGTCCTTGCAGCCAGCCCTCGAAGCACTGGGGATACGGCGCCTGATCGTGTGCGGAATGGCAAGCGACAGCTGCGTCGCCGCGACAGTCGTCGGAGCGCGCGAACTCGACTTCGACGTTATCATCCTCGCGGACGCCCACAGCAGCGGGTTCGGTGGAAGGAAGGCCGCGTTCATGAACACCATCTGGGCCGGGTGGGGGATCCCGCTGCCGATGACCGCCGATCTCGACTTCGCGAGCTACTGTCACGCCTCCGACGCGCCTCCCGAAGGCTGATCGTCGCACCCGGCTCGGCGGGGCTGACGCCCTGACTCGGCGGTCCGCGCGCACTCTGTGTCGGCGTTACTGGGCAGCGAGCGCCTCGCCTCTCCCCACCGGGACTGTCATTCGACTTCGCACGGACCGACGAGGGAATGCTTGCCGCCAGGCAAGCAGCGAGCAAGTCACTTCGCAACGTCTTGCCGATTCGCGTCGATGCAGATCGACCGTGAGCGGCACGTACGCGTGCTACCTCGTCCGCGACAGGGTATCCTCATTTCGTGCCGATGAGGAGGCGCGAGTGGCAGATCGGAACCTCGAGGCGTACTGCGGACTGTACTGCGGCGCCTGCCCTGTCTACCTGAAGCAGTTCGACAACTGGCTGGTCCAAGCGATCATGGAATGGGCCGACTGCGAAGTGAGCGATCTCGATTGCCTCGGCTGCCGGTCGGAGACGCTCTCCCTCTCCTGCCGCGATTGCGATCGGCGCGACTGCGCGCAATCGAAGAGCTTCGACTCCTGCTCCGTCTGCCCGGAGATGCCGTGCGACCGGATGAGGAGTTATCGCCTGCCGCACATGAGTGAGGCGGTTCCCAACCTCAAGGCGCTCCGAGACCGAGGAACCGCTGCCTGGCTCGGCGAGCAGGTCGACCACTGGCGATGTCCGTCCTGCGGGAAGGCGGGCTCATGGTACGAGCAGGTCTGCCTCGAGTGCGGATCCGTACTTCCATCCGGGCACTCACGTCCCAACGATCTCTAGGAATGGCTGCAGCCCCGGCCGCTGGCAGGGCGACTCCGGATCGGCTGGGGAAAAGCGAGCCCCGGTCCCGAGAGGCAAGGGACAGGCCCTGCATTCCGTTTCGCTCGCCGCTCGGGCACGTTCCCGTGCGCAACCTCCGTGGATCGAGCGCGGATCGGATCTAGTCGACCACCTCGATAGAGACATCGTCGATCCACAACGTGCCGGTCCCGAAGTAGACGATCCCGAAGTAGACGGCCTCTTGGTGGGAGCCGATCGGAAGCTCGATCTCCCGGTACGTCCAGTCCGAGGTTCCGCACACCGGATCGTCGTACAGGTCGTAGTACTCACTCGATTGCGCCAGATCGGGGGGCGCGCCGTGCGCCTCGACCCACAGCGCCGCCCACCCGTCCATGTCAGCGCCACGGAGCCAGGCAGAGATCCGGACGCGCCGGCCGCGATACGGCTCGGCGGAAACGTACTGATGAAGAGACATCGAGTGCTGTCCGACGTTCAATTCGCGTTCGATGACACAGCCGCCATCCCCCGACCGCGCGGCCTCCGCCGTCGCCCGCACCGAGTAGTCATCGCAGAAACTACCGACCTTGATCCAACCGTCGGTGCCCGTCTCGAATCCGAGGTTCACCGGCGCGTCGTGAATCGGCCGCTCTCCCGCAGCGGGAACCGGATCGGTCAGCAGCTCGGTGCCCCGGACATCGCGGACGTAGAACAGCAGGTCCGCCTGGCTGGGCAGGGAGAGTCGCGACCACATCGGCAGGCTGCCGAATCGCCGCGGCACGGTGCCCGAGCAGCCCCCGAGGCATCTCAATGGGCGCGTTCGGTATAGCCAGCGTCCCGCTTCGCTCTCCCGATCGACCGCCCGAAGATCCACCCCGAAGGCAGCGAGATCCGTCGAATCAAACGCCCGCTCGTAGCAGTCCTCGGATGTGTGAGGAGCAGGCAGCGACACGGGATCCTCGTTTCGGGCCCCCTGGCAGTAGCTCGTACCCTCGTACAGGGCGAGCACGGCGACCACGAGGTCGTCGCCGTACCGTTCCCGAAGCACCGGCCCGAGATGGAAACCTCCGACACCCATCACGTGCGAGTTGTGTGCCCACACCACCATCTTGGAGCCGTCACCCCCGAGCTGGAGCAGTGCGTCCACGTTGTCGGCCATATCATGGTCCCGCCGATGTACCGCATCGGACAACGAGTAGCGCGTCATGAATCGCTCTCCCTGCTGGGCTACCCCCAGGCAGTAGAGCGCTTGCTCGAACGCGTCCTGCGATGTCGCTACGACAAGATCCGACCTGTGCTCTGCCATCCAGTCGACCATCGACTGCAGCTTCTGGCCACACGGCGTCCACTCGACCGGCCGCCCGTTCGACGGGGCCAGCGCCGCCGCCTTGTACTCGCCGTGGCGGTAGATGAATCCGAGCAGACAGTCCAGCTGCTCCGCGAGATCAGGAAAGTCCTGCGGCACCGCGTGACCCAAGTAATCGACAACGTACTGAAGCGCAACGAACGGAGACTGCATATCGAGGCCGAAGAAGCTCAGCTTCTCCTCCTCGGCTGCCGCTTCGTTGTACTCACGCATCCACTCGACGAGATCGACCATCTCCTGCGTAGATGCAAGGAACGTCTGGAAAACTCGAAGCGCCTCCTCGGCATCGCGCGCGCCTTCCCCGGAGCGCACGTACCGATTCACGATACAGGCCTCGGCCGCTCCCGTCTCGAATGCGATGGCGCGGTACCCCATCTCCTCGACGAGGAATCGGAAGATTCGATGCTTCAACGTGTAGAACTCGTGCGTCCCGTGCGTCGCTTCGCCCAACGCGACGATTCGCGCCGAGCCGATCGCATCCCGGAGGAACGACAGGTCGCCGGAGCGGTCGCCCGGCTCGACGGTGTCCAAGACGTAAGCTTCCTCGAGAAGCCATTCAGTGATCGCCGTCGGGACCTCGCCGTGGGCACCCGCGGCCACAGAAGCGGCGGTGAGCGGGACGATCACATGCGCCAAGATGAGTACCATTCTCGCTTTGCGGCCCGCGCGTATCATCCGATCTCCCCTGTCGCCGGCAGTGTGCCGCGACATCGTCTCGGTTCCGTCACGTCCCAACGTAGCGCAGACGGTGAAATCCGGCATTGCGGCACTCGCCGCGACGACTGCCCGATCGGAACGGATCGATCGGGGCGCGGATCGATGCAGCTTTCTCAGGAGTGGAGCCGGTTCCACCCGAGTCTCGAGGCATCCGCCCGTCCACCGAGCTCACAGAACGCGTGTTCGACGTTCAATCGATGGGCGCGGCGATTCGCGCACGGATTCGCGAACTCCATATCGGCGCATCGAGCCACAGTCTCCTCGACTCCGCAGCCGTCTCTCAGCGCCTGCTCGACGTGATCGTGCAGCGCGGCGAGGTAGCTGCGATCCGCATCGAATCGGCGCCGGATCTCCGAGGCGTCGCGTGTCATCGCCCCATGGGCCGGTATCAACGTGTTGGGGCCAAGCGCCAACAGCCGTTCCAGCGTCAGCTCGTACTGGATCAGACTGTCGCAGACGTACGGAATCTCGAGATCGCTCAACATGTCCGCTGCCCACAGGATGCCATCCTCTTCGAGATACACGACGGCATGATCGACTGCGTGGCCGGGAGCATGGATCAGACGAATCGATACGGGCCCGACGGTGCACTCGTGAACCGGATCGAAAGTCTCGTCAGGGTGAGGAACGGCAAATCGGCGCGCCCTGTCGATCCCCTGCTTGGCGCACCACTTCGTCACCTGATTCGCGACCCGCTTGGCACGCTGATCCGATCCCTCTTCCGGGAAGGCGGCGTGAGCGACGGTCCGGACATTCGACAACCGTTCAGGGCCGAGGATATGGTCCCAGTGTCCGTGCGTCAGGATGATCGAAGTCAGGGTGGCTCCGCGACTCGTGATATGCCGCGCGAGGGAATCGATCTCGCCAGGAAGCAGGCCCGGATCGATCAGGCAGGCCTCTCGATCAGCCAAGATGACCCCGCTGTGATACGTGAAGAGACGGCTCGACGCGATCGCCAGGCTGGCCCCGAAGCGCAGAACCACTAACTCCATACGCCACCTCTCTCGCCAACGATGTCCAGAATTCTCGGAGACGCCTTTCCGCGTACAAGGACCGCGTCCGCGCGCCCTCCTCGGAACCGTCCCGGCTGGTCTTCGGGGATGTCCCGAAGCTCCGGGGCGGCGCAGGAGTCGACCCGCTCGATCCTGAACACTGCCGGCTTCATTCCGTCCGTGCAGCATACGATTGCACCCTTGCGCCGCTTCATGAAGTGGTGTTCGCCGCCGAACGCCGCGGTGCGCACGGCCCCCGGTGGATGTCGGTCCATGCCCAGTCGCAGAACCGCCCCGGCTTGCTCAGGCCGTCGAGGACGAATTCCTCCCCGTCTTTGAAGCTGGGACAGGGCCCGAATCCGCCTCCCTGCTTGAACCGTGCCGATCCGTACGCCCCGGCGACCTCGGTGTTGGAGGTTCGTTCAAGAACCGTGATCTTCAGCTTGGCCCTTTCCCCCTCTACGGATTGCACGGTACGTCGAGCCGTTCGATCTTGAACACGACCGGGCAGAATCCGCCGCGGCGGCAACTGATCATCGTGTGGTCAGGGCCGATGTAGCCCGGATTGCCACCGCACTGGATCATCATGAGATCGTCGTGGATGTCCGCATGCGCGAAGCTGCAGAACCCCGCGGGCACGTCCCGGCCGGCCTCGAAGCTTCGGTCGACCTCAGCGACGTCGCAAGCGCCTGCGTAGCCCCGGCCCAGCTCCTGTCGTTGGATCCGCCGATTGTCCATGCACTTGAGAACCGTGATGCGCGCCTTCATGCGTTCCATGGGTCTCCTTCCGAATTGCGATAGGGCGAACCTCGCCCCCAGGTAGGTTCGCTGATCGGCGTCTCGGGACCGTCGCGACGCGGCGATTGGACAGGAGGCCGTCGGCCGCTGAGGGCGTGTCCGGCGGTAGCGCAGTCGGGGCAAAGGTTCCCGCTTGACACTCGCCACTCAGCCATGGATCCTGATCCCATGACCCAGCGAAGGATCGCCCTCTTCCTGATCATCGTGCTGGGCTTCGCGCTCAGCGTGGGGGCTCACGAAGCATCGAACCACCCGAAGCTCAGCTTCCTGCGAGATCCCGATCTCTGGCTGGCCACCGGCGTGAACCTCATGGGGATCGGGCTGTTCACTTCCCGGGTACACGCTCCGGAAGCAGCGAGATGGTTCGGCTACGGCACACAGATGCTGGGCATCCCCGCGCTGACACTCGGGCTATTAGATGTCATGCGAGGCTCGGCCGATCTCTCGACCTTCGCCAACTTCGGATACGCCGCCTGGGCGCTCGGCGCCGCCGTGGTGGATCACGTGCTGAACATCGAGTACCGGGATCCCGTGAATCCTGCGATCCTGATCCCATACGTGGCCACGTACTACCTCGCGATCGGAGCCCAGGCCGCCGTCCTCCTCGATGAGGGCATCGGTCCCTGGGCCATCGCAGGAACCGCCTGCCTCGTCAACGTCGCCGCCTCGTTCTACGCTCGCGCTCACGAGGCCGACTGATGGGCAACGGATCCGTGACGCAACGCACCGCACCTTCAACACCAAGGCGCTAGCGCAGGAGCCGCCGAGCCTGCCTCCGTGGGAGCTGACGTTCGCTCCCTCAGCTTCGGCGGGTTGATCGGACGTAATAGTTTAGGTGCTATACGATTCGATGACGACATCCACCGGTAGCACCCTGAACGAGAAGATGGCCGAGCTGTTGCGCACGCTGGATCGCGTGGTTTCGCGCCTGGCAGCGATTCAACAGACTCCTCGCGCATACGGCACGAACGCGCAGCTCTACAGCACTGAGATTCACACGATCCAGGCGATCGGCGACGTGGCGAACGCCACTGTGACCCGGCTGGCGAAGCGCATGGGCGTGACGAAGGGAGCCGTGTCTCAGACGGTCGCCAAGCTGGCGAGCAAGCGCCTCGTCCGCAAGCGTGCGGTGCCGGGCAACGCACGCGAAGTCCGCATCGAGCTGACCGACCTCGGGCGCATCGCCTACCGCAGTCACGAGGCGTTCGATCGCAAGATCCTCTCCGCCATCGAGGCCCACTGCGGGGCCGACACCGAGCGAATGGTGGATCTCTATCTCAAGGTGCTTCGGGACTTCGAGGCGATTCTCCGGCTCCACAGCGAGGCAAGCTAGGACGATGCGCCCGGACGATCCGAGGGTATCGGATCGAACGCGGATTCACAGGAGGCATATCCGATGAACGTTACGATCATCGTGTTCAGCCCAACGGGCAACACGCGCAAGGTCGGGCAGATGCTCGAGGAGTCGCTTCGAGGCGGCGGAACGAGCGTCCAGCTATTGGACATCACGCGGCGACACGACCTGTTCGCCGAGGGTGGGTTCACCGAGTTCCTTCGCGAGGAAGTGGAGCCGCATGACGTTCTTTGCGTCGGCGGCCCCGTCTACGCACATCACATGCAGCACACCGTCCTCGACCTGGTGAAGGCCCTCGATCCTCCGCGACGTCGGCGGGAAGCGTACGCGGTGCCGTTCGCGACCTACGGGACCGTTTCATCGGGCGTGGCGCTCGCCGAGACGGCGCGCTTGCTCCACCGAAGCGGCAGGCTTCCAGCGCTTGCCATGAAGATCGACGCCCGCCACTGCTACTCCGAGATCCTCGGCACAGAGATCAACCCGGGGATGCCCGGCGACGAAGCGTGGCCGCACGTCCGCGAGCTCGCTCGCCGGATCGCGCAGCTTCCGCACGACCGCCGCGTGACGAACCTCGCCCGCTCCCCCGACCTCGACTACCTCGGCTGGCCGGACCGGATGAAGGCGCGCTTCCTCATCCGTGAGAAGCTCTTCCAGAAGCTGATCTACCCGAGGCTGGAATTCCGTCCGGAGGCCTGCAGCGGGTGCGGCCTGTGTGTCGATGTCTGTCCGTTGGGCAGGCTTTGCGTCTACGACGGCAAGGTCGGGATTCGTGCCGGTCAGCCGGCCTGTATCCACTGCGGCATCTGCGTCACGACCTGCCCGCGAGAAGCGATCGTGTTCCCCGGCGATCTGTCGAAGTGGGCGAGCCTGCTGCGGCAGGCCGCGAGCGGAAAGGGGTTCATCGCCAGCGACGAGGCGGCGAAATCGGCCGTCTACCCGATCCGGGACCGCAGACGAACGGGTGCCATCCCGAGTGCATGAGTGAGGTCCATTGCCGATGTGCGGCCGATGGATCATGGATTGCAGGCTTGAGCTACAGCTTATAGTAGATCTCGCGATACGGTTCTTCGCTTCGAAACGGAAGCCGCCGTGCCACCTTCATCGACCCCGCGTTGTCGGTGATGCAGCTCCACGTGAACTCGTGGCCGCGCTGACGCGCTTCCTCGGCGAGGAAGGCGGACGCGATTGACGCGAGGCCACGCCCCCGGAACGATTCGACGGTCCCCACATTCACCTCGGCGCGCCCCTGCGCGACATACGCCATGTACGCCTCGCAGACGACATCCCCGTCGAACAACAGGCAGACACCGTACCCGAAGTCGAAGTACGAGTCGAGTCGATCGCCGTAGTATCTCGGCAACTCCCGTCGCGCGTGATGGCAGCGCGGTAGCAGCCCGCGATCGAGCAGCCGCACAGCAAGGTCTACGGGTAGCTGGTCGCGAAGCGACCGGAGCGCCTCGCCTCCCAGGTCGCAGCGGCCGAAGCGGGTCCGCGCCACCACCCGTCCACGCGCCCGGACACTCTCGGGAATCCCTGTGTCCGCGAGAGCCGTCCAGCCGAGCTTCCCGGCCTGATCGATCGCGGCATGCAGGAACGATTCCGAGGCCGCCGCACTGGCGAACGCTTTCCCGCCGTGCGCACGAACCACGATCTGCTTGGGGTGGTTGCCATGATCCGCGCAGGCAACCCCAGGACAGCGTCCTGCCAGCGCCGACCGCAGGATGACGTCATTGGGTATCCGCGGATCGAACAGCGGCCACCATTCAGGTCGAAGTTCCGTCGTTAAGAGCACTCATGGCCTCCTGCTCCGTCGGACGATCGGCAGGACGCCCTCCGCTCCAGCGAGATCGCGCAAGGCGATCCGAGCGAGCGGCGACTCGGCCCGGTCCCGACATCACTTAGCAGGGTCGATCACCGCCATCGTCAGCGCGCTCGCGGCGGTATCCAGGCACCGTGCGTCGTCTCCGTTTATCAGCACGACCACCGTCGCGCCCTGCTGCGGGAGATGGAGAAACAGGCTCAGGTACCCGAAGGTTCGCCCACTGTGCCCAATCCCCTCCGTTCCGTACAGGTTGACCCCCAGCCCGTAGCCCACTCCCCCCGAACCCGGCACGATGGAGTAGGGTGTGATCATCTGCTCCAGGGCCTCGGCACTCAAGATCCCGCCTCGCAGCAGCACGTCGACCCAACGGGCCAGATCCTCCGCGGTTGCATAGATTGCCGCGGACGTCCACAGCACGTCGCAGATCGTCTCACGATGCGACGCCACGTCGTCGGGGATTCCGTCCCCATCGAGATCGAACCATCCGTGGCAGAGCACGGTCTCCTCGAAGAACCTCTCCGTCCCGCAGAAGAACGTTCGATTCAATCCAAGCGGTTCAAAGAAGCGGCGTCGCAGCTCCTCGGCAACCGTTGTCCCGGTCGCTTGCTCGATGATCATCCCCACAAGCAGGAACCCGGTGTTCGAGTAGTGCCATCCTGTGACGGGTTCCATGCACGGCTCCTCGACATACTCGTCCAAAACCCGTTGCGGCGTCCAATTCGCGGCTGGATCCTCGAGTACGTCATCCCACAGCTTTTCACTGTCCGTAACGTTGCACAAGCCGCTTCGCTGATTGAGCAGCTGGCGAATCCCGACTCCGGGGTCGATGAACGGCCTCTCCGGCAACCACTGCGAGAGCGTATCGTCCAGCGTGAGAACCCCCTCCTCCGCCAGCTGGAGGACGAGCGGCGCCACGTAGTTCTTGGTCACACTGCCGACTCCGAACAGCATGTCCGGCGTGACCGGCGCGGCTCCGTGAGAAACGCCCGCTACCCCAAGCCACATCGCGCCGTCCGAAAGCAGAACCGCGGCCGGGCAACCTTTGACGTCGAATGGAGCGAATGCGCCGTCAAGTGAGACCCGAAGGCTGCTGGCAAGCGCCGGATTCACCTGCGCGGCTTCGAGTGAGCCCCAACAATGACCGATCATCACGAGAAGAACAAGGAGGAGGTGAAACGCTGAACGGGCCATCCTGCAGCTCATCGGCAGGCTCGAACGAGAGCCGGTCGGGCCGCGCCACTGCGACGCCATCGAACTCCCCCCTGTCTACGCCACTGCGGTCCCCCGCGCCGAGGACCGCGATGACCGCGGGCCGATCGGGTTCCTTGCCGACACGAGGACGGCCGAACGGGTGTACGCGAGCTTCCTCTCCTCGTCGAGCGAGCCCGCGAGGACGTCGGCCACGTCTTGCTCGAACGCGCGCAGGGCATCTGAGTCTGCCCTGATCTGCGCCAGCTCATCTTCCCACACGTGACTGAGACACGCCAACCACTCCGCCGAATCCTCGAACGTGTACCGCCCCTCGTGCGGCGTCACACGAACGTCCTCGAATCCGACCGCCTCGAGGAGATCGACGTACCCCTCCGCCGTCGCGGGGCAGTAGCCATGCTTGGTGCAATCCGGGAGCCGGCGGCGGACGAGTTCGCGCATCCACTCGCTGTCGTCCTGCCAGAGCCAGCCGCTGCAGGAGAGGGAGCCGCCGGGCTTGAGCACGCGAGAGACCTCGTTCATCAACGGCGCCCCGCGGAGAACCTGCCCGGTCTCGAAATCGTAGTCCTCGTCCAGCCCGACCATCCCCATGACGACCGCATCGAAGGCACCGCCGGGAAACGTCATCGCCTCGCCGTTCATCCACACGTTCTCGGCGTTTCGAATTCCGCGCTTTGCGATGTCTTCTTGGAGCCAGCCGACCCACTCCTCGTCAACGTCGATGCCGACGACGCTCCCGGCGGAGCCGACCCGCTCAAGCGCAGGGAAGAGCGTCCCGCCTCCCGCCGAACCGACGTCGAGCACGCGCATCCCCGGTCGGAGGTCAGCCGATGAAATCAATGCCCGCGCCATCTCCCCCCACACCGCCGACTCTCTATACGTCCCGCTCCAGAGGTCCGTCATCGGCCACCTCCTCATGCGATCGAAGAGCGTCTACAAGCGAGTTCCACTCAGCCTAACCGAGGCAGGGGGTCGTTGTCCCGGAATGCGGGAGCGCCTACGCGTATCCCGGGGGGATCTTCACCGCGAAAACGCACCGATCCGCTCCGTCGAGCATCGTCTCGACGAGGCGTACCTCCGGCTTCACGCCGAACACGGTCTCCCACTCCTGCACGTACCAGCCTCCCGAGCAATGGCAGAAGGTCCGCGACACGGGCTTCCCCTCCCGGATGGCGTCGCGGACGAGCGGGCAGAAGCAGGCGTGGTAGCGCTTCTCGGCCGGGTCGGTCGCCTGGTCGTACGCCTCCTGTCGCGCGGGCCGTCGCTCGATGTAGAGAAGCGGCTCGTCGCCCGCTTCATCGATCCAGTAGTTGCTGCCCAGCAGCGACTCCTCCGTAATCGCCTTCACCAGCTTGTGCAGATCGTGACCGGCGCCGTCCCACGCCGCCTTGAGGATCTCGCCGCTCTGGACGATGTAGTGATGCGCGCAAGGGTTGAGGATGCACGCGCGTGCCCGCTCGTCTTGGATCTCGCTGTCCAGCCTCGCGACCGCTCGCCGGATCCAGTCGGCCGCACGCTCTCCATCGAGCGCCTCGACCAGGCCATCGCTTCCGGAGAGAATCGGCTCGGCAGCCTTCGCGCCGGCGTATCGGATCACGCCGTCGCGGAAGGCGTCGAGCCAGATCGGCAGGTGATACGGGTAGAGGACCTCGAGCACGAACCGCTCGTCGTCCGTGCCGACGGTATCAAGTCCCCCGTGATAGACGAAGCGGGCGGGGTCGTCCCCCACGAGGATCTTCCTCGTTCCAACGAACTCCACGAACTCCCTCCACGTGTCGGCGAAGCTCGCCCCCTCGGGCCCGCCGACCAGCGGGCCGTCGTGCGTGAGCGAGAGAAACACAAGCCCGGGCAGCGTCTTACCGATGAACCCGTCCCGCTCCGTCGGCTCTCGGACGGGAAACGCAAGCTCGAAGTCGATCGCTCCCCCGCGAGGAACGCCGAGCTGCAGCGCCATCGGGGGACCGGCGAGCACATCCGCGACAACCGGTAGCAGCTCGGCGATCGCACGTGCAGCCTCGTTGCGGGCAGCCAGCGATCGACGGGCAGTCAGGGCGTGCAACGGAGCGACACGCTTGATTCGGACATCGATGGCCATTGGGACCTCCCTCGCGTACGTAGAGCGGCCGATGAAAGACTGCGGCCGGCGCGTTGCGTCTCCGTCTCGCTGGTGCGCCTCGCTGGGATGGGAAGCACAGCCGGACCGCCGACGCGTTTCCCTGCACGAACGCCTCGGAGCCGCCGTCCCACGGCTCTGCGCCTGGAACGGGCGTCGTCTTGACACTCTCCGGCGATCCGGTCTATGCTGACACACCGCCCTTGCGGCGAGACCATCGAAAAGGGGGTGATCGCATGCACATGTCTACGGTGCCGGCGGTATCCCCTACAGGATCGGCCGAGTAGCAACAGTTTCGACCGCGCTGTCAGGCAGCCTTGTGCTGTTCATGCAGCGGCCGTCGGCGCCTCTCTCGGAGAGGCCTGCATTGCGTTCTCACTACGAGGTTTCCTTCCCGCGCCGGCATGCCGTTTGGAAGCCGCCGGTGTATTCGAACCTCGTAGCTGGCGCGCGACAGGATCGTCGCGGCGTAGTCGCCGCCATGTGCACCCAACCACAGAGGAGGCCTGACCGAATGACCGCATCCCATGCGCTGCCGCTGGAATCCTGGAATCGAAGCGGGATCGACCCGCTGTTCGCATCCCGCTACCCGAGGCTGCTCGAAGTCGAGGCCGTTCTGGCCGGGAAGACAAGGGGAGCGCTCTACGTCGATCGGCGTACTCGCCCTCGAGCCGCCGCATTGAACGTCGGCGCCGGCTGGCATGTCGTCGGCCGGCCGGATTCGGGCTTCTTGCAGTCGATCAACCGTCTTCTGCCGCGGGACACGTACTCGATTCTCATTCTCCCAGAAGCGCAGACGCGGGAGTGGCTTCCCCTGCTCTCGGAGAACCTCTACTTCGTTCGAGCTCGAAGCCGCTATGCGGAGCGAACGGGGGCCGCTGCACGCGAAGTTCCCTGTCCACAGGGCTATCGCTTGAAGCCCATCGACGGTGCGCTTCTTGGAGGAGGAGCAGCGGGCATCGACGATCTCAAGGCACGCATCTTGAATACGTGGAACTCCCTCGAGGACTTCCAAACGGAGGGCTTCGGGTTCGTCTTGCTGCACGAGTCGAAGATTGTGGGGTGCTCACTCACCGACTACGTCTGCGGGAACCGCTGCGAGATCGGCGTGGAGATCGACGGGGAGCATCGTTTGCAGGGACTCGGCACGTTCGTCGCTACGAGCACCGCGAACGAGGCACTCGTACGAGGCATCCATCGCGTCGGATGGATGAGCTGGGCCAGCAACCACGGCTCGGTTGCTGTGTCACGAAACGCCGGTTTCCTCGACGTCTGCGAATACGATGTCTACATCAACCACTGGCCCGCGGAGAATCCAAGCGACCTCACCCAAGAGGAGTTCCGAGCCTTCGCCGAGGACTATGAAGACCGATTTTCCAAGGATCCCCCCTCCGACAGCGGCTATCCCCACATCGTCGCCGCGACGGCCTGGGCGCTCGCAGGGAGTGGACAGAAGTGCCGTGCCCAGCTCCATTGCGCGATCGACATGGGGTGGCTACGAACCGTCGATCAACTGCACGACCTATGGCCCGAGCTGTTCGATGCCGAAGGGCGCACAAGACGACAGCCGTGGGTGGAGCTACTCTGCCGTCTGGAGCAGGTTCCGTGAGGGCGGTCCGTGTCGCAGCAGCGGCCCGTCCTCATCTACGCGGGAACCTCCACCATCATCGGGGGCAGATCGCGGACCTCGCCCTGCTCCGTCGGGATCAGCCAGAAGCGGTACACGAGCCGCATCTCCTCCTGAGCCTCGTTCCCGGCGGCCTCTACGTAGCCCCATGCCCAGTCCGTCACCCCGTATGCCCACGAATGCCGGGTCTCCTCCAACGCCTCGGCTAACGCCTGCTCGTAGGTCTTGACCCGCTCCCATGACTCAAAGCCGACGACCTCCCGCCACACCTTCGACGCGTTTAGGAGCGATCCCCCGTTGTTCATCTGGATCTCGACGACTCCGCCGTCGCCGAGGACGGGCACACCGACTCCCTCGACATCGATGAGTCGTTTGAGATACACGGTAACGCTCTTCTGGACAACTTCCTGCCTCTTCGGCTCCTCCACCGCGACACCGGCAATCATCATCCGCGATCCGATCGGTTCGCTGGCGGACCCCTCGCTCCAGCCGAGCTCGGCCGCGTGCCGTGTTGCAAGATCGACATAGGCCTGTTCCGAGAGCGGCGCCGCTTCTCCGAGCGGTTCGGCCGGCCCGGCGACGTACATCGCTCCGCTCAGCTGGTTGATGCGTACGCGGGGACCCCGGCCGGCGATCTCGTCAGGCGAGTACATCCATTCCTTCTCGACCCTATACTCGTAGTCCAGCCACTGCCGAGGAAGCGGCATCGGCAGCACCAGGACCCGTTTCGGCAGGAGTTCCGGAATCTTGGGGAGTACGATGCTTGGCCGATTCGACGCGAAGTCCGACAGGTACTGGATGTAGTAGTGCGACGTGCCCGACGTGTTGGGCTGGTTGGTGAACGACCAGTCGGCGACGAGCGGGTTGGTGTTGATGTTCCAGCCACCCATGCTGATGCACAACGGCACGACGTTCCCCACCGCCAGGCCGCTGATGAACGAATCGGCCACGCCTTGGCCGAGGTTGTTGTAATTGTTCCAGATGCTGTTCACCTGACCCTCGTGGCAGTAGGCGCAGGTCGAGGAGCCGCACGCCATTCGGAGGTTCGAGTTGATCGCGGCGCCCCAACGCTCGTACACGTTGGGCGTGGTCAGCGAATCAGACGCTCCAGCGAACTCCCCCGGGCACTGATACCACCAGTCCTCTGCGCTGTTCGGGCACGGATGCCAGGAGCTGCAGGTGTCGCCGGCGCAGCAGTTCGGCCCATGGGCGAAGACGGTGCACGAGCATTGCCAGTAGTAGCGCAGCAGTCCCCAGCCGGGCTCATCTCCGATGCTGACATTCGACACGTTGGCCTTGTTGCCGAGGGTGTCCCACGAACTCGGCGGGAAGCCGTGGCCGGCGTAGAAGAAAAGCATCGCCGTGTCGATCCCGCTTGTTGTGTCCGTGTCGTCGCCGGGCGTGATCAAGTCGTTGTCGTAGTAGAAGTGGTTGGTGTTGGTAAGGCCGACGTGGATGTGGCGGCGGGTCCACGAATTGGGGCAGTGATTGGTTGCCGTAGCCGATCCTCCCATATCGGTCCCGAACAGGAACTCGTTCGCCGTATCGATGTGCCAATCGGTGTTCCCGTGAGCGGCGATGGCCGTGTTCAGCGTGGGGTTCGGCTGAATCAGCGTGAAGCAG
>Ga0272443_10003100_pt1 | contig 20077 bp, 11 predicted proteins | sample SSMAcet12_FD_193581 | JGI IMG/M metagenome (GOLD analysis project Ga0272443, IMG submission 193581) | Marine sediment archaeal communities from Little Sippewissett salt marsh, Falmouth, MA, United States - SSM-Acet-12 | ecosystem: Environmental > Aquatic > Marine > Wetlands > Sediment ... | reverse complement strand
TTGTAATCGGCGGCCTGCAGAAGCTGGACTACGATATTTTCGACATCTTCGCCCACATAACCCGCCTCGGTTAGCACGGTGGCATCGGCAATGGCGAAGGGAACGGAGAGCATTCGCGCAAGGGTTCGCGCCAAAAGGGTTTTACCTGTTCCGGTGGGACCGAGAAGGAGGATATTCGATTTTTCCAGCTCGACATCGTCCTCGTCCGCGACGGCATTTGCCCTGTGCAGAATTCTCTTACAATGATTATATACCGCGACGGAGATCGAGACCTTCGCTCTCTCCTGGCCTATGACATATTGGTCGAGAAAGGCTTTGATTTCGCGGGGCGTGGGGAACTCTTCTTCTGACCACGGAATTACCTCGCCCTCTTCTCCTCGGCGAATCATCACGGTGGCGGCCTCCACGCACTTTTCGCATATATAGGTATTCCCCGCGCCTTTGATTAGATGTTCGGCGACTCGTTCGTCCCGGCCGCAAAAACTGCATTCTATGGTATTATCGGGCATATGGCGCTACTTCTCCGGCTTTGAGCCTTTATCGCGAGAGAAGACTCTGTCGATAATGCCGTAGTCTTTGGATTCATCGGCGGACATGAAATAGTTGCGCTCGGTGTCTTTGGCGATTTTCTGTTTGGTCTGGCCGGTGTGCACCTGCAGAATTTCGATGAGCTTCTTTTTCGCTTTGCGAAGCTCCTCGGTCTGAATCTCGATGTCGGTAACCTGGCCTTGAACACCGCCCCACGGCTGGTGAATCATTATTCTGCTGTTGGGAAGAGCTGAACGCTTGCCAGCCTCCCCGCCCGCGAGGAGAATCGCGCCCATACTCGCCGCCTGGCCGATAACAGTGGTAGCCACAGGGGATTTGATGAACTGCATGGTGTCGTAAATTGCGAGACCGCTGGTGACGATGCCGCCCGGGCTGTTGATGTAGAGATGGATATCCTTTTCCTTGTCTTCGGCATCCAGGAATAGAAGCTGGGCGATTATCAGATTCGCGATGTTATCGTCGATAGGTGTTCCCAGAAAGATAATCCTGTCTTTCAGAAGTCTGCTGAAGATGTCATATGCCCTCTCGCCCCTGCCCGTCTGCTCGACGACGAAGGGAACAAGCTGGTTGAATTCTTTGTGTTTGGCCATATTAACCTCTATTCTTAGATGATTGTTGCGTTTTCGATAACGATCTCCATCGCTTTGGAAGCTTTAATGTCGGCTTCGATGGAGTCGATGTTGCCCTCTTTGCGGAGGTATCTGTAATAGGCGTCCGGGTCGATGTTGTTCGCGCGGGCGATTTCGGCGATACGCTCCTTTATCTCGTCCCGAGTAACTTCGATTTTCTCGGTTTCGGCTATCTCGTCGAGGATGTAGTTGCCTGTCATGTCGCGGATGACTTTAGGCTCGAGTTTTGCGCGAATCTCGGTCAACTGATCCCCCTCGAGATTCGAAATATCCCAATACCGCTTAATTGTATCTTCGAGAGCCGCCTGAACAACCAGTGGGGAATGTTCGATGGGGTTCTTGTCGATAAGAAGCTCTCGGGCGTTCCGACGCATTTCATCTTCGGCCTCGAACTTTTTGGCCTGCTCCAATTCTTCGCGAATCTTGCCCCGTAAATCCGCTTCGGATTTGACATCTTCGCCAAACTGATTCAGAAATTCCTCGTCGATTTCGGCGGGAATTAGCTCTTTCAGTTCGAGGATATCGACTTCGGCGTCGTGGACAGTCCCGGCCAGTTCGCGGTCAGGCCAGTCGTCGGGGAACTCGAAATGTCCTTCGACCTTATCCCCTGAGTTTTTGCCGATAAGAACCACCGTCGCCGACTCGTCCAGCTTGAAAACGCGTTTGGAGGGAGTCTCCTCCCCTTCTGGCTTGAAATCGACCAGAACCAAATCTCCGGCCTGAGCGGGTCTGTCCTCGACGGGTTTCAACATGCCCCCTCGGTTTTGAAGTTCTTCCACTGTCTTATCGATTTCCTCATCGGCAACAGGTTCGACCTTTTTGCGAAGTTCGAGGCCTTTGTATTCGTTCAGAACTACTTCCGGCTTGACTTCCACTTTGAGGGTAACCGCGAAATCCTTTTCAGGATCGAGTTCTATCTCTTCCTCAACCCGCGGCGGAACGAGGGGGGCTAATGCGTGTTTCTCCAGAGCCTCGGCATAGGCCTGTTTGATGAGTTCTTCGGCGAGGTCCTCGCGGATAGCTTCGCCGTAGTTCTTGATAATTATCGCCTTGGGGACTTTGCCTTTTCGGAACCCCGCCACCTGGGCGTTCGAGGATATTTCATTCAGGAGGGCGGAATACTTTTCGCGCACCTCGTCGGCCGTGTAAGTTATTTCTATCTCCCTCGTATAGGGCTTTGGGGAGTTGACAACGATATTCATTTATTCTCCTTAACAGTTTTTTTCTGAAGCTTCATGCTTCGACAACATAATATGGTGAAAATACGAATATCTCGCGGTGGGTCAAGGTGAAAATTGATAAGGGGGATCTTTTCGTAACCAGATAGAACGGTTATTTACGTATAAGGCGTATTGATTGGATCGCAAAAAAATGTGCGCTACTTAACCCTCAAATAAGATTAATGAATATCTTAAAAACTCCAAGCTTTAATTCTTTCAAGCTGGTGTCTTAACAGCTCTCTTTTTATAAATGGTGCGATTTCTTTTACTGCAAATCAAAAAAACCGCATAAACAGCGAGAATGAGTATTGGCGGATAAACAGGCATGCTATATCGTGCGAAGGCTAAGACAGCGGCATAAATGAGATTGAAATAGGCCAGGAAAATCATTGCTACGTTTGCGAATATTAGTTCTTTCCGAGTTAATATGTATCCAATTATTGATAGAAGAAGAGTTGGAAGTGCCATCGCGAGGAAAACGAGAGATTTGGAAGTCGTCTCCCCATTAATCCAGAAAGCTGGAATTTGCTTGACAATTTTAAGGGCGAATTTGAACGGACTTTTTAGAATGAAATCTTTCATAATTGGGTTGAAAATCTCCTCCCTTTCAATGGGAGAAGGATTTTCGAGTCCGTGTTCGCGGAAGATTTCCTGCTCGCGATCCATAATCTCTCCCCAAATTTCACTAATCGTATTCTGCGGGAGGAAAGAATTGTTCTCCGCCATAACATTTCCTCGAAAAAATTCCACGCTTGCGTTGGACGAAACAGGCACAAATTTGCCGGATACATTGTAGTTTCGAATAGTCCACGGCGAAAGCACTACTATCATCGCGGCAGTTGGAATTAGGAAAATTCTGACCATTCGGCCTTTATCGAGTTTTTCAAACGGTTTTATCCTGAAAACTCTCATTAATAGGACGGAAAAGGCAAGAAAAAGCGGGAAAAGCATAACTACAGACTTGCACAGCGATGTCAAAGCTGTCGCAATTCCGAAAACTAGTAAATTCAAAATTGTTCCTTTAGCAAGAACTTTCGAAGCACTCCAAAGCATCAGGATAACCAGATTCGCAAATAGTAATTCTACCCAATGTCGTGGCACATACCAAAGGCAAATAGGAAATATTATAATTATTAGTCCTGTTAGTAAAGCGATTTTCTGGGATTGAAACGACTCTAACGAAATCAGATAAACAAGACATGCAAGTATTCCGAGAAGCAAGGACTGGAAAAAAACATAGTTATTGTGACTCTCTCCGAAAATTCTGTATATCAACCCTATGAAAACTGGAAATGCGGGTGCAAGCCTAATAGAGCCACCGAGATCTCCGTGAACAGCAAACTGTTTAGCCGCTTTATTGAATCCGTCGGGGTCTCCGGTGAGATTTGGGAATGTTTTTGCAAACAATCTTCCAAATGAGTTGCCAACTACCAAAGCAACACATATTAGAACAACAATTGATATTATTGTTTTCTTATTGAACACTGTTTATTCCTAAACTTGAGGGTTAAGTCTTTGTCAAAATAGGACAAAATAGTCCGAAGTCAAGAAAAGAAGCCGTTGATTACCTCTTCGTTCCGTTTTTTATTGATCTATCGTTCGTTTAATTGTATCTTATTGTCAACAAGTTGATTCGAACCTCAACAGAACAATATTTTTGTGTTCTACAAAAGAAAAATGCGAGCGGGGGGATTTGAACCCCCACGGATTTCTCCACTGGATCCTAAGTCCAGCGCGTCTGCCAGTTCCGCCACGCTCGCATGCTTGTTTTTTAAGGTTTGCTGAATTTCTCATTTTGAGAAATATCGGATTGTGCCATATTTGTGCCACATCTCTTGAACTTATCTCCCAGATGATCAACCGCATCCTGAACGAAGTCTTTCGACAAATGGGCATATCTCATAGTCATCTGGATATCTTTATGACCTAAGAGCTGTTGAACTGTTCTAAGGTTAGTCCCGTTCATAACGAGATGACTCGCAAAGGTATGTCTAAGGTCATGGAACCGAAAGTCTTTAATGCCTGACCTTTTCAGCGCGTTACTGAATGCAGTTCTAATATCCTTCACCGGCTTACCGTTTCTCATGAATACTCTATCGGCTATTCGGTTCTTGTAAAGCTCAAATAGACTATCAAAAAGCATCTTATTGATTGGAATAATCCTGATCTCATTATTCTTCGACTGTCGGATGATTATAGATCGGTTTTTAAAGCTAACGTCGTTCCAGTTTAGATTTAGGATTTCCGATTTCCTCATGCCGGTATTAACTGCAGTAATAATAATCGGTTTAAGGTGGTCAGCTGAAGCCTCGACCAATCCAAAAATTTCTTCTATTGAGAGAAATCTCAATCTCCCCGGTGGTTCTTTAAACTTCTTCATCTTCTCCGTAGGAGAATGAGCAACTAGTCCCAGCTTAATCGCAAATGTGAACATATGACTCAAACACGCCAACTCCCGGTTCACAGTTGCCGGCTTCACTATTTCTCTGCGAAATGACTTATAGTGCTCGATTTGCTCTGGTTTAATATCAGGTAAGAAAACGTCCCCAAAGAAATCCGTCAGGTGCTTAACGCTAGATTTATCTCTTTCGAACGACGATTTAGCTTTATTTGACCGGGAGTAGTTCAAATAATCTCTCCCGAAATCTAAAAAAGAAATCCGCTTATCCTCAAATATCCCCAGAAACTCTTCTTTGGCTATTTTCACCTCAATGTCTTTCAAAGCAAGTTCAGCCACCTTTTTATTCCTGCCTACGGCCTTCCTTGTTCGTTTGCCCTTATAGGTGACATCCAGATAATATGTCTTGCCTCGTTTGAATATTCTCATATCTAACTCCAATCGTGATATTAATTATTGTTAAGCTGAAAGTCAAGCCAAAATTAGGCTTGACTTTCAGCTCTCCTGATTAAAAGAGGAAATTCTCTTTTGGTAAACGAGAATCACGTCCTTTCCTCTGCTTCTTAGAAACCCATTCATAAATTGCGTCCAAATCGAACCTTACCAGACGTCCCAGCTTGATATGGGGGATAAATCCTTCCGAAACCCAGCCATAAATTGTGGCCACCTTAACTCCGAGTATTTCTGAAAGTTCCTGGATATTCAACAATCCTTTTACTTTTTCAGAGTCCGCTTGCATCTTTACCTCCTTCCCGGTTTGTTGCTTCTTATTCTTCTCATTGTTTTTCATTCTAATACCTCCTATTGTTAAGTTTGAAAAACGTATGTCCCTATAAACACGAAAAAATTAAACAATATATATAATAGATGTATACTTTTTATAATTCTGGATTCCAAGTCTATGTCTCTTAATACCTTTTAATAGTAAGGATGATTTGAAATAGGTTCTCTTGAGAACCTCTGCTTGTATTCTTTTGACAGAATCTGCTTCATACCTTATTTTGGTTATGTTTGGAGGATGATATGACCAAACCGCTAACAACATTTCGGTGCGAAATCGATCGCGAATACCAGACTGGCATCACTAGCGAACTACGCAACTACTTCTCGAAGATTAATCGACCACTGGGAAAAACTCCTCATTCGAAAAATGTCCAGCAAAGAAGTTCTCGCGCTGATCCAAAAACTGGAAACCGAAGGATATGCGCGGGAAACTGTCCGTAAAACGATGATGCTTGCCCGGCAGATATTCCGATATGCCATTCGAAAAGGTTTCATCGCGGACGATCCAACTGACGGAATCAAAGTCAAGACACCAAAAAAACAACGCCGAATACGCTGGATCACTACAGAAGAGCTAAACAAAGTGTTCGAGGCTGGAGATGAGTTATACCCTCACCTAAATCATGTTTTCCGATTCCTATATTATACAGGTCTTCGGAAGTCCGAGATGATGTCTCTGCAGTGGAGCGATATCGATATGGAAACAGGGGTTCTGAGCGTGAACGACTCAAAAACACATTCCAACGACTGGCGGTCAATTATGAAGGATACCATCACGATGAATTATAATGACTTAGCAACTAGTTTTCAAGTAGAGAATATCAGGCTCAAAATGGTCAGATACGCTTCAGAACACGGCATATCAGCTACAGGTCGGGAGTTTAAGGCTTCCCTGAAGACAGTCCGCAAGTGGGTTGATCGTTACGATGGCACCAGAAAAAGCCTCACCGACCTGAGTAGGCGACCTAAAACCAGTCCCAACCAGATCCCCAAAGAGGTGGAAGAGCGCATCGTGGCTTACAGGAAGCGTTACCCAACTCTCGGAGCCCGGCGAATCAAAGACGAACTCGGTCTTTCTTGCTCTCACGTGGCGGTTCATAAGGCGCTTCAGAGGAATGGCTTGGTCAAAAAACACCGCAAGAAATGGCGTAGGAAAAGGGATTTGAGGGCAATTAAGGAAGAGATGAGGACTTTCGAAAAGATTCAGGTGGACGTTAAGTATCTCAACGATATTCCTGAGTTTTATCGCGACCTTATTCGCCATCGACTTCCTCGCTATCAATATACAGCACGGGATGTTAGGACAGGATTTACCTTTGTGAGTTACGCTAGGGAGTTCAGCCAAACAAATTCAGTGAACTTCATGCTGAAATTGGCTTTTAGCCTTAATCAGATGGGGATCGACCCTAAAACATGCCTGATACAGACCGACAACGGCACCGAGTTCGTTTCTGGTTTCAGAAGCAGTAAGAGAAGTATCTGCGAGGCTGTAGTCGAATCGATCTTTGCCGGGCATCGGACGATTCCACCCGGAGCATGCACATACCAGAGTGATGTGGAGTCTTTTCATCGGCGAATCGAGGAGGAGTTTTATCGGACTGAGCGAATTAATTCTCCCGTCGATTTTTACAAAAAAGCGGCTACTTACGTCCTCTGGTTCAATTGGATGCGCTATAATCGTTACAAAAAAGGTTCTCCTATGGACATCCTGTGCTGTAGTGATGGGCTTCCAGACTTTATCCCCCTAACTGCCATTTTTCCTGTTCTCTTAGACGGGATTACCCCTTATATTTTAAAACTGGGTGGATACCATGTCCCATTACCGGACAGGTATCGTCTCGATTTTTCTTGACCTGAACCCTCTCCTGGCTTATCTTCAAGTTTTACCGGAGGAACTATGGCCAACCCACTGACCATCTTTGCACGCGAAACGAAGCGTTTCTATTGAAGAGCGAAACTGAACTTGAGGAGATAAAATGGGATTCATCGAAATACTTCTTAAATATCGGAAAATAGCTTTTTCGGAGCGAGATAAAGGCGACAAATTCGAAAGATTGATGCAGGCCTATCTCAAGACAGACCCAAAATACGCGGATATTTTCGACGAAGTTTGGCTTTGGAATGAATTTCCGGGACGACGGGACTTTGGCAAAGGGGACATGGGAATAGACCTTGTGGCCAAGACGGATGAAGGCGAATACTGGGCTATTCAGTGCAAGTGTTACGAAGAAGGCACATACATAGGAAAACCTCAAGTTGACAGCTTCCTTGCGACGTCAAGCAAAGAATTTGAAGACGAAGAAGGGAAGAAGCATCAATTCGCCCACCGGCTTTGGATCTCTACGACAAATAACTGGGGTTCAAACGCCAATGAAGCGATAAAAAACCAGATACCCCCAGTAACACGACTCAATTTAATCGAACTTATTCAAGCCCCGGTAGATTGGCAAAAACTCGAAGAAGGCATCCACGGCGAGAAATCAAGAACACCAAGGAAAGAACTTCGACCGCACCAGAAAGAAGCCCTCGAAAAGGTTCATGAATATTTCAAAGAGCACGATAGAGGCAAGCTCATCATGGCTTGCGGAACTGGCAAAACATTCAATACGCTAAGAATAGCCGAACATGAAACTGACGGGAAAGGGACGATTCTATTCCTCGTTCCGAGCATTGCTCTACTTGGGCAAGCACTGCGAGAGTGGTATGCCGATGCTAAAGAAGGGATCAATGCGGTTTGCATATGCTCAGATCCAAAAGTTTCCAAACAAAGAAAGAGCATAGATGAGGATACATTCAGCACGGTTGATTTAGCCCTTCCTGCTTCCACTGATACAAAGGAAATTCTGAGGCAATTCAGGAGGATCAAGGAAAAAGGCAAGCCAGGGATGACGGTCGTTTTTTCGACATACCAGTCCATAGACGTAATCGCCGAAGCGCAGAAGAAACTAATTAAATCCGGCTTCGGTGAATTCGACATGATTGTTTGCGATGAAGCACACAGAACAACTGGCGTTACACTTAAGGGAGAAGACGAATCAGCATTTGTAAAAGTCCACGATAATAATTTCATTAAAGCAAAAAAACGCCTATATATGACAGCAACTCCACGAATCTACGGAGACGACGCAATAAGCAAAGCCGCACAACACGAAGCCATTCTTTGTTCGATGGACGATACTAAGCTGTATGGCGATGAAATCCATAGAATCGGATTCGGGGAAGCTGTCGAAAGAAACCTCCTTTCCGATTACAAAGTTATCATTCTGACGCTCAAAGAGGAAGATGTTAAAAAAGACTTAAAAGGAAAGATAACTAAGGAAAACAAAGAGATCGAAACCGACGATGCAATTAAGCTACTCGGAAGTATAAACGCACTCTCAAAGCATTTTCTTGGCGATGACGGACGAACAAAGGAAATAGACCCGAACCCGATGAAAATGGCGGTGGCTTTCTGCCAGACAATAGCAATTTCAAAACAAATAAAGGAAATCTACAACACTGCGACCGAAGAATACATCGAGGAACTACCGGAAAAAGATAAGAAGGAAATGGTTTCGGTTTCCGCTCAACATATGGACGGGACAATGTCCGCACCGGTTAGGGACGAGATGTTGGGATGGCTCAAAACGCCGGGCAAAGAAAACGAATGCCGAATAATTACGAATGTTAGAGTTCTGAGCGAAGGTGTGGATGTGCCGTCTCTTGACGCCGTGCTTTTCCTCTCGGCAAGGAACTCGCAAATAGATGTTGTCCAGTCCGTCGGACGAGTTATGCGGAAAGCACCCTGCAAGAAATATGGCTATATCATTATACCCGTAGTTGTGCCTTCAAACGTTGAAGGAAAGGAAGCCCTCGACGACAACAAACGCTTCAAAGTTGTCTGGACTGTTCTAAACGCGCTTCGTGCGCATGACGACCGATTCAATGCCCTCGTGAACAAGATAGAGCTTAACAAAAAGAGAACAGATGGAGTTATTGTCGGCGGTGTTATGCCATCAACAGAGCATGAAGGCGATTCAAAGGGTAAGAAAGACAAGATTAGCGAAGAAAAAAAACGTGCAAGGCAAATGATTCTTCAATTTGAAGATCTACAGAACGCGGTCTATGCGAAACTGGTTCTAAAGGTGGGGAGCAGGCTTTATTGGGAGATGTGGGCAAAAGACATCGCCGATATTGCCGAAAAGCAAATCAAGAGAATCAGCCGGATACTCGAAGAGAACGAAGATAAAAGAAAAAAATTCGCGGAATTCCTAACCGACCTAAGAAGCATTATAAATCCAAGCATCGACGAGGGCGACGCAGTTGAAATGCTTGCCCAGCATATAATCACAAAACCGGTATTCGAAGCCTTGTTCGAGGGGTATTCTTTCGTTAAGAGCAACGCGGTATCTGTCTCGATGCAGAAAATGCTGGATGCGTTACATGAAGAGGATGTGGTCGAGGAAACGAAAACCCTTGAGAAGTTCTATGCGTCGGTTAGAAACAGAGCAAAAGGCATAGATAACGCCGAGGGCAAACAAAAGGTGATGATTGAACTCTACGATAACTTCTTTAAAAACGCCTTCCCGCGTATGGTGGAGAAATTGGGCATTGTCTATACACCTGTTGAGGTTGTGGACTTCATAATCCATTCCGTGGACGATGTTCTCAAAAAAGAGTTCGGGTGCTCGCTTACGGACGACAACATCCATATTCTCGACCCGTTCACCGGAACGGGGACTTTCATTAGCCGATTACTGCAAAGCGGATTGATAAGCAAACATGACCTGCCCCGCAAATATAAAAACGAGATACACGCAAACGAGATTGTCCTTCTGGCTTATTACATAGCCGCCGTGAATATCGAGAACGTTTACCACGATTTAACAGGCGAGAATACCGAATACAAGCCATTCGACGGCATTGTGCTAACGGATACTTTCCAGCTTGGGGAAACAGACGATAGAAAAAAACTATTCTCGGAGCTATTCCCGCAGAATACAGAGCGAGTGCAACGCCAGAAAAAAGCCCCTATTCGCGTAATCATAGGCAACCCGCCTTATTCGATTGGACAAAAGAGCGCGAACGATAACGCGCAAAACCAACCATATCCAAAACTCGAAAAGAGAATTGAAGAAACTTATGTCGCCAAGTCCGAAGCGGGGCTTAACAGAGCGACTTACGACGCATATATAAAGGCTTTTCGCTGGAGCACAGATAGAATAGACCCGAAAAATGGTGGGATAGTCTGTTATGTATCCAACGGCCAGTGGCTGGTCGCCAACTCCGCCGATGGTTTCCGCAAGGTTATCGAAAAGGAATTCTCCAGCATCTGGGTTTTCAATCTTCGAGGAAACGCAAGAACACAGGGGGAACTACGGCGAAAAGAAGCCGGTAATGTTTTTGGTGGCGGAACGAGGACTCCAGTATCGATAACTTTACTTGTTAAGAACCCCAAGTCAAAGAACATAAAAGCCGAGATTCATTATCACGACATAGGCGATTACTGGAACCGAGAGGAGAAACTTGCCATCATCGAGAAATTCCATTCCGTTTCAAATAACAAAATGGAATGGAAGACCTTGAAACCAGACGAACACGGCGACTGGATAAATAAAAGGCACGATGTTTTCGATGATTTCATACCTTTGGAACCCGAGAAGAAATTCAATCTTGATAATAAGTCCTTTTTCAACACCTATGCTATCGGCGTTGCAACAAACCGCGATCCCTGGGTATATAATTTCTCCGAAGAGAAAATCGAAAGCAATATGAAGCGGTTCATCGATTTCTATAACGTACAACTGAAGGCTTATCAAGAAGCCAAGAAGAAAAATCCAAAGCTCAAGGTCATTGATTTCGTGGATTCAGACCCGAGTAAAATTAAGTGGACTGTAAATTTAAGAAAATATGTTGAAAGCGAGAATATTTATAAATTCACTCAAGACGAGATTATAGAATCTGTTTACAGACCATTCACAAAACAGGTTCTTTATTATCATCGACCATTTATTGAAAGACCTGGTTTAAATCCGCGCCTTTTCCCCACGCCTTCTCACAAAAACCTCGTGATTTGCGTTTCGGGTCATGGCGGGTCTAAAAAACCTACGACTATAATCTCTGAGAATATTGTCGATTTGAATTGTATGGAAGCAGGCTCGCAAGCTTTCCCGCTCTATTATTATGAGGAAGCAGGCGGTGATAAGGAACCGCTATTGAAGTGCGTAGAGGAAACCCGGTATGTTCGCCGCGACGGCGTTTCGGATTTCATCCTCAAAAGGGCAAGTAATCAATACGGCGCGAAGAATATCGGCAAGGAAGATATCTTCTATTATGTCTATGGCATACTCCACAGCCCGGAATACCGCAAAGCCTTCGCTAACGATTTGAAGAAATCGCTTCCGCGAATACCCCTTGTCGAGGATGTCCGCGATTTCTGGAAATTCAGGAAGGCCGGCAGGGAACTCGCGGAACTCCATATCAATTACGAAAGCGCTGAACCTTACAAGGGCGTCAAGGTCACCGGAGCGGAAAAAGGCGATTTCAAGGTCAAAAAAATGCGATTCCCGAAAAAGGGCGGCGTTGTCCGCGGTAAGAAAAAGAAAGTCGATGACAAATCGAAGATATTCTACAACGACAACATCACGATTTCGGATGTTCCTGAAAAAGCCTATGAATATGTGGTCAACGGTAAATCAGCAATCGAATGGATAATGGAGCGTTATGCGATAACGATCGACTCAAAGAGTGGAATCAAAAACGACCCGAACGACTGGTCAAAGGAAGTCGGCAATCCGCGCTATATCCTCGATTTACTCTTGAGCATAATCAACGTAAGCGTCCAATCGGTGGACATAGTGAACAGCTTACCGAAATTGGAATTTGAATGATGCGCAAGGTCGAGGGGATGATATTGGAGGGGTAGTTGGCGAATATTGAGCCGGACAGGTCGATTTCGATGCTGGCGAAGATTTCGTAGAATGGCTCTTAAATCTAAGTGAAAGGTAAACATGACAACATTTGATAGCACCAAAGCATCTCTGAGCGATCTTCTTCGGGATATCAGCAAAGGGAAAATTCAACTGCCCGATTTCCAGCGAGGCTGGGTCTGGGACGACGATCATATCCGCGATTTGCTGGTCAGTATAGCTCGCTCTTTCCCAATCGGCGCCGTGATGCTTCTCGAGGCAGGCGGCAATCTCCGTTTCGAGACCCGACCAGTAGAAGGATTAGAGAAAAAAATCCCAAGGTCTTGTCAACCCGAAAGGCTTATTTTGGATGGACAACAAAGGCTTACAACTCTGACCCAAGCAATAGGGCTGGAGACCCCTGTAAATACACGCACTTCGAAGCAGAAGAAAATCCAACGTTACTACTACTTCGATATTCGCCAAGCGATGGAAGCACCTCATGCTCTTGACGAGGCAGTAGTGGCCGTTGACAATAACCGCCAGCTACGGAGCAGTTTTGGTCGACAGATAGACCTTGACCTTTCCACAACCGAGCTGGAATGTCAGACCCTCCATTTCCCCTGCCAACAGATTATGAATTCTGATAACTGGGAAAAAACGTTGCATGCTGTTGCACCGGAAAACTTTGGCACTTATATGGAGTTTCGATCCCAAGTGCTTTCCGCCTTCCGCGAATACCAGCTCCCCGTGATATTGCTTAAAAAGGAAACTTCTAAGGAGGCGGTTTGTCTTGTATTTGAGAAAGTAAACACCGGCGGTGTCCAGCTGTCTGTGTTTGAACTCATTACTGCAAGCTTTGCCGCGGAACACTACAATTTACGTGACGATTGGTTTGGCTCTATTATCCGAAACGTAGCATCTCGCAAGGAGCGATTGGAGAAGGAACCTCTACTAAAAGGGGTTAAGGCAACTGACTTCCTACAGGCCATCAGCTTATTGCACACATTCGAACTACGTAAGGAGGATATTAGAGAGGGGAAGACAGGCAAACAAGTCCGGCCTGTCAGCGCAAAACGTGCTGACATATTACAGTTACCACTTGACGCCTGGATAAAATGGGCAGACCGTCTCGAATCAGGGTTCGTCTCCACCGCACGTTTTTTGCGCAAAGAATGCTTTTACAACCGGAGAGAATTGCCCTACAGCACCCAACTCGTTCCATTGGCGGCAGTTCTTAGCACGCTTGGTGATCGCTGGCGAGAACCGCGTATCTACAACAAGCTGGCACTGTGGTTCTGGTGTGGAGTTCTGGGCGAACTCTACGGCGGTGCCGTTGAGACACGTATGGCCAATGATTTTGAGGAGCTATTGGGTTGGTTCGATAACGACGAAGCCAAGCCTCGGACGGTTCGAGATGCAAGCTTCCAGCCTGAGCGCTTTGACACCTTGCGTTCGCGCCTAAGTGCCGCCTACAAAGGACTTCATGTGTTAGTTATCCGAGAGGGGGCGAAGGACTGGTTCTGGAAAGCGGGAATTCAGGAACTTGATACGGAAGAGGTTGCGCTCGATATTCATCATATCTTCCCTCGTAATTGGTGCGAGAATAACGGTATCCCCAGGGAGCGTTACGACTCAATTCTTAACAAAACGGCCATATCATACAAAGCTAATCGCAAGATTGGTGGAGAGGCACCTTCGCTGTATCTTTCCAAAATCCAGCAGGAAAAACAGGTTGGCCTGACCAACGACGAGATGGATGAACTTCTCGAGAGCCACGCACTCTCCCCAAAACTCCTTAGAGATGATCAGTTCGAAGAGTTTATTAGGGATCGTCGCCTGCGATTGAGTCAACTCGTAGAGAAAGCAATTGAGAAGAGAGTGATCCAATCAGATAGTGAAGTCGATTACGACGTTACTGGTGATGAAATAGAATTTGAGTTGGACTGAAGAGACCAAGCATCGGAATGAAATGAAACGTGCTTTGTGGAGACAATTTCCAAGACCAGTTGTATCGCTGTTCTCATTAGCGGGTGGGGAAGATAGCATTCATCCATCCGACTTCCGTGCCTTTTGCCGCGTCCATCATGGACGGGTGGATTTCGAGGGGTCATGGAGTTATCTTTTTGCTAATTAAAAACAATAGGAGCAATAATGTATATTGATGCCACTAATTCTTTCTATGCAGAAATTGACCTTCGAAAAGCCCGTAAACAGCCGTCGAGGATGTCTCCATTTGCACATCAAACAGACGCTTTGAAGAAACTTTCCGACTGGTTCGGTAAAACAAAACCTCCGCGTGGGGGGATTTTAACACTTCCGACAGGTGCCGGGAAGACTTTTACTGCAGTTCGTTTTCTTTGCACAGGCCCCCTCGACAAAGGCTATAAGGTGCTCTGGATGGCACATACTCACCATTTGCTTGAACAGGCCTTCTTTGCATTCGTGCCAATTACGAACGAAAAAGGGTATGAAGTCGGCCAAATCCATGGACGCAATAGCCTTAGAATCCGCGTCGTTTCGGGGACAGAAGGACATTCGCGGGTTCATCAGATATCAAAAGATGACGATATCGTCATTTCCACTTGGCAGTCGATTAAACGCGCATATGCAGACCCAAAGCATACCAAACTCCGCGATTTTCTGAAATCCGCGAAGGGCAATTTAGTCGTAGTCTTCGACGAGGCACATCACACCCCCGCCGACGGCAACAGGCGTTTTATGCTCGATTTGCGTGAAGACTATCCCGAAATGTATTTTCTCGGTTTGACTGCAACACCGACATACACTGATGAAAGAAAACGCGGACACCTGTGGAGGATTTATCCTCAGGGGATTATTCATCAAGCGCTCGCTCAGAAACTAATGGCGGATGGCATACTTGCAAAGCCAGTTTTCAAAGAACCTATCAATACTGATTTCGCCCCCGAAATAGACGAAAAGAGATTCAGGGAATGGGTGAGAACAAATAGAGATATACCCGAAGAAATAGTGTCCACACTTGCTACCAACAAAAAGCGCAACGACTATATTGTAAGTGCTTACATTGAAAATCAAAATGATTACGGCAAAACAATTATCTTTGCGGACAGATGGCCACAGTGCGAATATATCTCAGAAGCTCTGAACAAAAGAGGGATTAAGGCTGGCGCTATCTATTCGCAAACCGAACGCGGCGGAACCTCGGACGAACGCAATCGACGGACGCGGGATCATAATGCTAAAGTCCTTAACGCATTTAAGGATAATGAGTTAAAAGTCTTGCTGAATATCCGTATGTTGACCGAAGGCACCGATGTCCCCGATGTTGAGACAGTATTTTTAACAAGGCAAACCAGAAGCGAGATACTTTTCACCCAGATGGTCGGAAGGGCACTGCGAGGGCCGAAGGTCAGCGGCAAGGACACCGCGAATATTGTTACTTTCATAGATAACTGGCAAGGCTTAGTGAATTGGGCGGGTTGGGAAGTTTCTTTCGGCGAAATTGAAGAGACTGATATTGAAATCGGAAAAAGAGGTCTTGTTCAATTCATATCCATTGAATTGCTCAGGCGTCTATCTCGTCAGATGGATTCCGGTGCAAATATTTCCGTCGGCCCATATTTATCCCTTATGCCTGTCGGTTGGTATCGTGTTCGATTTGAAGAGGTTGCTGAAGGAGACGATGTTGAACCAGCATCCGATCTCATCATGGTCTTCGACAATGAAATTGATGCATACAAGACATTTATAAAGGATAGGTTTAAAAGCATAAAACAGCTTTCTTCGTTTGAGGATACTGTTTTTGATCCTCAAGAAATCGAAATTGTCAATCACTGGAAAGAGAAATATTTCCAGGATATTGAAAGGCTCTCCACCAGTAACCTCGAACGCAACCTTTATTCCATTACTCGCCATATCGCCCAATATCACAAAGAACCTCAATTCTTCGCCTTTGAGGAGAGGGATAATCACGATTTAGATAAAGTCGCCGAAGAAATTCTCAATCAGGATTTGAAGCGAAGCGAGGAGGAAACTTTTCTCAATTCTGAGTATAACCGAGCTGACAGATTCTGGAGAACTTTTTACCCAAGCTATCTGCAATTCAAAACCCAAGTCGATGCTGTAATCAATAAGTTAGCATGTGGATCAATCAATGAACCTCCAATTCATATTGATTTGAGTGAACGGTCTAATAACTTAGAACCAAGCGAAGAGCTTAAGGCGCAGGTTAAAGCCCGAGATAGCTATCGTTGTCTTTGTTGTGGCGAGGATAACAAAAGATATCTTGAAATAGACCACATTGCACCGAAATATTATGGTGGTAATAACAATATCGAAAATCTGCAGACCCTCTGCAGAACATGCAATAACCACAAGGGAATAAACGAGTTGAATTTCCGATACAATCGAACGAACTTATCTTCTCCGATAGAAGAAATTGAATACCCAAAATTTGTCCAACCTTGGGATTTCTCTAATCCCAAAGATTGGGAACGAAAGATTCGAAGAGCTATCAATATGTTCTTCAAATGCTCGGCTGTAGCATCAGTTGTGATAGGCCAACGCGGAGAAAAAGCCAGGAACTGGAAAGTCGAACTTTATGCCGGCAATGACGCTAAATGGCTCAAGAATTACCTAAAGTTACTACTGAAAGAGATTAACAAAAAAAGACGCACAGCAGGATTCTTCGAGTTAGATTCAATAACTGTCGAAACTCCGGGTGAAAAAGCCGTTTTAATCAAATAAGTGTTTTTCATCAATAGCCCATCACGGGCGCGTGGATTGAAACCACAAGCTTCCAAAGCGCCGGAGGATCGCGTTCGAATCGGCAGGGTTCAGGCGCACGTCTGGGAGTTCCGTATAGGCGGATATCAGGTCGCCGACAAATGGCTGAAAGACCGCAAAGGCATGGCAATCTTCGGATAAGTCTCTACCAAAGTGAATCTTTCAGACATTGTATTCTCCTCTTGATATTCATGGCTTAAGGTTAAATTAGCTCCTTTGCCCTTTCCTCTGTCCACCTCTTATGGAGTTCAAACCAATTAAGAGAGGATCTCCCCAGACTTGAGGCCTGTCTTGGGTGAACAAGGGGGAGTAGCCCGATTTCTCGCCCTTCTATTTTCATGAAATGAATCTGACCATATTCATCAATGCTTTTCCCAAAGTCTGACAGACGTCTGTAGGTCTTGTCGAAAAAGTTGAGGAACCACTGGATCGGTTTGTCGCCAAGCAAGACAAGGATTTCAGCCTCTGACTCCTCTAATTCCGACCAGATAAGATCGACTCTATCTTTATCTGGTTTTGTTGTAGGTGCAGGGTTCAAAGTTGGGATTGGAAGATTACAATCCTTTGCTATCGGGAGATACTCCCGATCAATGGCCTGTCTCTGCCCCTTGTTCATGTGGGCAAAAGGATAGATATCACAAAGCCAAACCGATTCTCTTGTCAATCCTAATGGGTCAAGGTATTTTTCGTCGAGAGATTTCCCACTCGGCCCGTTGAATCTATCTCCCGCCGTGACTAACTTTCCTAATCCCTCAGGTATAGATATCTTTGAGATAATTGAGTCCGCGTTGTCTCCTCTCCAGAAGATCTCCGGTTCACTTGCTACGGCTAAAGCAGCTGCTTTTTGTTTTCCTTCGTGGGAAAACCATCTTGCATGAACAGCGCTGGCATAGACTCCAAGGATGAAGACCTTTTTCGCCGATCTATCCTTTTGGACAACTGGTTTAACCTTTTCCCCGAAGGGGAAAATTCCCAAGTTATTATTGAGATCTTTCATTTTGGTCTCCATTGTTTAGGATTTCTGAGCCTATTGATAGTCGCGAACTCATATGATAGCCTAATTCGTAAGTCTTCTGTAAGTATTCATGTCCTCGGCAGCCCCCTTGAAATCGCGGATTTTTTCCTTCGAGAGACATCGATATTTATACGCTCCAACGTGATCAGGATCTAACTCGATAGCCTTAGTGTAATCGGATATAGCGTCCTCGTGTTTTCCCAGATGGGCTTTCGCAACTCCTCTAAGGAAATAACCATCTGAATAGTTATGCCATATTTCTACGGCTTTATCGAAGTCCTTTATCGCTGCTCTATGTCTGCCTTGGTGCATTTTGGATGATCCACGTCCGCAATAACCAAAAGAAGAAATGGAACCTTCTCCCAACTCGATTACCTTGTCAAAGTCTTCTATAGCTTCACCATAGCGCTCAAGGTCTTCATAAGTACCACCACGCATTAACCAACCCAGAGGGTCATCTGGTTTCAATTCGATGGCCTTGCTGTAATCTTCCAAGGACTCTTCATGCATTCCCAATTCTCCCTTGTATAACCCGCGATCGAAGTAGGCATCATAATAAGCTGGTTCTTTCTCAATGACTATGTCCATATCAGCAAATGCGGATTCGCTTTCCCCAATGTCAAACTTAGATTTCCCTCTGCTGTAGTAAGCATCAACAAATTTAGGGTTGATTTCTATAGCTCTGGTGAAATCTTCAATTGCTCCCCTTCGGAGTTCAACGCATTTTTTAGCTTTGGTTTCCTTTTCCCTCTTAGTGGTCGAGGGATGATACTTTTCATCGTAGTCTGAAGCCATCGAGCTTTTTACTTGTCCCCTAGTATAGTAGGGCACCTCATTACTCGGGTCCAGGTCAATCGCTCTGTTTAAATCAGATTTAGCTTCCTCGAAATTTTGCAGTTCTGCTCTTGCCTGCCCTCTATAAACATAGGCTAATGCATAATCCGGGTCAAGCTGTATCGCCTTGTCCAAGTCTTCGACGGCTTCTTCAAACCTGCCAAGATTAAGCTTCATTTCCCCCGTTCTAAAAGGAGCTATCTCATTCTGTGGGTCGATATCTTGAGCTCTTTCGAAATCAAGTAATGCCCCTTCTTTATCTCCAAGGTTCGCTTTGGCATCTCCTCGGTAGCCGATTGCTTCTAAGTAATCCGGATCTAGTTCTATGGCCTTGTCGAAAAAGAGAATTGCCTCAGCATTGTTTCCCTTTTCGAATTCCGCTAAGCCTTTCTCGAAAAAGGTTCTCGCTTCACTATCCACAGGTTGCATGATCTCTCCGTTTGGGGTTTGGGGACTCCTCCACTTGAATTATTTCTAAATCTCGCTTCTGGAATTCTTTTTATTCCGGTACTATACAGTTCTAAATCTGTCATAACTTGAACCAATTTAAATTGTGCCACCTTTAAAAGCAAGAGTTTTCTAATTAGATAGCTTTCAGATTAATCTCCTCAACTTCTTCTCGCTCAATACCGATGTAGAGTCGAGTGATCGATGGGGAGCTGTGTTTGTAGCGTTCCTGGATAAGCTCTATCGCGGTGCCAAATTCCTTCCGCTGGATATAGCCCCATGTTTTGCGAAGGCTGTGGCTTCCGTAATGACTTTTCAGATTGATGCTGTTCGTCCACTGCTGAACTAGGCGGTTCAGGCTTCGAACGCACAGCGAATCTCCTTTTTGGGACAAGAACAAAGGCGCTGAGTCTTCGAGGTTTGATCTCCGCTCAGCGAGATAGAGGTCTATCGCCTCCCGAGTGGCAGAATTCATGGTGATGTAGTTAGTCTTGCCGGTTTTACGTTCTGAGATGGCTTTTGTTTGGCCAGTTTCGAGGTCACGGACA
>Ga0272443_10003099_pt1 | contig 20088 bp, 24 predicted proteins | sample SSMAcet12_FD_193581 | JGI IMG/M metagenome (GOLD analysis project Ga0272443, IMG submission 193581) | Marine sediment archaeal communities from Little Sippewissett salt marsh, Falmouth, MA, United States - SSM-Acet-12 | ecosystem: Environmental > Aquatic > Marine > Wetlands > Sediment ... | reverse complement strand
CGGGGCGCCCTTCTGGTGACTTGTCGAAAGACCTATTCCGTGGGGACGTCAGGCTTTCGGAGCAGCCTTCGGCTTCTTGGCCCTCGGGACTCTCTTCTTTGCCGGAGCGGCCTTCTCAGGAGAGGCTTCCGCCTTCGCGCCCTTCACAGAAACGCGCTTCGGCTTCACTTCCTCGACCTTGGGCATGGTGAGCGTAAGGACACCGTCCTCGAAAACGGCCTCTGCCTTGTCCACCTTGACCGGCACGGGAATCTGGAGCGTCCTGCTGAAAGACCCGCACTTCATTTCCCTGCGGAAGTAGTTCTCTTCATTAACCTCCGTCTCTTCGCAGGTCTCACCATTGATGCTGAGCATATCTCCGGTCACGGAGATGTCAACATCATCCGCCTTGATTCCCGGCATGGACGCCTTCACTACGACGTCCTTTTCCGTCTGGTACATGTCCACCGCCGGCTCTTCCAATCGTGCTACCGGCCAGAATCGCGCCGGCCGAACGAACGCATCCTCGAAGAGGCTGTCCATCGCCTGCCTCAGACTGGTCGGTTCCCACCTGATCAAATCAGCCATCTCTTCACCTCCTGAACCACATCCGTACCGTCGTTATCAACTACCGCTACCTGGCCTTCACGGCTATCTTCCTGGGCTTGGCTTCCTCAGCCTTGGGCACAAGAACCGTGAGCACGCCGTTCTCAACCGATGCCTCAATCTTGCCCGCCTCGATTGGAGCCGGAAGGCTCAATCCGCGCACGACATCTCCATATCCGAGTTCGCCCATCATCCAGCGGTACGCCTTCGCCTCTTCCTTCTCTGCTTCGCCAGGTATATGAACCCTTATGACTATCGAGTCGCGCTCAGCGTTGATGTCGACGTCTTCGGCCTTGACACCGGGCACGTACGCCCGAATCACATAGTCGTTGTCCTTCTCGTAGACGTCAACCGGCATGCTTCTGGCACCAGCAGACGTCTGAGCGCTTTCGCGCCGAGGACGTACTACACTCTGTTCGAGGAGTCGATCCATCGCCTCTCGCAGGCTCACAATGTCACTGAAAGGTTCCCATCTCTGCACTACCATTCTCATCCTCCTTCACAGCTTCCTGAGTTCAGTGCCGCGATTCATCACGACACACATCAATCCTGGCTCTCACCTCTCTGTGACGACCTGGGTGTTCCTCCCCTACTCATCTCCAGAATCACCCTGACTCCGGTCAAGTTGACTCCTTTCTCCTCCAGTCCGGCAATCTCGCGGATCACCTCGATGTCGTCATCAGAGAACAACCTCTGCCTGCCACCAGTTCTGCACGGGCACAGCAGCCCTGCCGCCTCGTACCGCCGAATCCTGTGCGCCTCAATCCCTGTCAACCCCACCGCTACGGACATGACGTACTTTCCTTCCACTCCACCCATGCTGTGCCCTCCGCAGAACTCTCACCTGCCCCACTACTTCACATCCACGTCGACATACTAGACAATCTCACATATCTTGTCAAGTTTAGTTACATCATGTGGAACTTAACATTCCATCGGTGATGCATGAAATCTTCACTGAATGTCCCAATATCGACATTAGAAGACAGGAGGCGATGCAACTAGGCTGCTGCGGTGTGGCTGTCCGTGGCGGACAGCCTTCCCTAGTGAGAGCGCGAGACGAGGGCTGCCGGACTCATATCGAGACCGCGCATGGTCATGCGGTGCTCGATGGTGCCATCGGCCACGTTGGCCTCACTGAGAGTGGCCACGTCGCCGTTTATGTCCAGTACGTTGAAAGATGGATACCGCTTGCCGCGAAGCCTGAGGCTGGTTGCGGTCCCGGCCGTGACGAAGTACGTTCCCTGGAGCTTCCAGACCCACGGCAGGTGCTTGTGGCCGGACAGCACGAAATGCAGGCCGGACTCAACACAGACATTGAGAGCATCGCCGGCATCAACCGGGATATGCCGTTCCCTTCCCGTACCGGGGATGGGAATGAGGTGGTGATGGATGGCAAGGATCTTTACCTTGCCATCCACGTTGCCGGTCTGCCTGATAAGGCGGTAGTTCTCGCGGCCAATATGGCCGTCATCTATGTCAGGTTCGGTTGAGTCCATTCCCTGTATTATCACTTCGCCGGTCTCGATGCGCGGGTACCTCGTGCCAAACAGATCCTCGAAGAGAGTGAATCCCTCGTTCCGCGCATCATGGTTGCCGGGTATAACAAGCATCTCCTCGCACTTCAGTCGTCCGAGATACTCGATGGCCTCGTCGTACTCATGCGGGTATCCGTCCATCGTCAGGTCGCCCGTCACCACAACCACATCCGCATTCAACTCTCCAAGCATATCCACAACGGCATCGCCCCATGATTGCACGAAGTTAAGGCTGCAGTGATGGAGATCCGAAATGTGAACTATCCTCATCTGCAAGGCTCCTTTCCCGTTCTTTCGGGCTGCTACGCACATGAAAGCATGCAATCCTTAAGGGACTATCAAGAACGGGTTAAATCGCGGATAAGACCGGCCTGAAGCCCCGCAGGATCAACCGATGACCCTTCCGTACGAGTTGAGCGGTGTGTTAACGTTTCTTTCTCAGTGAGTCAGCAGACGCCCCCTACCATCGAGAGCCCCCACGGCACTTCTGACATGGCGCACGTCGCCTCCGGGGCTCCGACGCGTCCCTTCTGGAAATCCCAACGTAGCTACATTCTTGCCTCGGTCGCCGGCGTGGTTGGCCTGGGCAACATCTGGCGATTCCCCTACATGGCAGGACAGAACGGAGGTGGCACATTCGTGCTCGCGTACGCGGTCTGCATCCTGGCAATCGGAATACCTATTGCAGTGATTGAGGCCAGTGCCGGCAATCTCTACGACCGGGGTCCGGTCGGGCTGTTCCGTCACCTGAACGCACGATGGGGTCCGCTTGCCGGCTGGTTCCTGGTAGCCATGCTCGTGGCCATCATGAGCTACTACCTGGTCGTGAGCGGGTGGACGCTGGGCTACGCGGTTGACTCGCTGAGGGGAGAGCTACGCACGTTCGACCAGTTCACTGCGGGATTCAACTCCCTCTGGTACCTGTTCGCCATTGGGGCGCTATGTCTGCTGGTACTGCTCAGGGGAATCCGGGGGCTGGAGACAACGGGCAGAGTACTTCTCCCCATGCTGGTGGTCATAGTGGGTGGTCTGGCAGTCTACGCTCAAACGCTGCCGGGGGCCGCTGAGGCCAGGGCCTTCTACTTCCAGTTCGACGCTGAGACACTGCTGCATGCGCACATCTGGCGCATGGCCGCCTCACAGGCATTCTATTCGCTGGCAATAGGCCAGGGCATGCTCATCACCTATGGAAGCTACGTTCCCGACAAGGTGAACGTCGTCACATCCTCAACGGCGGTCGCACTGACCAATGCAGCCGTGTCCATCACGGCTGGTCTCATGGTCTTTCCCATTGTGTTCACCTTTGGCATAGCCCCAGATGTCGGGAGCGCGCTCTCGTTCACCGCCTTCCCCAACGTCTTCGGCGCACTTGCGGGCGGGAGGATAGTCGGCGTCGCGTTCTACGTTCTTCTCTTCACGGCGGCGTTCAGTTCATGCGTGGGAGGACTCGTAGTGGTGCTCGCACCGGTGCGCGACGAGTTTCGAGTGAGCAGGACGAGAGCCGCTATCATCGCCGTTGCCCTCACGGTGGCGCTTGGCATTCCGTCCGCGCTGAGTTTCACGTCGTGCCACCTGTGCATCAATGGAATCCCGTTCCTGGATTTCATGGACCTGGTGACAGGGTCATGAGTGGTAATCGTGGCGGGAGTCCTGGGAGCCGCACTGATAGGCTGGATGATTCCGCGCAACGACCTTTTCAACGCGATGAACTCACCGGTATACGTGAATGGCCGATTCCGCTACTCTGCAGCGTGGATGATAGTCGTCGGTAGGTACCTTCCGCTGGCCGCAGTCCTGCTGGCGATCCTGGGCAGCCTCTCCTAGGGGACGAGCCGCTAAACGAATCTGACGGACACGTCACCCAGCCGGTCGAAGGTCACCTTGAACCTGTCTCCTCGTGCAATCGGCTGGGCGCGCACAAGAGTCCCGGTGATGACTACGTCACCGGCATGGAGGCTGTGTCCAAGCCTGGACAGGTTGTTCGCAACCCATGCAAGCACTTCGACAGGGTTCCCCAATGCTGCCGCCCCCGCACCTGTAGCTGCCACTTCGCCGTTCTTTTCTATGACCACTCCGAGCAGGCGCAGGTCGATTCCGGCAACGGGGAAGAGCCCTCCTCCAAGGACAAGACGGCTGCCACACGCGCTGTCGGCAGCAACGTGCGCGGGCGCCACCTTCCAGTTCAGGAAGCGGCAGTCCACAATCTCAATCGCCGGCATGATGCCCGCAACAGCATTCAATGCACGCGCAGGAGAGACCCCGGGACCGGGCAGCTCCCGGGCCATAACGAATGCAATCTCGGCTTCGACGCGCGCCTCAATGAGTTCATCGAGCGGAACACCCGCACCGTCTCGACACAATCCCGTATCAAGCAGGAAGCCACTCACAGGCTCGTCTACGCCGTACTCCTCCTGCACAGCCCTGTTGGTGAACGCCGCCTTCGCCCCCACAACCGAGGCCCCATCGGCCAGTCGTTTCTCAAGCGTCTTGAGCTGCACGGCATACCCCTTCGCAAGATCCAGGTCCGGGTGCGTCTCAAGACCTGGCGGGAGCGGCCGCCGAGACCTCTCGGCCTCCATAAGCTCCGATGAGATTGACTCGATGTACTCTGCTGCCAACTGCATATGGGAAGTCTCTCCTCTTGTGGCCGTTCCTGTGGTAGCTTCTACCCGGCCCTGGCAGATCTAGTCACTCCCGCGAGCTATCCTGCGTCCGAGGGCGGTCAGCATCTCGGCGACGCCTTCATTTGCGGCAACCTCCGCCGGGTCCCGCGCGATTGCGGTGACCTCGCCCATCCACTCCAGTTGCAGCAGGTCGGAGTACGTCTTGATGTTGTCGATTGCCCGCGCGAGCGTATCCTCAGCCACCGCCACACCTGCAGCCTTCTTCCCCTTCAGCAGCGGCCAGATCGGTATGGTCCTATCCATGAAGTTCTTCAACAGCCCGGACAGCATGTAGAAGTAGACCGGCGTGCCAAACACAAACACGTCGGCCTCACGCATTCTCTTGAGTATGGGCTCCATCTCGTCCTTTATTGCGCACGTTCCCGGCTTGCCCGAGTCGCCCACCTCGCAAGTCATGCAGCCTTTGCACATTCTGATGTCCAGGTTCCGCAATAGCACAAGCTCGGTCTCAGCACCCTCGGCGGCAGCGGACTCGAGGACTCTCTGCAGCATCCATTCCGTGTTACCTTTGCGGGGTGAACCGCAGATTGCCATCACCTTCATTCCAGACCCCCTGTTCCAGACTGGCGCAATGTGCCTGCGGGCGATTGTACATACACCTTGTCAGCGATGCACATCACGAGTGCTTGTGTGCAATACCGAGTTCTGTTTCAATCACCCGGGGCCCATGGTGTACGGGCAGCGGGAGGACAGTTGAGGCTGATTGGAAGACTGGAAACAGCTCGCACCGTCGTACGGCCGTTCGAGGAACGCGACGGAGACGCCTTCGTCGAGTTCATGACCGACGCGCAGGCAACGCGCTACCTCATGTTCACCGATGAACAGAAGACAGCCGAAGGAGCACGAGGCATGCTCCGGTTCGTCATCGATTCCTACAAAACCGACCACCCCATTCACTCCTATGCCATCGTACTGCACGACGCGACATGGGTCGGCTCTTGTGGCGTTTCGCAGGTGTCGGAGGGCGGCATCTGGGAGTGTTACTACAGCCTCCTGCCCCGTTACTGGGGCAACGGATATGCCACAGAGGCAACTACGGCGCTTCTGAAGCATTGCTTCGAGCATTCCGCGATCACGGAAGTGCGCGCGTACATGAGTCCAGACAACGTCCGTAGCCCGGCAGTGGCGACGCGACTGGGCATGGCTGACCTGGGGGTACAGCCCTACCCGGTCTACGCGATACACGGCAGAGTATTCACGCTTACGCGTGAGGCCTACGAGGAGCGTGGAGAGTTCCAGGACGAACAACAGGCCACCTAGGCCGGCTGTCATGGTCGACTACCGTGTGTTGAGTGCGACCACGCACGTAGCATTTGCCTTGCCTCGGTTTCCGTCGTAGACTCGCTGAATCGCGAGTGCGGAGGCGACACATGGCAAGCGCGTTCAACAACTACAGACGAGATATTGCATTGCGGTGCACTCCTGCACTCGCCGGTATCGTTTGTATCGTGGTTGCGGCAAGGATGGCTCACCCATCCCAGTCCATCTTCGCCCTTCTGGTCATCGAGGGACTCGCTCTCATTGGACTTGCCGTCTTCCTGGTCTGGCGGTACGTGAAGACCCCCGCAGATACCGAGTAGCTATCATCTTCCCCACGGTCTATGGGGCGGGAAACAGCAGTATCAGTCCTGCGCGAAGCAGCACGAAGATGATTGCCCATGTTGCGGCGGCAATCAGGAAGGCATAGAACGGGCGGACGGCCCGTTTGAGCTGTTCGTAGCCACCCGTCATTATGACAATCGACACCATATATCCGAAGCCATTGATAGCCAGCAGTGGCCAGTCGGGCGGAACATACTGGAGTCCGACAACCCACGCCACGAGCAGGACCAGCGCACTTACGACAGCCCACGCATACGCCTTGTGCGCCTCTTCCCTTCTGCGCTGACTCATTCCAGTGCTCATGTCAGCTATCGTCCTCTTGTTGGCGCAAGAGACTAGTCCGACGGGGACACGCAGTCAATGGCTACACGGATCCGGCGCGATACTTTGGTCGCCCGTCTCTTGGTCCTCCTGCTTGCTTGCGCTTCATCGTGTCAATACAATCCAGCGCATGGCGAATACGGCACAGGCACCCCTCATCAGAGACGCTACGCCTGAAGACATCCCTGCCATCACGGACATCTACCGGGACGCCGTACTGAACACCGTCGCAACGCTTGATACCGAACCTCCCACACTCGAGTCTCGTGCAACCTGGCTGCGGCAACACGGTGGGCGTTACCCTGTGCTGGTCGCAGTCGTGGAAGGACAGGTCGCGGGGTGGGCATCGCTGAGCGAATGGAATAGCCGAGGCGCCTACGTGTACACGGCTGAGTCCTCGGTCTATGTAGCCATGTCATCTCGTCGACAGGGCATCGGGGCGGCACTACTGGCAGCCATCGAGGCCCGGGCGAGAGAGCTCAACTACCACGTCATCATTGCCCGGGTGGTTGCCACGAATGCCACCAGCCTCAAGCTTGTGCGTGCCGCCGGCTACAAGGATGCAGGTACCATTCGTGAAGTGGGCTACAAGTTCGGGAAGTGGCTGGACATGTGCGTGCTGCAACTGGTTCTTCCGTGCCTCCCCGGAGGCTAGAGAAAAGACCAGGACCGGGAGCGCCGTCGACTTCCCGCCGAGTCGCCACCATACTACAATCAGCCAACAACATGACGATTGACCAGAGTCTGCGAGATGCGCTGCTGGAGGACGTGCCGGCCATAACAGAGATCTACGCCCACGCCGTCCTCAACACGGTCGCGACACTCGACACGGAGCAGCCGACCATTGCCTCTCAGACAGAGTGGTTCCATCACCACGACAAAGACCACCCTGTAATCGTGGCCGTGCAGGATGGCGTGGTTGTGGGCTGGGGTTCCCTGAGCGTGTGGTCGCCCAAACAGGGCTACCGGACAACGGCAGAGGCGTCAGTCTACATCGCCCCTGACCACCAGGGGAGAGGTATCGGTACTGCGTTAACCCTGGAACTGATACGCCGTGCACGTACAGTCGGGCTGCATGTGATAGTCGCTCGCATCGCCAGTTCGAACGAAGTCAGTCTGAGGGTGGCAAGACACTGCGGATTCCTACTGGTGGGAACCATGAGGGAATCGGGCTTCAAGTTCGGCGAATACGTGGACGTCGATGTACTGCAGAGACTCATCAACACCGAGTGACACTGCTGTCCGGCACGAGCACAATCCCATCGTGCATCAATCGGCGGGCTGTGGTATCGTGTGTTTCCCCCAGGGGTACAGACCAGCAAGGTCGCGGCCGACCTGATACCTACCACGATGAGGAAATTCTTCTATTACCAGTTGCTCGAAGTCGAGCGGGACGCTTCGCAAGAGGACATCAAGGCCTCGTTCCGCCGTCTTGCACGCACATGGCATCCCGATCGCAACCACGGCAACTCGGAGGCAGAGTCCACCTTCCGACGCATCAACACCGCCTACCAGGTATTGTCGGACGAACAGCAACGTGCCGACTACGACCGCAGTCCTGTTGAATGTCCAGAATGCGGCACACATGAAGTACTGACCATGAGCGATGGCCGATGGCAGTGCAAGCACTGCGGCTGTCGATTCGACGTCTCGGGCGCACCCGAACTCCGCGCCATCGATGCACCCAACTCGCCCCCACTACGCCGCATGCGCTTTCGCGCCTTCCAGGCGACGCAGTGCTCCTGGTGCGCACACTTCTACGACCGGGAACCGATCATGTGCCCGTACAGGGGCCCTCAAACAAACTGCCCTGCATTTAAGGCAGTGACTGAGGGACAGAGGGACGGCTATCTACGCAATCCGGCAATGCCCGCCCTTGCAGACCAGTGGATGCGCCCCTCGGCCGATAGCGCGCTCATACGCAAGTGCACCTACTGCGGCGCACTGAACCCCAATCCCTCGCGGATGAACGAGCCCTGCTGGAACTGCAAGAGGCCGCTCCTCGACGAGTGTCCCCATTGCGGGCTGCCGATGATGTACTACGACATCGAAAAGGGCGTGTGGCGCTGCGCCAACTCCCAGTGCAGCGGCAGGAGATTCGAGTTCGATCAGGGCACAGGCGCATGGCGCATGACCGTCCAGCACTCATCCCCCTCGAGGAAGACCCGAGCCCGGCAGCCACGCCAACCGGCGTGTCCCAACTGCGGGGCGGGGCTGGTATACAGCGAACAGCAGAACCTGTGGTGTTGCGTCGTGTGCAGGAGCTTCTTCAATCCGGGGGAGTCCGGCATACCGACCCCCAGCGAACCTCCTGTTCCGGAGTTCGCTCCCAAGTCGCGCAGACGGCGTTCCTCAGGTTCACGACCGCGCCGCACACGCCCGGCAGCGGAACCCACTATAGGCAAGAGGAAGGGTAAGACAACGGGCGACTATGTCCTGCTGGCTGCTGCAATCGGACTCATCATTATCATAGGCACAATGGTCCTGCTCGGCATGTCCGGTGCGCTGAGCTAGCTCCAGACCGCCTACCCATCAAACTCAAACACATCCTCAATCGTCGTATCGAACACACGCGCAATCCGGAAGGCAAGTTCCAACGAAGGGACATACTTGCCCTGCTCGAGAGAGATAATCGTCTGCCGCGTGCAACCGGCAAGTCGGCCAAGTTCCTCCTGTGTCATCTCGTCATGGTCAAACCGAAGGCGGCGTATCCTGTTTCGCACAACTGCTCCATCCATGTTCTAGCTCCGCCGATAGCCGATGAGAACGCCGAGGGACTGCGCCAGTGTGCTCACCAGGATGGTAGTCATCATCATCAGGTAGGGCCACATGATAGGTATGCTGCCCTGGTCCCAGTAGTACTCGGTCAGGCCAATAACCCATGCGGCCAGCGTCAACATCATTGCTGTCAGTTGCACCCGCGGCGCGCGACGCAGTATCTCCAGGTCCCTTTCGTCAACATCCACACCGCGACCGCTTCGCGCTTTCCACGGCACCCCAAGAAACGCCACAGACGTGAGCAATGCGACGAAAAGGACGGAAAGCAGTACCCTGGTCGGCGTATCATTCATGAACCCCTCGATACCGCCTCGAGTTACAAACAGGACGACCAGTACGGCCGTCCATACAAGTCCCAACACCAGCGAAATCAGGGCACGCCTCTGTAGTGGAGCCATCATGCACCTCCAGATGTAATCCCTATGAGACTTAATGTAAGTTATTTTTTACATTCTGTCAAGTTCCAGAGACTAATGCATGACAGACGATTCCGCTCTTCACCCGTTCTTGGACTAATTCGAGTGGTCGGTACGCCAGGCTTCACACACAAAGGAAGTCCCTCTCAAAACCTGTCCTTGCAATACTGAAAGACATGGCTGGGGGTGTGGGTCTACAGACAAGAGGTTGGCCTGTTGTCCCGCTCATGCTGAGCACAGTTTCCTGACCGAGGAGGGACTCCAGTCTACGGCGTCAAGGGCAAGTCGTAGATACGCCAGGTCTTGTACCTGTACCCGCCCATAAACTCGGAGGAGCCGATGATGCGGTAGTTGTCGTCCAGCAGCATCGATGCTTCACACTCGGTATATCCATGCTGCTGGGCGTAGGTTTTCACCTCTGAGAAGAGCAATCCATCCAGACCCATACGCCTATACTGAGGTGGGATTCCGAAGAACATCAGCCTGATGAACGGAATCCGCTTCTTCATTACCATGAGCCTGACAGCTCGTACGATGTCCGAATCGCCATACCACTTCCACCTGGGCCTCAGCGCACGATTCGGGTCAGGGAAGGCGCCGAGCACAGCGGCCGGCTCGCCATCCACATAGGCGAAGCGCATGAGCCCCGGGTCGATAACGGGACGCAGTGTGTCAGCTATTGAGTCCGCCTCTTCATCCGTCAGGGGCAGGAATCCCCAGTTCTCATTCCACGCCTGGTTGAACAGTTTCACGATGATGCGCACTTCGCTGCGGAAATCCTTCAGGTTGACCGCCCTCGTGGTCACCGTGTGACGGCGCTTGGCGCGCTCGGCCAGCATCGTGAGTGCAGGATGAACGGGAGTGGTTATGTCCATTACGTACGCGTGGTAGTCCATGGCCTTCTGCATGCCATACCGGTCCATGAGCTCGCCGTAGTAGGGAGGATTGTGTGTCAACTCAACGGTAGGGCAAGTATCAAAGCCGTCAATCAGAATGCCCTGCCGTTCGTACGTACTGTTGGAGTACTCACCGGGGCCGCGCATGGTGTCCATACCGCGTGCCTTTACCCAATCACGTGCACGGTCGAGCAGGCCCCTCGCCACAGTGAAGTCATCAATGCATTCGAAGAAGCCGAAGAATCCGATGCGGGTACCGTAGTGGTTGTTGAACCGGTGATTCACGGCGGCAGAGATTCGCCCTACCACTTTCCCATCCTGCCGTGCCATGAAGTGTGTGACATCAGCTTCGCGATGGTACGGATGAGCCGTCGTGAGGAGTCCTTTGAGCCCGAGCACACGGCTTCCGAGCAGGTCTCCCCTGAGTGGCGGTGTCCAGCACGGGTCGTTGCGATGGAGTCGCCATGGCAACTCGACGAACTGGCTAAGCCGCAGGTCGCCTAGAGGAATCTCTTCAAACCGTGTATCCACGTTATGGCAGCCTCCTGATACGGAAGATAGGCAGACTCGTCGGCAGGGACGGCGAGAGGCCCGAGTGCGGCGACGTCCCGTCGCCGCTGTCAGGCCTATTGACCGATTAGCATACCAGAAAGACTACCTCGTATCACGATGTAGTCAACTCCAGGGCGCAACAAGTTCCGACGCCGGCACTCACACACGCGGGGCCTTCCATCGGTGCACGGCAAGTCCGATGGCAGCGGAGGCCATCAGTATCAGGAGACCGTCGACGCCAGGTGAACCCAGCACCTCGCGTCCTGGAGTCAGTCTGGCGAACTCCGACATCAGTGGGTTCGCCACCGCGTTGCCCGCCCAGTGCATGATTACCGCAGGCCAGACCGAACCGGTGATAGCCCGGATCTCTCCGTACATTATGGCTCCCGAGATGCAACCAAGATAGAACCTGGGAAGGAATACGGACAGGCCCTCTGTTGTATGGTGTGATATCTCAGCAATGAAAGGGAGGTGCCACGAGGCCCAGATCACGCCCACGATGACATGCGCGAGCATGAAGTTGAGTCCAAGCGTGGCGAGTCTCGGCACGAGGTATCCACGCCAGCCGAACTCCTCAAGAATGGCGAAAACCAGATAGGGCACAACCGCCATGGCAATCGCGTCAACGAATGCGCCAGCCGAGAAGCCCGACAATGTTGTCCATCCCACGAGGACGCCGAGTGCAACAACAGACAGCATCATCGCGGGGTAGGCGATGATACTCAGCACATACCACCAGGCATTGGGTCTGAATCGAGGCCGGATACCAAGGTCGCTCCACCCATCGCCCGCACACAGGCGCAGGACGACGCATGCAAGCAGCGGAGCGGCTCCCCACAGCAGGAACCCGATGCCAGGTTCTGCAGGATTCCCGCCCAACAGCCTGCCAATCCAACCAAGGCCATCGACAAGAACGGCGAACAGTGCGATGCTGCGAACAGTCCGTCTCTTTGAGCCATCATCCATAGTCACCACCACCTCGACAGGAGATGTCTCCTGAGTATAGTCATGCGTCCTCACACCTCCACGAACGCGACATCGGTCGCACACAGTCATTGCGATGTTCCATATAGACGGTTCTGCTACAATGATTCGTAGAAGTTTCCACCTCAGGGAGACGATGTGACATCCGTCTCATCCCAAGGGGGAAGCTTTTTTTTGCGGCAACTGACAATACACCTGCAAAGGAGACAACGTGACGAAACTGTGGAACTCTGACGAGGAACTGTTCTCGATAGCGAAGACCGAGTTGTTCACCGCCGTCGTCGGCGACATCATGGACACCATGGGACTGCAGAGGCAGTTTCTGCCGCCTCAGATCAAGCCCATGCGAGAAGACATGATTGTGGTCGGTCGCGCTATGACCGTTCTCGAGGGCGACGTCTTCACTGAAGTGCAGGGAAGCGGCGCCAACCCTATCATCCAGAAGCCATTCGGTCTGACCTTCGAGGCGCTCGACCAGATGAAGCCCAACGAGGTCTGGATTGGGACAGGATGCGGCCCCACATGCGCGCGTTTTGGTGGGCTCATGGCCACTCGCGCCAAGTACCTGGGTGCCGTCGGGGCCGTGCTCAACGGCTACGTTCGTGATGCGCGCGAGATTATGCACCTGAACTACCCGTGCTTCTGCCACGGCAACTATGCCCAGGATGGTGGCCCGCGGGGCAAGGTGATGGACTATCGCGTGCCGCTACGTGTCGGTGACGTGTTCGTGAAGCCGGGAGATATCGTCTTCGGAGACATCGACGGCGTTTGTGTCATCCCAAAGGAGTCCGAAGAAGAGGTCTTCCACGGCGCAATAGAAAAGGCCCGCGGCGAGCAGACGGTCAAGAAGGCCATCGAAGGCGGTATGAGCACTGTTGAGGTCTTTGAGAAGTACGGCATAATGTAGCCATCATTCCGCGAGGAGGTGAGGGATGGCGAGCATAACCGGGCTGGCGACAGCAGTCGTCCAAGCCAACTTCGAGTGGACATACGTTCGAATCTACAGCGACGCCGATGGCGGGCTCTACGGCACGGGTGAATGCTTCCCCGCTCCGGGCCTTCCGGGCATCATCGAGGAGTTCTCAGATGTCTTGGTTGGTGAGGACTTCAACAACGTCGAGAAGCTCGTCGAGAAGATGCGATGGGCAGCGTCCGGAGCAGGTTCAACGGCAGGCATCGTCTGGAACGCCATCACGGGCATCGAGGCCGCGCTCTGGGACTTGAAGGGCAAGTACCTCGGTCTTCCCGTATGGCAGTTGCTCGGCGGCAAGTTCCGCGATGAGGTCCGAATCTACGTGGACTGCCACGCCGCCGGCGCGCTCGAGTGCCTATCCCCTCTACTTCAGCCAACGCCACCATCGTGGCGCGTCGAGACACCTGAATGTGACATGTCCCGCGAAGACATCATAACGGCGTCGGCCGAACGCGCCGCCGAGATGGCCGAGCGCGGATACACCGCAATGAAGTTTGACCTCGATCTGCCTGAGACTACGTTCGACTCAGCAACCGGCTACACAATCACGAGCAGCGACATAGACTGGATGGTCGGACTGACGGCGGCTATACGCGAGGCAGTCGGCCCGAAGGTGGATGTCGCCATGGACGCGCACTGGCGCTACCGCCCCAACGAGATTCTTCAGGTGGCGAAGCAACTCGAACCGTACAGGCTGATGTGGCTTGAGGACCCGGTCCCGCCTCACGATGAGATGTCACTGACCTACATGAGACAGCACACGACGACTCCTATTGCCACTGGCGAGAACCAGCAGTTGCGCATCGGTTTCTGGAACCTCATCACGAAGGACCTTGTGGACGTCATCACTCCCGACCTTCAGAAGGCGGGCGGCCTCGCAGAGGCAAAGAAGATAGCGGATATGTGCGCCACGGCGAACAAGCCGTTCGCACCGCACATGATTGGCAGTCCTATCGGGCTGATGGCCAGCTCCCACCTGTGTCTCACCATTCCCAATCTGCTCGTCTGCGAGTTCCATGCGCACGACGTGCCATTCTTCTACGAACTGGCACAGGGAGACATGTCCGAGTGGTTCAGGCACGGCTGGGTGACACCGCCGAACCGACCCGGTCTCGGTATCGAACTGGACGAGACGGTCGGCAAGCGGTACCAGATGCCCGGCACCTCCTGGTTCGACGAGAAGTAGTGCTCCAAAGAGACACATAAAGGGGCAGGCCAATGGCCTGCCCCTTTCTCAATTCGCCAGTTCGCGCTGACTACGTGGTTCCGTCAGGCTGAAGCCAGTTGCGCATCTGCTGCCGATACGCATCGAACGCCACACGGCCTTCGTCGGTCATACGCACGAGAGTGCGCGGCTTTCTATCCACGAAGGTCTTTTCAATGACCACGTATCCGGCGGCCTCAAGCCGCGCCAGGTGCGACGTCAGGTTGCCGAATGAGAGGCCTGTCTGACGGTGAAGAAAGAGCCAGTCCGCTTCTTCCAGCACGTAGAGCCGTGACATGATTGCGAGTCTGGCAGGTTCGTGAATAACACGGTCCACCGCGTCAAGACCGCTCGTGACTCGTTCCTGGGTGGCATCCTCAGGCATCGGCGCCCTCATCGATTCTCGGATTGTTCCCGAGAAAGCGGAGGAGCACTGCAGTGCCGCACGCAAGAATGGCCGTGCCTGCCACGGTTACGGCAAGCGGCAGTTCAACACCACCCCACTGGTGTAAGACACCCGCCAGGAAGATGAGCAGCGCGTACGCGTAAAACCTGGGCTGATGAACCCACGCCGCAATAACGCTGAAGAGAATCGCGACCATCGCGCCGAACAGTACAGGGAAATACGCTCTCAGCACCGTCGCTACTACACCTGCCGTACCCTCGAATACCACAACTCCAAGAAGGAAGACCACCAATCCGAGCACGACAGCTATGGCAAGCGCCTTCCTGAATCGACGCTGCAGCTCTCCTCCTTCACGCATACGCGCATAGCCAGCACGCGGGTACGTGATAACCTTCTTCAGCGCCCAGACAAGCACCACGGCAGCACCGCAGAAAGCGCCGTGAAGGGCAACGAAATCGAGCCATATCCCAAGACCCCACGCCAGCACGCAAGCACCAAGGCACAGGTCCCACAGACCGTCCTGCGTGTAGTAAAGGAGCATTCGCTGCTCCATCCTCCTCACTCCCGACTCAACAGGAGATTCGCCATCCTTCTTCGTCATCTCACACCTCACACATTTACATAGTCTCCGAGGAACCCCGTCTACGAACTTTGTACCACAAAGCACTTTGCATCATTGTCAACAACATGGAGCAGATTGTCAAGTCCGCCTCAGACTGTTGACACGACAGGGCAGAGCAGTGGAAAATATGTATAAATATATTTCTTCACGTTTACAGTCTCTAATCCACGAACAAGAAAACATCACTTCCGTACACTATGGAGCTGATTCGAATTCGAACCCACGGCAAATTCGCCGACGCTGCCTATGAGGCGATCCGCAGTGGTATTCGCATGGGCCAGATACTCCCCGGCACCCGCCTGCAGGAAGGTGAACTTGCCAGCCAGCTTGGCACCAGCAAGACACCCGTCAGAGAAGCGCTCGGTCGCCTTGTCGGCGACGGCCTCGCATCATCCAGCGGACGGACAGGTGTGTATGTAACACGGCTCTCGCAAGACGAGATGTCCGACCTGTACGAAGCACGGGCCATTATCGAGCCACCGCTCGCACGATTCGCCGCCGAACGGGCTACAGACGATGACATACAGGCACTCCGGGAGAGCGTTGCGGAGTTCGAAAGAGCACTACACGCCGACGACATCTACTCCCTGATGGACCTGGACAGCCAGTTCCACGAGATGATTGCGTCCATCGCAGGCAACAGCATGCTTGCAGATGCCCGCGAGCGACTGGACAACTGCATTGCAATTGCGCGCGTCACGTCGCTGAGACGGTCGCAGCGCAGGATTTCGGCTCTGTCGTTGAAAGAGCACAGCCAGATAGCGGAGGCGATTGCCAACCACGACTGCAAGAAGGCTGAACGGCGGATGGCCGAACACATCCGCAAGAGGAGAGAAGGACTACTGGGCAAGGCAACCACGAAAGCGGAGAAAGCCCCTGCTCCCTCCGGCACATAGTCCGCTTCAGGCCCGCACTGGAACAGGCAAGGAGGATTACCGGAATGACTAATCGCATCAGGGAACTTTGCGTAGCGGAAACAGGACAGACAGAGGTACTCCAGGGAAACCTGGCTTTTGCCATCGGCTGCGTGCGTGGCGGCGTGGATGCTGCTGACGGCTATCCCGGCACGCCGAGTACCGAGGTGATACACCGGGGCCTTTCCCAGGTGCAGGACCTGATCAAGGTCGGCTGGTCAGTCAACGAGGCAGTGGCCTCGGGCGTGGGCCAGGGCCACACCGTGGCAGGCCATGACTGCGTGGTCACAATGAAGATTCCAGGACTGTTTCAGGCCGGCGACATCTTCACGAGCGGTTCCTTCTACGCGCAGCCACGAGGAGCGCTGGTGTACTACGTAGCCAGCGATTTCGTACCGAGCGCCACTCAGCATGTGGTCGATCCCCGCTATCTCTTCAAGAGCTGTTTCATACCCGTCATTGAGCCCCGAAACCACCAGGAACTTCACGAGTCTGCGGCGCTCGCGGTCGAGATAGGACGAGACTACAGCACGCAGGTAGTCATCATGCCTTCCGGCACGCTGTGCCACAGTGAAGGACTCGTCCGCATGATGGAGCCGAGACGGCGAGAACCTATCGAAAGACTCCCCAATCTAAAGCCATTCAACGTCCTGCCAAGCATCGCCAGAGAGAACTACAACACCGTTCTTGGCAAGCGTATGCCTGCGCTGAGAGCGATGGTCGAGGCAAGCCCGCTGAATCACTGGTACGAAGGGGCGAGAAAACTCGGGGTCATCACGTACGGCATATGCGACATGTACGTACGTGAAGTGAAGGAGACGCTTGGTCCCGACCTCGACGTTCTTTCACTTGCATTCACAAATCCGCTGCCGCTGGATCTGATCCGCCGCTTCTGCGAGTCCATTGACGGCCCCGTCTATGTCATCGAGGACGGCTACCGTTTCGTACAGGAGAGCCTGCTACAGGAGGGTCTGGACGTCAAGGGAAAGGAGACCAATGAACCCATCACGGACTGGTCTCCAGAACTTGTGGCTGAGAGGCTCGGCTTCGAACTGACTCATCCAAGACGTGTGGTCAGGGCACTACCCCGTCCACCCGCGATCTGCGCCGGCTGTCCCTACCGTCTCTTTGCCGCGGAGGTGAACGCACTGCGCAAGAAGGGCCTTCTCGACGCCGTGTTCGGCGACATAGGGTGCTACTCACTGCTGTACTTCTTGAACGCGGAGGACACCAGCCTTGCCATGGGTGCAGGCGAGTCGATGCGACAGGGCTACTCGCTCGCGTATCCGGAAGAGGCCTCACGGTGCATGTCCATTGTCGGCGACAGCACTGAGTGCCACACCGGAATGGCCGCGACACGCAACGCCATATACCGCAACTTCGCGGGAGTGAAAGTCATCCTGGACAACTCCTGGGCAGCAATGACCGGAGGACAACCTTCCCCCTCTTCACCACGGAATCTTGCCGGCGAGCCGATTCCATTCGACCTTGCCGGCACCATCAAGGCTCACGGTGCGAAGACACATGTGATTTCAGCTTACGACCGCAAGGGAATACACGAGGGCCTGACCGAAGCGCTCAAGGATGCGGCCAGCGGCACCTACTCCGTTGTCGTTCTCAACGACGGCCAGTGTCTCAGACAGAGCGAAGCCAGCAGGCAGCGCGTGAAGGTCAACGCCGATCTATGCAAGCGGTGTGGACTCTGCCTTGTGTGCGCAGGCATCGAGAAGGGCGAGGATGGTCTGCCGGTAGTGAACCAGCTATGCTCCGGTTGCGGCGGGCACACGCCGGCATGCGTGCAGATGTGTCCGTTTGGCGCGTTGGAAGCTGTTGACATCAGTGAACTTGATCTCCCCTCTGCGCCGAAGTATCCCACACCTCCCACCCTCAGCGAATTCGCGGGCATGGACAAGGACAAGCTTCCGAAGAGAATCACTGTGGGCATAAGGGGCGTGGGTGGCCAAGGCATCCTCTTCTTCGGTCGAGTTCTCACGCAGCTAGCGTTCATCGCGGGATACGGTGAGAAGAACGTCGTGAAGGGAGAGACCCACGGCATGGCCCAGATGGGCGGCCCGGTCATCAGCACCTTCGCCTGTGGAGATGTCTACAGTCCCGTCCTGATGCCCGGTACAGCGGACGTGCTCATTGCCCTGGAGAAGAGCGAGATACTGCGCGCGGGCTTCCTTGAGACACTGCGCCCCAAGGGCACCGTGCTACTTGCGGAGACCAAGATCGTGCCGTTCAGCGCACTCACCGAGGAGTATCCCCCCGACGGGCAGATTGAGATGATGCTGCACGCCTATCGCGTAGTGAAGGCCGACCCGCTCACCACAGCGATAGAGCTGGGCGACCCAACGGGACGGCTTGCGAATGTGGTGATGCTCGGGCTTCTGAGTAACATGCAGCCGTTCGATGTCTTCCCGCTGGAGCTATGGCATACCGCACTCAAGAGAGTCAATTCCCGACCGGACGTCTGGGCCGCGAACTACGCCGCATTCAACGCCGGCAGAGGCGTTGCACAGGCTGTGGCCTAGGCGCACAGCAATTGCTTCCCCAACAGGAGAGGTGGAAGCCGGGGGAGAGCACAAGCGCCGTGACCTCCCCCGGTAACCAGGAGAGTCGACATGAAGACAGAAGCAACCCTGCACACACTGCTTGAGCCGAAGAGCATCGCCGTGCTCGGAGCCAGCGACGACCTGTCGAAGCCAGGCGGACTCATGGTGAGAAACATATTGCTGCGTGGTTTTGACGGAGAGCTGATGCTCGTCAACCCGAAGAGCGCCACCATCCAGAGCATCAAGGCGTATCCGTCTGTGGCGGAACTGCCTTCGGCACCCGAACTCGCGTTCATCGCCATCCCGGCGCCGCTGGTCAGGCCCTCCCTTGAGGAGCTTGCGAAGAAGGGAACAAAGGCGGTCGTCGTACTCAGCAACGGGTTCGGCGAGGTGAGTGCCGAGGGCAGGGAAGAAGAGAAAAGGCTGGTAGCCATCGCGGAAGCGCATGGCATGCTTCTCATCGGCCCGAACTGCTCCGGCATCGTCTCACACGCTCATGCCAGCAAGTTCAGCGGTCTACCCCCTACAAGCAGAAAGGGTGGCGTCGACTTCCTGAGCGGTTCCGGAGCCACCGTCGACTTCCTCTACGAGAACGCTACCGCACGTGGCCTGCAGTTCAACTCGTTGCTCAACGTGGGAAACTCGGCTCAGACGGGAGTCACCGACCTGCTTCGACTGTACGACGAGGCGTACACACTGGATGAGTCGCGCATCAAGCTGGTCTACGTGGAAGTACTGAACAGACCGGCTGAGTTCCTGAAGCACGCCCGCAGCCTCAGCGAAAATGGTTGTCACCTGGCAGGAATCAAGTCCGGAGCCACTGAGGCGGGCAGCAGGGCAGCGGCCAGCCATACCGGGGCCATGGCCACCAACGATACCGCCGTACAGGCGGTCTTCGACAAGGCAGGAATCATCCGCGTGAAATCGCGCGAGGAACTCATCGACGTAGCCATCGCTCTCAACGCGATGGGGGAGAAGCTCGATGGACGTGGTGTGGCCGTCGTCAGCGACGCGGGCGGCCCTGGCGTGATGCTCTCCGACGAACTCAACCGCCAGTG
>Ga0272443_10003097_pt1 | contig 20095 bp, 16 predicted proteins | sample SSMAcet12_FD_193581 | JGI IMG/M metagenome (GOLD analysis project Ga0272443, IMG submission 193581) | Marine sediment archaeal communities from Little Sippewissett salt marsh, Falmouth, MA, United States - SSM-Acet-12 | ecosystem: Environmental > Aquatic > Marine > Wetlands > Sediment ... | reverse complement strand
GCAGTATCGGGGGGGGAGACTGTCCGAGGAGAAGTACCCCGACCTGTCCATCCCACAGGGTGCGAAGACGTGCTTCTCGACATACTCGGTGAAACTCAGGCCCGTTGTTTCCTCTACGATTGCACCCAGCAGTATGAATCCGGCATCGCTGTAACAGAATCTCTCTCCCGGAGGGAATTTCATTTCATCATTCTGGAACATGGGGACAAAATCCCCCGGTTCCCGCATCACATATACGGGGCGGTCTTGCCACAGCTTCTCGTAGTCGTCATCAACCTCTTCATCGAAGTAGTCCGGGATTCCTGATGTATGAGTCAGGAGACTATGAATTGTGATTCCGGCATCGAAATGGGGAAAATCAATGCTGAGGCAGTCCTTGAGATTCGTCTCGAACTTGAGAAGCCCCTGCTCGACCAACTGACATATGGAAACAGCCGTGAATATCTTGCATCCCGATGCGATCCCGAACCTGGTATCGATCTTATTTGTAACCGAATCAGCTCTATTGGCCATTCCGTATGATTTCTCGAAGATGACCTTATCGCCATTCCTTATGAATATCACTCCAGAGAACGGTTTGCTCTGGTCTTCTACAAGACTCTCAATTAAACGGATATTTGCGATCATTGTATTAAACCAATCAATAGTCATGAGTTCCGATAACGAGTTCCTTACCGAAGTTTTGCTTGACCAACTGCTGAATCTGTTCGAAATCGAGTGGGCACTGGCCGGTCTTCTTGGCCTTGACCACGCATGTCCCAAGGTGAATTACATCGTAGTCTGTATCTATACTCGCAGCTATTTCACTCATCAGCTGCAGTTTCGGCATAATCAACCCGGGACAGTCGCCGCAATTGCCGAGGGCTACCAGTTCAACCTCATCATCCTTGTACCGTGCGAATTCTCCATCCCTCCTGGTGATTGCCTTCAGACATTTCTCGCACGCGATACAAAGTTGATCCTGAATTCGTTTACAACCTACTATTGCGATTCTTCGCATGGGTGCGCTCCTGTCGTTTCGAGTAGTGATTAGAAGTGCGATCAATCCGTTGCCGGGCGAATTTAGCTGTCAATGCCCGATTGCACAAGTTACAAACGTGGAATGGTTATGGCAAGCTATCAATTCTGCAGCCGACGAACTCAGCCCTCACGCCGAAACTTGCCATCGAGAGACTCTTCATTCAGAAGATAATTTTTCAGTTCATCGAGGTACTTGTCGCGAGATTCCGCATAGGTAATTCTGCTGGCAAGGAAGGCGACCATCGATATCTGTCCGTCATCAAGTCTGGATTTGGCGATGTCGAGTTTATTGAACGCAAGATCGATTTGCTTACGGATAATTTCCAGTCGTCTATAGCCAACATCGAGCTGATCTATGAGGTTGATTACTTCAGCTTTGGTGCTCTTCAGGGTCCTGTTGTATTCGAGTAGTGCCTGATCGGCTGTCAGTCTTGCTGACTTGACATCGGCTCCCGATGCACCACCGTCCCAGATGGGATATGTGAATTCTAGTGCAACTTCCCAACCCCGGGTAACGATGTCAGCCGTCACGCCGTCCGTTTCGACTTCTCCCTGCCCAGTATTGTAGCTTGCAGTTAAGTCACCATTGAGACCGTGACTGGAAGCCGCATACTTCGCCTGACGGTCCGCTTTGGAGTAATCCAGTTCGGCTTTCCTGACAGGCACGGATTTCTCGATCGACGACAACATAATTTCTTGTTTCGTATCAGATAATGGCACAGGTGGAGCGGGAATGGTCGGTTCTAGTTCGATGTCGGGATCCTTATCCAGAAGTATAGCGAGTTCTCTTCGCTTTTCATCAAGCTCGTTGGATACCTCGAATGTCTGTAGTTCGGCTTCGAGACGGTTCGACTTAGACGTCAACCAGTCTTCTTCCGAGATAACTCCATCGAGAAACTTCATGGAGTCGATTGCTGCGGTAAGATTCGCGGACTCAAGCATGTCACTGTGCATCTCGTTCTTGAGTATCAGCTGCAGTACCCCGAAGTATGCCTCGATAACTTCTTTCTTTAGATTCGAGGCGTCTTCGTGCTTGGTCATCCGAGCGATTTCGAGGTCATCCCGTTTGTTGTGAAGTTCGTGTTTTGAGTCAGATGGCTTCAGGATCGGCTGTGTGTATGAAAACGTGAAGTCGCCGAGCCTCGTTGTCTCATTGATGAATGACCCCTCGACTGCCTCAGTTTTCGTATCGGGATAGCGGTCGTCGCTGGCCAGAAGATTGGCGGTTATTCTGATATCGCCTCCGATGATGAGACTTTGATCCAGCGCGATGAAAGAACTGTATTCAAGCACACGAGTCTTGTACAAGCGTTTCTCTGTCGCTCCCCCGAAGAACCTGTAGGATTCATCCTCGTTGTATGAGGGAACGGAACCGTTGATTGAAATTTCCGGCAGGTAGAAATTGATCCTCCGTGCGAAGTAGTTCTGCTCCGCGACTTCGAGATTACCGCGAATCATCTCCCCCTGTGAACTGCGGTTAAGGGCTATGTCCAAAGCCTGCTCGAAGTTTATGGTCTCGCAAACGGCTTCCCGGATGTATCCGAAGACCAATAGCATTAGCGTCATCGCGCAGATGCTGACTATGTGACTATGTGTTACTCGAAAGGATTTCATCGAAAGTCGTCCTTTGCTTAGCGCTGGATTTCATTCATACCTCAACGATTCGATTACATTCAACCTGGACGCCTGGTGCGCGGGGAAAAGCCCGAAGATCACACCTACTGCTGTAGAAACGGAAACCGCGAGCACGATCGAGAATAGCGAGACAATGGTCTGCCACCCGGCATAGAATGAAATAGCACTTGATATGACGAACCCCAGCACTATGCCAATCGAGCAGCCGATTAGGCAGATCGTGACCGCCTCGATAAGAAATTGCCTCATGATATCGGTGCGCTTGGCTCCGACTGCTCGCCGTACGCCGATTTCACGGGTGCGTTCGAGCACCGATGCAAGCATGATATTCATTATGCCGATTCCTCCCACGAGAAGAGAGAGGCCTGCGATTGCACCCATAACTATGTTGAATATCTGCTGCGTCTTCTGAGACTGCCTTAGCAGTGACTCCGGAACCACGATTTCGTAATCAGGGACGCCGTTGTGCCTTCGTTCGATAATCCGCTCAACCAGTTTCGTTACCGCTGGCACGAACTTGAGGTCGGTTACGGTTATCGTCAACTGATCGATTTGGGGAATGTTGTATTCAAGACCGCCCTCATCCATCCCCCTTATGTGACTTATGTATTCTGACATGCTTCCCAGTTCGGTTCGATCAAACTTCTTCTGCGCAGTGGTGAGTGGTATGTAGACATCCTCGTTGAAGTTCTTCAGCTCAAGCCCCTCTACTTTTCCTCGACCGATGTACTTGTCCGCCATGACGCCGATTACGGTGAATTCCATATCTCCGATTCTTACAGCCTGTCCTATCGGATCGTCGAAGGCGAACAGCGTGCGCTTGGCTTTTGCCCCGAGAACGCAAACCTGGCTGAAGTCGCGTGAATCGACCTCAGAGATAAACCGTCCATACTCGACTTCTATTGATGAGGAGTGAGTGAATTGAGGAATCGTCGCTACTACCCTGACTGGCGCTTCGTTACCCCTGTATGAAACGGTATTGATTGGCTCGAATCTCTGCGGCACAACATTGGATACAAGTTCGGAGTATTCGGCTATGTTCGCGCCGTCGTCCATGCTCAATCCGAGAGATCTTTGGAGGGCGACGTTGGAAGCCGGGTCAACTTCGGGAGCTTTGGCCGTAACGATTACGTTGTTTATCCCGAGAATCGATATCTGTTCGAGCGCTTCCTGTTTTGCCCCTTCCCCGATAGATAGCATGGCTATCACGGCAGCGACGCCGATGATCACGCCGAGCATCGTCAGGAGGGTCCTCAGCTTATGAGCGCCGAGAGATTCGAATGATATTCTGAAAAGAAAGCTATAGTCCATTTGGTCTGGGCGGAGCCTGACGTCCCTTGTTCAGTTCGGGTTCGGTAGCCTTGTCACCGGGAAGACCCTGTTCGTCCAGCGTCGGATCTACGAGGCAGATCCGCTGTCCCGGCTCAAGACCTGAAGTGACTTCTACATGCATGTCGTTACGTCTGCCAACTTCGACAACGCGTTTGTCTTCATTGTCGAGGTAAACGAAAGTCTCACCTTCCCTCTCGAAGACGGATTCGATCGGTACGTAAGTCACCTCAGGAATCTGATCTACGATTACTTTACACGAAGCCGACATTCCGGGCTTGATCTGATCGTCATCCGATAGGATGGCGACTTCGACGTCAAAAACGTTGATCTTCGAGCCCTGCTCTTTTCTGCGAGCGAGAGTGCCTTTCTTGCTGACGAACCCATCGTACTCCACATCCGGGAAAGCGTCGAGAGTAACGATGACCGTCTGTCCTGAATCGACCTTGCTTGCATCGACCTCTGATACAGTTGCGTTGACGACCATTTCCGACAGGTCAGGAAGGTTTACGAGTCCCTGGCCGGGCCATGGCGAGTCTCCCTCCTGAACCTTGCCCATGGAACCGCCTTTCCAGATTTCCAGGTAAACGACCATTCCCGGAATCGGCGCTGTCATCGTCAACTGATCAAACTCCTTCTGCGAGATATTCGTTCTGTCCTGTGCTCGTTGCACTTCCAGCTCAGCCTTCTCGACATCGGCCTTTATCTGTTCCAACTTGGCGTTGAAGTTCAACTCGGCGAGTTCGAGTTCGAGTTTGGCTTCTTCAGCGAGTTTTGGCGCTTCGTGCTTTTTCTCGTCGTAGTTTCTCTGTGCCTTCTTGAGGTCGAGTTTGAGCTGCTTCTCCTGAATAGTGTATTCGCCTCGTGCCCTTTCGAGAGTTGTCTTGGCGATCTTCAATGCAGATTGATTCTCGGCAAGATCCGCCAGCTGCTGCGTTGCATCGAACTTGATGACCGGGTCGCCTTCCTTCACATGCGAGCCTTCAGGTGCGAGCCAGGTGATCTGCAGGCCCCTTATCCTCGGGGCAGTGAGACTGTGCGCTCGTTTTGCATCGACACTTCCGTTAGTCTTCTGTGAAATGACAAAGTCACCGTGTCCAACGAGGGCGGTCGGGATTTCCGTTGAAATGGTAAAAACGGCGCTGACGCCGTAGTACCCGCCAAGTACTACGATCAGGATTATTGCTACGTATATGGTTTTTCTCTTCACTGTTCCTCCTCCGACGCGGTGCGATGCCCGGATGCCTGAAATCTCGGGCCAGTCTTAGCATACTCATCAATGCTGACAGTTTTAATACCCCAGTTTTTGCCTGAAGGTTGCGAGAATTAACCATTATTCCGCTGATTTGGTACAACTTTTTTCTGGAACAACTGATAGCTATTTCGTAATCTTTCATGTAATGGAGTGCATAAATCATGAATCCTGAAATACTGATCAAACTCAGAGACATTATGCTGGAAGGCGGAGCTGATATTTGTGATGTGTTTTGTGAGGCTTCGTCTTATAACGGCGTGACATCGGATGACAGGAAGATCAACACGAGCCGTTCAACACAGTCAGGAGTCGGGTTGCGGGCAGTCAAGGACTTCAATACTTACTATACTGTCTGCCAGGACACATCGCCTGAGAAGCTGGTGGAGGCCGCGAAGTATATTGCGGCCGGACTCCCAGTCCAGCCGAGTCGTCCAATCTCGCCTGCAATCATCAATCCGGTTCCGCAGCGCTCCTCTTCTGAAATGCAGGACAATCCCGAACAGACCCCTGTGGAAGAGAAAGTATCGCTTATTCGTGAGGCTGAAGATGTTGCCTGGAGCTATTCCGGGAAGATGAAACAGGTCACAGCGCGGTATTCGGATATTTCCCGGGAAATTCAGATGGCATCATCGTTGTTCCCCGATGTGATCGAGAAGCGGCTGGGGCTTGTGGAGTTCATGATAACCGTATATGCGGGAGATACCTCTGATCGACAAATGGGGTGGGCGGGCAAGTCTTTCTACAGCGGCATGGAAGCTCTTTCGGGAACTGATTCACCCAAATCGCTTGCAACAGAGGCGTGCAAGCAGGCCCACATTATGCTTGAGGCCGATGAGTGTCCACGGGGCGAAATGCCGGTTGTATTCGCACCCGGTGAGAACGGAATCCTGTTCCACGAATCGTGTGGGCACGGTATGGAAGCTGATATGGTTGAAAAAGGAAGCTCTTTTGCGAATCTACTCGGCCAGACCGTAGCATCCGAGAAGGTAACGATTCATGATGATGGAACGCTTCCCGGATATCCGGGCTCGTATACTTTCGACGACGAGGGTGTTCCTGCACAGGATACGCTGCTGATTGAGAAGGGAAAACTCGTAGGGTATCTCCACAGCTTGATTACTTCGAGCAAGTTTGGTGTGCAACCTACCGGATCGGGTAGGCGGCAGAGCTACAAGTACCCCCCAATCGTCAGAATGCGAAATACATACATCGCGGCAGGGAAGGACGATCCCGAAGAGATCATTCGATCCACTAAGAAGGGGATTTATGCGGCAGATGTCGGATTCGGTGGACAGGTAGATGTGGTGACCGGCAGGTTCATCACCAGTATCCTGCTCGGTTATCTTATCGAAGATGGAAAGTTGACAAGACCGGTCAAAGGCGCCACTATTACAGGTTTGGGTATACAAGCCTTGAAGGACATAGATATGGTGGGGCATGATCTTGTACTTAATCACTCTCCCGGGAGATGTGGAAAAGGACAGGATGTCCCGGTAGGAGTGGGAATGCCGACGCTCAGGGTGAAGAAACTGACTGTTGGTGGTACCGGCAGAAGTTTGTAGGGAAGCATGTTTGATTCGAAATTCGCAGAGACATTGATTGACGCGGCCATGTCGTACGGTGTTGACGCTGCGGAAATCTACTACAGTCGTTCAGCAAACACTGAAATCATGGCTGTTGACGGCAAGGCCGAAATGGTCAACGTCAACGAGGATGATGGGTATGCAGTGCGACTCCTGAAAGACTCGCGGATGTCGTTCGGCTCATCCAATCTTATAGACAAGAAGCATGCTCTCGGAATGGTTAGAGACCTTGCAAAAAGATGCGAACTCCACAGCACGGACGAGAGCAATGTTATCCCCGTGCCGATGGAGGCGGACGCGCTTGCGGTGGACGAGCCGTTCGACGAACGTATGGCGTCGACCCCCTTGAAATCAAAGGTCGATAAGCTGCTTGGAGTTGAAGAATCGGCGAAGGCCTTCGATTCTCGAATAACGGGTTTTGGATGGCTTCAGTATGGCGATTCGGTTCAGGAATCGGCCGTATTCAATAGCAATGGAGTCGTCGCAGAGTCTCGTGGTACCATAGTTTATGTGTTTGCGTACGCTATCGCCAATGATGGCAAGTCCGTCCAGACCGGCACCCATGTTGAAGCCTCCGGGCACTTCGATAGCCTTGACGTCCAAAGCGTCGGAGGAACGGTGGCGAAGCATGCGGTGAGGATGCTCGGAGCCTCCGGTCTGAAGACCGGGGAATACAAGCTCGTGCTTCCACCCGAGACTTCATCAGCGTTTCTTGCTTCACTTGCCAGCATGCTGTCTGGTGACCATATCCAGAAAGGTAAATCTCCTCTGTGTGGGCGGATGGGCGAATTCATCGCCTCTCGAAATGTGACGATTGTCGATGACGGCCTGTTGCCGGGAGGACTTGGTACTTCCAGATTCGATGCCGAAGGAAACCCATCCAGAACGACTGTGGTTGTAGATGAAGGCAAAATGGTTTCGTATCTTTGCGATTCATATTGCGCCAGGAAAGGTGGAACTCAATCCACAGGAAATGCATCAAGGGCCTCATATCACTCAGAACCCACCATCGTGCCAACGAATTTCTACTTGAAAACCTCCGACATGTCACCCGAGGAACTGATAAGCACTGTAGGCAGCGGATTGTACGTCACCGAGGTTTCCGGCTTGCATGCAGCCATAAACCCGACAACAGCGGATTTCTCGGTTCCGGCGAAGGCATTGCTCATAGAAAACGGGGAAATCGGTGGGGCTGTTGACAACCTGACATTGTCCGGAAATATGCTTGAGTTCTTCAAAAAGATCGAATCCGTAGGAAGTGACTTGACATGGGTTCCTGCCTACGGTATGATTGGTGTTCCTACGGTATTCGTCTCGGATATCAAAGTAACCGGAAGTGAGACTGGCAAAGAACAATGAACGAGAAAGTCCGCAACAAATACGGTGATACTTCACGTGTCCTGGACGACAGGAAACTCGGTGATGAGTGGCTCGATTGGGATGGGTCCGTAGATGCGCATGGTTCATCCAAACGTGGCATGTTCGTTGGAGTTGCCGCTCTTGCCGTGGTCTTCATTATAGCTGCCGTATATGCGGTCTTCTGGCTGATCGAACCCAGGCTTCTTCAAATAAGCCCGATTGCATATGATATCGCGCTTTGGCTCGCTGTTGCCTTCTGCGGGATAATACTTCTCTGGCTTTTGCTCTTCACCATCTCGTCGCTTGCAGGCGTTTCTATATTCGGTGGTGTGCTGATCTTCCCCCGGCTTGTCAACTGGCTCCTGAGCCTGGCAATCAAGGTGGGAGGGGTAGTCGGAATTTCAAGAGACAGGTTGGTGAACTCATTCATGAAGGTTCACAATATTCTCTTGCCGGGGCATCGATTTCTTTCCCCAAAGGATCTCATGGTGCTCCTACCCAGATGTCTTCAGCGAGATGACTTCGGCTACATGCGACAGCTTCGGGATAAGTACGAATTTGAAATGGTTACGGCAGGCGGGGGGCAGGAAGCGAGAAAGAAGATTGAGACGTCGCGCCCTCGAGCGATCATCGCGGTCGCCTGCGAGAGAGATCTGCTGTCCGGATTCCTTGAAGTTAACCCGAGAATACCCGTTATCGGGCTTCCAATCACCCGACCCGAGGGACCGTGCAAGAACACCATGGTCAACAGGTCCGAACTCGAATCCCTGCTTCGCAAATTCATCATTGTCGATTGAGAAAATCCAAAGATAAGAAGATCTTAGTTGTGTGACGATCCACTGGAACTAAGTTCGGCTAAACGCCAACCTGCCTGTGTCAAGGCATGTCTTGGGGGCACATTCCTGTAGAACAGCTTCTGTGACTCCAGTAGTTCCACCATTGAGATGCACATATTCTCCAGATTCCCGTAGGACGAAGCAATGACCTCAAGGTCGTTTTTGAGATCATAATTCGTGAGAAGAGAGTCGTCTACGTTCTCCTTTACGAGCAGCGCATCCCGTATCAGGCTTTGCCATAATTTGACAATAGCCATAGATTCATCTTGATTTCGGAGGTTTACGTTTTCCCACAGGGCGGTCAAGCCCGCCGTCTTTCCGCCGCTGACAAATGCTTTAAGAGTGCGAATCGCTATATCTCTCCTGTCTGAGATATCGACTTCACACAGCTTGCAGGCTTCAGTGAAACTGCCCCCACTGAGTGCCGCGAAACGCCTGGCTTCATCGGGATCGAGATCTCTGGTGCGTATCAGGTAGTCCTCGATGAACGACCTCGCAACGGGGGCGAACCTGACTTTCTGGCATCGCGATATGACGGTCTGTGGAAGCCTCCGCGCATTATCCGTTAGCAGAAAGAGAACTGTTCGAGGCGGGGGCTCTTCAATGGTTTTGAGAAGGATGTCGAAGCTGGTAACGGGCATCCTCTCGACCTGCTGAAAGATCGCTATGCGGTAACCTCCTTCAGCGGGCGTCGAGTAAAGCGAAATCTTGAGTTCCCGCACCTTGTGCACCAATATGTTGGCAGCCCTCCCGTATTCCACTGGGGCGAACGGGTCATGGGCTTTCGTCTCACGAAAGAACTGCGGCAATTCTGCTTCTTCTGCCTTGGTCTTTGGCGACGGCATCGGAAACAGAATGTGCAGATCGGGATGTATTAGTTTGCGAGTCTTCTTTACACATGCCTGTATGTCGGAGTCCCTATCCCATTGGAGCGAGAGTAGCTTAGACGCGATAATTATGGCCGCCATCCACTTGCCGACACCTTCATTGCCCGTGAACAGGTATGCCGAATGAAGTCGCCCTGTCTTGAGGGAATGGGTAAACAGCTGTGACACATTTGGCTGAAAGGGTATGTCAATTATGTTCGTCATATCAAGTGTCAATCCTGTCGGCGGTACGGCGAATGATACTGCTTTTGGGCTGGAGGCGCAAGCCCCCATTGATTAGTGCCTGAGCCACTCTACCGGGTCATACTGCTCTTTCTTGTGCCTGATCTGGAAGTGAAGGGACGGTCCTTCTTCCACATTACTCTCTCCGAGGTAGCCAATTACATCCCCAGTTCCAACAATATCTCCCATTCCAACTGAGTAATCCGACAGATGTGCGTAGAGAGTGTACCAACCTCCGCCATGATCCAGGATGAGCACATTCCCGTAGCCCCGCAAAGTGCCTCTATGAAATACGACTCCATCGTAAACTGCTCGGATTTCACCGTTCAGTTTTCCTCTTATCTCAATGCCGGGAAAGAAGATATCAGTGAAGGTTTTGCGATCCCTGTGTGTTCCGAAGCTCTTAATGATCTTTCCTTTGAGTGGGTAAGGGAGATTTCCCTTCTGGGATTCGAATGCCGAATTGTTTGCGGATGATTTGGTGACGGCAAAAAGGGAGTCGGAGGCCATCAGGTCGTCTTCGAGCTGAGTCAGATGCTCACGATACAAGGCCTCCTCTTTCCGAATCCTGTCCATCAGGGTGTTCCGGCGGCCCCGTTCGGAACTTAGGAAGTTCTCCTCCATATCTTTCTCCCGATAGTATCGATTGAGTTGAACCCGGGTTTCCTCAAGCTCCTCCTTGTTGGAATTAAGGGTCAGCAGCAGGCTGTCCGTCGACCGAATGATGTTCTTCAGCGATTCAACCGACTTCCGTGTGTAGACGAGCTGGCTGACCGTCTGGTCGAAGTCTGTGGGGTTTATGAGTATCTCCGGAAGACGCCTTCGCCTTATGTAGAAATTCCGGAGACTCACAGAAAGCCTGACTTTCTGTCTCGTGAGGAGAGAGTCTATCTCAGATACTTCAATTGACAGCTCTTCTTCACGTTCCCCGAGATCCCTTAGCCTGCGATTGAGGCGCGAAAGCAATTGGGACGTAAGCGCAAGCTGATTGTCGAGAGTATTGAGCTGCTCGAGTTCAGTCTGTTTTATGTTGGTCAACGAATCGAGTTTGGCCCGTTCCGAAAGTAACTGAGACTTGATTTTATCGATAACCTCGGAATCATCCTCTCGGGCAGATTCGTTGCCAGCCATTATCACGGGTGATAAGATGAGCAAGGCGAGCAAGCACAGAGCGACCGAGTCTTTGACTGATCCGAGTCTGAACCGGGGTTCCTGGTCTACTCGTAACATAGGCTTAGACTTTGATCTTTGGGTGAAAACTGCGGTAGGTCACCAGCGAGGAGGCAATCGCCACGACTATCGGTACCACAATTACAAGCCCAAGAGTCGACAGCTCGAAGTAGGGGAAACGTGCAATGTACCGAATCGCAAGTTTCCAGAGGACGAATGTGACCGCCAGTGCCACTATAGATGATAATGCTCCTGTAATGCCGCTTAATAAGAGCACAGATGTTCGAACGACGGCCTTTCGCATTCCAAGCAGAACGAGGTTATGGATAACCTGCAGCCTCTTCGTGTAAATGTGTCTCTGGAGGCTGGCGAACACAAAAGCTGCTCCCAACAGAATCATCGCACATATGACCACACAGACTACAAGGGCAAGTCTGTTCAGCCTGTTCAGGTTGTCGATCCACTCCGATGCGAAATGGACTTCCATGACAGCTTCCTGCTTCACGAGTTCAGTGGACAGGCTGTCAAGCGCGCTTGTGCGGTGAGTTTCAGGTACAAAAGCAACCTCGAGGCTGAATGGCAACGGGTTGAACCCCAAAACCTCAGTCAGATCGCTGCCCAGAATTGAACTCATTTCATCCAGAGCATCGTCGGGACCTTTTTCTGTTATCGCAACTACACCTTCTGAGGATGCTATCATTGTCTTGATGGAATCAATCTGCTCTCGCTGTACATCATCTTCGAAGTATACTTCGAGCACAGCCTCTCGTTTAAGGTCTGTTGAGAAGGCGTCGAGATCTATTGTCGCGAGTACGAAGACATTGCCCATCGTGAACAGCATTCCAGCGGCAAGTACCGCAAGCAGCAGCTCACTGAATTCCGACTTGAACAGCCGCCATGTTTCGCTGACTACCATCCCTCGGCTCCGAGTATCTTCTGCTCCCGCCACCCCAATCCGGAAAATTTGTCGGGTTCGGATGTGGTTACCAGAATAGAAGTACCTCCTATATGGAGTTTCCTGAGAGTGTCCATCGAGATATCAAACGACTCACCATCAAGTGCTATTGATGGGTCGTCCCATAGCAACAGAAGGGGATTTCGTGCGACAGCCATAACGAGTTGAAGCAGTTTTCTCTGACCGTTCGAGAGATCTGATGGGCGGTTTTTACGTTTGCTGAGAAGACGCACTGATCTCAGCAACGCATCGATGTCACGTCGACGGACTTTCCTGCTCGATGATGATAACTTAGCGGAGGTCTGAACATTATCCAACACCGTCCTGTCGGAGAGGAGCACTGAATCCTCCGGGATAATGCCCCAGTGAGATCGCACATCTGCGATGTCCGAATCGGACATTTCGGTCATCGTCATTCCATCTACTGAAATCCGTCCGGATGAAGCCCTTAGCCGTCCGAGAATCAGATTCATGAGTGTGGTCTTGCCGGAACCGACCGGTCCGTACACGATCAGCCCTTCACCGCGATCTATGTGCGTTTCGAATCCGTCAAAAACCAACCTTTCCGGCTGGTATCCGAATGAGACACCTTCGACTGATATAATGGTCCGGTCTGTTGTCATATTGGCAGGAATATATGGGCGGTGATTGTCAAAAAAAAGCTTTTCTTGAGCTCAAAAAGATTGAATATTGACCGCATTCGGCAGAAGTAACCCTTTGATAGATCCGAGAGGTGGAAATGAACTATAGATTACTACTTACAGTGACTCTGATAGCCGCACTAATGGTTGTATCGGGCTGCGAGAACAAGACGATTCTCACCAAGAAGTGGGACAGGCTAACGACCGGAAGCAACGAGAACATATACGGTATCCACTTCATTGACGATGACAAGGGTTGGGCCGCCACGTGGGACGGCAATGTCCTCAGCACGAAAGATGGGGGCAAGACCTGGGAATCCCACAACATAGGTGAGTATCATCTTGAGGATGTTTACTTCATTGATGGAGATGATGGCTTCGTTGTTGGTTCAGATGGATGTCTTTTCAGGACCGGTGACGGGGGAGAAACCTGGGAGGATCAATCCCTCGACGACTCCTACTGGCTTTACGAAATCGGTTTCTGGGATGACGATGAAGGCGTTCTCGTTGGTGTGAAGAGCATTGACAGCAATACGCTCGCTGGAGCCTTATTCACTTCGAAAGACGGTGGAATCACGTGGCAGGAGGTCTATCATGACATGCTCGGTATTTCCGGTCTCTATCTGAGACCAAACGGGCTGGGGTGGATAACCTGTCAGGGTTCGGTTGGGTCGACAACTAATGGGGGAGAGAACTGGGAAAAGAACATCCTGGATGACAACGATATAGTCAGAGGCGCCCATTTCTTCTCAAGCCAGACCGGCTGGATCGTGGGGCACGATGGTCTGTTGGCAAGCACCACTGATGGCGGGTGGTCATGGCAGAAGAAAGGGCAGTTGACATATGAGAATCTTTACTCGATAGGTTTCACATCCCTCTACGAGGGTCTCGCCGTTGGGGAAAACGGTGAAATTTTCCTCACTACCAACGGTGGTACCAACTGGCTCATCGACTCGAATTTCGTTAAGTCGACACTAAGAGATGTTGAAGTAGTGGAAGATCGAATTCTCATCTGCGGAGATGCCGGGACGCTGATAAGCGTGCATGAATGATCCAGAGAGTCTCGACTTGTAGCGGGAAATTCAGCCTTTCGATTCTATAGTGTGAAATCTCTGTCGGTTGCCATGTCTTGATAGAACCATGATCAGGCAGCCCGCCATAAGGATAAGCCCTCCTGCAATCTCACGTGCAGTCGGCAACTGGCCCAGCGCAAGAAGCGCAATCAGTACGACGAAAACGGGCTGGATCTGGCTGATTAATGCGACCTTTGACAATTCCACTCTCTTGAGCGCCATCAGGTAAAGCAAACGCGCGAGAACCGGCCCGGCGAGTGCAAGCGCTATGACACCGATCCAGACATTTTCCAATCCATCGTAACTCACGCCCCCCACTGACACTGCTATCATGTAGAATACAGCAAGGAACATATTCCGGATATATGTCAGAATCAGAGGGCCAACATGTCGAACCGCGATCTTGGAGAGAAACTCGGTGATGCCGAATAGCAAAGCCCCGAGCAGCACGAGCCAGAAGCCCGGCGAGTAATCCATTCTCAGCGTCAGCTTCATCAACACGATTCCAACGATAGTAAGAGCAGCACCCACAAGTTCTTTACGGCTGAATCTTTCTTTGAGGAATATCGCCGCGAGAGCTATTGCCACCGGGACCTCGAACCTGTTGAGAAACGCTGCGAGCGATGGGTCCATGCGCTGAATTCCGGCCCAATAAGCCCAGATCGCGAGCCATGATCCTACGCTGAACATCAGCAACCAGAACCAGCCCGATCTCGTCAGATGAAAAGTGCCCTTGATTCCCTTTGAGGGAAGCACGGTGGCTGTTAGCACAATGGTAGCTATCGTGAAAATCAGGCCGTTCATAAGAAGGGGAGAAATGTGAACCAGATTCCATTTCCCAATCACCACCGACAAACCCGATGCAAAGGAGGAAACAATTGCGAGAACATAGCCTGTTGTCGGATTCGAGTCATGAAATGTCGTTCTAACTTCGCTGCCGTTGCTCAAATCAGCCTCTCCGGTGTTCCTGACTGCAACCCGCCCGATATTGGACGTTCGTAACAAGTAAGGACAGATATTCTGACTGTCAACCTGCAATTGATTGATGTTGATGTGAATCAGTCAGTTCGCACACGTCCTGTCTTAGGAACTACGCTAAGTCGCCGTACGCATTAAATACGGAAGATTGCCGCATTGCAGGATCGGCGATTATTACGATAACTTCTGTGGATTGGGGATATTGTTTGACAACTCGCACTGCATCCCAACTCGCACGACAACAATCCAGGGCCGGCTTTCGCAGTCGGCCTACTTTTTTACGCTTCAGCCAGGGCAGTGAGCCATCCGCGTACTCTGCGGATACTCGGTTTGACGCGGATTAGTTCAGCAGGGTTATACTCCTCGACTGCGGTTTCAATTACCTTGAACCCCAAATAGTATCCGGTTCTGATAGGGGTACTCTTCCCGGCAAATCTGCCGCATGTGAAGAACTTCGCGAGATCCTCTTCATCCGAAGACGCTAAAGATTCGAGCGCAGCCGAAGCCAATTTCCGCAAGTTGGCTTTGCACCAGCGAATATATCCTCCCGGGGGATCCTTCATGCCGACTTTGTTATGCAGAGCCGACATAAAGATTGCAGGCAGGGGAAGCTCGGGCATAGTTTGGGCGGTTATATAGACTGCAAGACCTTCCTCGAAAATCAGCCTGTGCAGCGGCATCTTTTCAAACTTAATCCCGGCAGTTCTTGCGCGCAGGTAGTGGACGTACTCATGAGCAATCAGGATTGACATGTTGTGCCCGCTGCAATAGCCGAAATCCGGGGAAAGCGCTATAACCGGGTTGCCACGCAAGTGCAGGATCTTCCCATTCACTCTCCTGAGACCGGGATATAGAACAATTGACGGTTCCGGTGTTTCTCCAAGCAGGGATTTGAGTTTCCTGGCTACCTTGTGGCCGCCCCTGATCCAGTTCCCGAGTTCATAGTGAGCGATCCTCCGTTGGGTAGCCGGTTGAAGCAAATACTCAACGACCGTATCGATTGAGACTTCCCTGCTCTCGATGTGCTTCTTAAGGATAGCTTCTGAGTCACTCAAAAGTTTCCTGAGCTTCGTAACTCGAGTCTCACGATCCTTGTGCGTATGGAGGATGTGCTTAATCTCGGTCATGTAGTCGTACAGAATCATAGCATCATCTTCCTTTCTTCACCGCAAACGTGGTTCATTCCGATGTTCCTTCCGACCACTCACAATCATATCCTGCACCCTTCTCCGAATCAAGGGGCTGCTCCGTATTTGTGCCGAATTGCTGCCAGAGCTGATTGTTCCGAGCGAAGTCATACTTATTGTCATCGGGGTAACTGTCATCGCCGCCGGTATCCAGAAACAGTCCCAGACAGAGCATCCGGTCTCTCAGTCCTCCTCTTGATGCTACGTTCGATCGCCCAAGGGTTGTTGCTGCAGATACACTGTAGATATCATCTCCAGCCTTGTCCCAGAAGATGCCGATACCGTTAGCATTCCCTCCGCCGAGCGACAAGTTCGGTGCATCGTGTACATCATTGCCCTGCTCATCAATGAGTACGCCAAGTGTGAAATCATGCCCTGCGCCCTGCGCCATATTCATCGTTGCCTTGTAGTGATCGTTGCCTGAGCTGTCGATCAGGACGCCGAGTCCGAAGTGCGCTCCCGATCCCTGCACATACCAGACTCCGTTGTAGGTGTCATTGCCTTTATTATCCATGAGTAGCCCGATAGCATACCAGTAAGCGCAGCCCTGCGCAAACAGTCCTGCCGAGTATGTGTCATCACCTTGAGCATCCACGAGCATTCCTATTCCCCCTGCCCATGAGTGCCCATCGATATAGTCAGCGCGTTTGCCAAAGCCAACTCCCTGCGCAAGGTTGGAATTATAATTTTTTGTCTGCGATGCCGGGAACTTGATGTCGAGAGTATCAGCGTAATAGTCGTCATTACCTTCCAGATCCACCAGAATCCCCATTCCCTTTGTGAATCCGAATCCCTGCCCGAGCAGATACATGTGATAATTGTCATCACCGCCCAAGTCGGAAAGTATACCTATGCCGAACTGGCCCGTACCCTGAGCACAGATGTAACCGTCATACGTGTCGTTACCGTCTCTGTCCTGGAGCACTCCAACGCCGAACATCCCGACCCCGCCCGACACGTTATGTCCTTCGTAGACATCGTTTCCTTTCATGTCTACCAGAAACGCATAGCCCATCACTCCGGCACCGAATGTCGGGGTATCCTTGGATGCGAATCTATATGTGTCGTCTCCGTTCAAATCAATCAGGATGGATATCCAGTTCGTCTCGGATACGGTCGCTCCGCCGCCTTCATACGTGTCATTACCTCCGGCGTCAAGTATAAGGTGGTACGCTCCATGAGGGTAGTAGTCGTTTCTCTTATCGTTAATGACTATAGCACCGAGAGGACTTTCCCAGAAGAATGAGTACCCGGAGTCAGGAATCTCCGCGACCATGGAATCACATGCGTAGTCGACTGCGTACGCGAGGTCCTGTGCATGTGCGTAGAGGTATGGGAAATCGACATTTTCCGCGAATCTCTCTAAACTGAAGTCAACTATGTCCTCATCCGAGGCGAGGACAGTCTGAGATCGAGAATACATCTCACCGAGATCAAAATCGCTGAATGTCCGTTCAAACGCATGTGTCCTGAAATCAAGCGTGTCAATTGAAGAATAGACCAGCAATGCAGCAATCTTCTGAAGCTCGACTGGTACACTCCCGGACTGTCTCCTGAGAGCCTGTTTCTTGAGCGATGTCAGATGTCTGCCGAAGTGCGAGTGGAGACTCACAATCGCGTTGTACAGAACATCATTCTGCTCAAGTTTAGCAAAGGCTGATTCAAGCGGATCTCCGATCAGTCCTCTCCTGACGCCCTCATCCAAACGGATAGATGAGAACCCGATCAGGTTCTTGAGACTTCCCGCGTTTCTGGTGACAGACTGTTCAAACGCCTTCGAGTAGTTCTCAATCTTGAAGAAGTCCGAATGTAGCGTATAGAACAGGGGCAACACGAATTTATCCCCGCCGAAATTCGACATATCGCCGTAGTCGAATGTCAACTCGTCTTTAGTGAGATCAACCTTTGCAAGCGCTGTGTCAAACGGATCACCTGTCCTTGCACCGGTCGAGTCGCAACATGATTGGATAGCAAGTAGCGACGATGCCACAGTCAGCAACAGTATTAGCTTGGCCATAAGTCCTCCGATTTAGGTTGATCTAATATGAAGTATCGAACGTGTTTCGTGTTGTCAAGATTTAAAGATTTCACCGTAAGCTAAGAAAGCAGGGGCTGTTCAGCGAATCCTCTTGCCCTAATCGACCTTTTGCATATATTCTTTTTGTTACGAATTTCACAAGGAGACAGTAATGACGCTTAAAGAACTTCAAGCACTTGCAAAACACGAGAAGGCAGAGTTTCTGGATGTCAAGCTCTCCGATCTGTCGGGACGCTGGCGCCACATCACTCTCCCGGTCGAAGCACTCAGCAGGAAGTTATTCGATAACGGCGTTGGGGTAGACGGTTCCTCGATTGGCTTTGCAAATGTCAAAGCCGGTGACATGGTAATGATTCCTGATATCGAAACTGCCTTCATCGATCCATTCCTCGAGCACAAGACTCTTTCGATGATTGCCGACATATATGAAGTTGATGGAAAGGTCATGCCATTCTCGAAGAATCCCAGGTCGGTCGCTCGCAATGCCGAAGAGTATCTCAGAAGCAGCAAGATAGCCCATGACAGCCAGTGGGGTCCTGAATTTGAGTTCTATTTGTTTTCTGAAGTGGCATTTCACCAGAGCAGCGAAACGGCCTATTACTTCCTCGATTCGAAGGAAGCTCATTGGAATACGGGTGAAGAGGATGAGGGAAACCGCGGTTATCAGATCCCGTATAAGGGCGGCTATCATGCGGCCCCACCTTCGGATCAATCGTCTTTCATTCGCAGTGAAATCTGCAGGATCCTCGAGTCTTTGGGAATACCGGTTAAGTATCATCACCATGAAGTGGGTGGATCCGCTCAGCAGGAGATCGAGCTGAAATTCGGACCGCTCAGACAAATGGCTGACTGGTCGATGCTCGTGAAATACGTTGTCAAGAACGCCGCTGTCCGACATGGCTATTCCGCGACATTCATGCCTAAGCCGCTGTTCAACGAACCCGGTTCCGGATGGCATGTTCACCAATTCCTGACGAAGAATGGGAAGTCCTGTTTCTTCGATGCGAAGAAGAAACTCAAACTTTCAAATACCGGAAGGTACTACATCGGTGGGCTGCTCAAACACGCCCCGGCCATTCTGTGCTTCTCGAATCCATCGACAAACTCATATAAGCGTATGGTGCCTGGATACGAAGCCCCGGTTAGAGCTACTTACTCGTTGGGCAATCGCAGCGCCGCAATAAGGATCCCGGGGTATCAGCTTGACGATTCCACTTATCGCATGGAATTCAGGCCTCCAGATGCGACATGCAATCCCTATCTCACATTTGCGGCTATGCTCATGGCGGGTATCGACGGTGTCATTAAGAAGATCGATCCCGGTGAGGACTGTAAAGAAGATCTGGAGAAACTACCTCGCGAGGAACTCGAAAAAATCCCGGTGCTTCCTACTTCGCTCCAGCATGCAATCTATTCGCTTAGGAACGATCATGAATTCCTGCTGAGAGGAGATATCTTCAGCACTGAGTTGATCGAGCAGTGGATCACACAGAAACAGGCTGAAGTCGATGCTGTTCGGCTGAGACCTCATCCGCATGAGTTCAACCTGTACTACAATTGCTGAGCAGCTTGCCAAAAGCTGAACTGAATGGGCGCGTGAACAGTCTCTCCGCGCCCGTTTCCATTTGATGAATGCTTGCGACTATGCGACAAGTGCCGAAATCTACAGAACTTCCCTTTTGGAGGCGATATTGACATTTCTCGGTCTTCTGCGTCTTTCGCTAAGGACCATGTAAGTTCTGGGCAGTATGAACCCGCCGCCAGATTCTGCTGTTCCACAGTATGCGATACTGATTAGAAAAATTATGAACTATCTTCTTCGGCTATTGATTCTCTTTGGGCTCGTTGCCCATGCTTTGGCCCTGGACATGGAAACCATAGTTCCCGAAAACCCGGCTGGGGTCGGCGGGACCCAGAAGGCATGGAC
>Ga0272443_10003096_pt1 | contig 20102 bp, 15 predicted proteins | sample SSMAcet12_FD_193581 | JGI IMG/M metagenome (GOLD analysis project Ga0272443, IMG submission 193581) | Marine sediment archaeal communities from Little Sippewissett salt marsh, Falmouth, MA, United States - SSM-Acet-12 | ecosystem: Environmental > Aquatic > Marine > Wetlands > Sediment ... | reverse complement strand
CGAATCAAAACGGGCGAAAGCAGGTGACCCATGAAAACGGAATGGATACGCATTTTTGGAACCATGACCAACGGCGTTTACATTTTGACCACCGCACTCGATGGCAGAATAAACGGTATGATCGCTTCCTGGGTTTCCCAGGTATCCTATGAGCCGCCACTGATTGCCGTGGCCGTTCACGAGAACCGCTTTTCCCATGGGCTTGTCCGGGAGAGTGGTCTTTTCGCGCTGCACGTAATGGGCAGGCAACACAAGATGATGGTGTCCCGATTCATGACCTCCGACCCGGAAGCCAAATTCTCGGGAATCGACTGGCAACCAGGCCAAACCGGCTGCCCGATCCTCAAGGATTGCGTGGCCTGCTTGGAGTGCAGGGTCAAGACAAGCATCCAGCCCGGCAATCACATGGTGTTCTTCGGTGAAGTGGTCAATGCGATGATGATCTCAGACGCCGAACCGCTCACGACAAGAGATTACCACGGTCAGTATATCGGCAAGGCTTAAGGGCCCCGGCAAAAAATAATTCCATCTCTTGCTTGTCTTATGGCCCGCCTACTGCGTTGCATCCACCCACACGTATCCCGATATGCGCAGGTGGATGTGCCTTGTAGACAAACCATAATCCGGCGCAATCGTGTGGAATTATTTCTTACCGTGACCCTAACGGTTGCGGCAAGGAATATCGGAAATTATTTATATTTTTCGTTTTTATTCCCCAAGACCATGAAGCCTTGAGGCATCGGACTCTCGAATTCGACGAATCGACCGGCGACAGGGTGGGTAAAGCCGAGATAAAACGCGTGCAGGCGGATTCTGCGAATTACCTTCGCGTCGGATCCGTAGCGCCGGTCGCCCACCAGCGGACACCCCATCTCTGCCAGGTGCACCCTGACCTGGTTCTTTCGACCGGTTTCGGTCTCAATTTCGAGCAAGATATGTCCGTTGAGCCTTTTCACCACCCGATAATGTGTCACGGCCAGTTTTGCTCCGGCCGGTTTGTCGGATGAAGCCATTTTTCGGTCGACACCTTCCCTTAACCAGCTCTGAATCGTTCCATGATCTTTTTCCGGTCGGCCTTCAACCAGCGCGTAATACCTTTTTTTAGTTCCTTTCCAGTTTTTTTTGATTTGCTGCTGCACCTTTCCATTCTTGGCAAACAGGACAATCCCGGATACCTCCCGGTCGAGCCGGTGAACGACACGCAACCGCTGCCTGCCACCCGACCGTTGATTGACGAAGTCCTTCAAAACCCTGTACAACGACGTTCCTCCCGTGCCCCTCTCACCAAAGGTCAGAAGGCCGGCCGGTTTGTCTGCTATCAACAGGTCGTCATCTTCGAATATGATCGGCACGGGCGGCGCGATCTCATTTTTTCGACCGGTTTTTTTCACATATTCGATGACATCCCCGGCGTTGACCGCATAGTCTGCACGGGTGACCGGTTGGCCACGCACCTGAACCATTCGGTATTTCAGCATCTTGCGGATGTGTGTTTTGGAAGCCGACCCGAACGCTTCGACCAACAGGTCGACAATCGGACCGTCTTTTTGCACTGTGATTTTCATGGGTGAACTGGTATTTTCAATTGGTCTGCGGCTTATCAGGAATCTGATCTTGATCTACCGCGGTATACGTGTTGCTGCACTTTTTTTCAACCTGGAGAACGATTTGGATGATCACCTCATCGTTGAGGGGCTTTGATCTGACATATTTCAGCAAAGAGCGAAACTGTTTCGGATTGATCACAGGTATACCATCCGGTGAGGTGCGTTTGACGTACCATCCCGGCAATGCGACGATGGCCATGACCATCACCGACTCGCCCGCGGTGCTGCTGATCCAGTTTGAAAGCCAGGATGCCTGCCGTTCGGCCTGTTTGATGGTATTGATATCTGTTCCATGGGGGTAAATGAGTGCCCTTCCGTTGTATTCGACAATTGCACCAAGGCTTTGCCCCCTGGTCGTCGGCCGTGACCGGGCCTTTGTTTCGACGCCGAAGACACCTTTTGGGCCGACGACGATGTGGTCGATTCTGAAGTCGTCGGCTTGAAAATCATGATAGACGCAATAGCCTTCCAGCATCAGCCGGTTGAGCTCCTGTCCGACCGATACCTCTCCTTCGTATTCGATCCGGATATTCCGACGTTCTTCCAAATGCCGGCGCCATCTGGTTATAAAAAATACGGTCAAACCGATACAAGGCAGCCCGATAATCAATGATCCCTCGAGGCTGATAGTTTTGCGGCCAAAATAGAGATAGGACAGATAGAAGGCGTACAAAAGGAGCGGGGTCAGCAGGAGATAGACGAGATGGGCGTCGACTTTTTGATCCAACTCACCGAGTCTCGCCAAAAGTGACTGTCCGGGAGACCGCAGCGCACTTTGGACAAGTGGATTCCGCCTCACCCTGGCATGTTGGTATACAGTGAAAACCTTTACCGAACCGAGTGCAACACCAAACAGGCCCAAGATAATCAAGGCGGGCAAATTGTCATAAATAATCTGCACGGCTTTCTCCAATTTCCAGCAGAGGTATTCATGGTTATAAGCTTTTTCGTTTTAAACTAGTTAGGCTATCATTTTTTATTGCGGTACTCAATGGTTTGGTATCGGATGGAGCCCAATAATGGAATTCACCGGATACGCTTGCGCCCACCCGCGAATTGAAAAGATTGACAACCCGATCGAAAATTTTATATGAATGTCATTGTATTTTTGAATAATGTTTCGATGAAACGGAGTCGGCTGACACGCTTACAATTGAACATCCTGAAAATTCGTCGCAGGAACGGCCGGAAGTCACACTTTGTTTTCGATCCGGAGCCGGTTCAATAGCACAAGGTCTAAGAAACCAAGGAATCGCATGGCGGCATACCCGTCTACATTACATAAAGGATTGTAGCGAGACGGACTGAACGCACGCCGTAGCCTCACAACATCCGGCCCTGCTTCCAATGACAAGGCCGAAAGAAAAGACCAATTACGGGAGGTCAATCACCAATGAGGCGATTCCTTGAATTCGCAAGGAGAGAAATCCAATGAATTCGGACAGTCATACGAAATTTGCCGGGATAGCTTCCCTTTTCGAGTCGAAGGAGATCAAAAGATTTTTTAAGAATTATCTTTTTGCGATTTGCCTCCTCGAAACCCTCATTTTTTTCATCAGCCTGTTTTGCCTGCTGGAACCCTTCAGCATGAATTTCCCCTGGCGGTATTATCTTCTGGCTTCCTTTCTGACCCCGGTTGTCATGACCTTTTTATTGGGCTTGATCGTCAAGGCGTTTAACGTTTTCTTCATCGAAAGCGGTTCTGAATCGCAGACAACTTCTGAAGCTGCCGACCAGAGTGCCCAACGGGGTGGCACATTTGCCAAGCTGAATTCTTCGTTGAGTTTTCTTCGCCAGGCGCCTTTTCTTCTGAGTCTCCTCTTTCTGATCGTCGGTGCGATCATTTTTTCCCAGATCGATCATATCTTCGCCGTTATTGGGGCTGTCGGTGAAAAAGCGGTGTTGTATATCCTCATCACCCTCGGAGTGTTGTTTCTCGTTTTCACAATTTTCGCTTTTGTCTGGCTCATCTTGAAGTTCAAACTCGAAAAGGTGAAATACCAAACCGATCACAAACGCGAGGTGATGCTTCAACTGGGAATGTTTCTGACCGACGACGATCGGCTCATCAGCCATGAAGGTCAGATCATATCGTTGGAAAACAAGAAGCAAATCCCCAATATAGAGGTCAACACTCGACCGGCAGTCGAGTCTCAAAAACAGGCCGCTCTCTAAGGGTTCACGAAAAATTAAGTTGGTGATTTTGGGCGTTGAGGCATTCGGCCGACAAGGCGTAAAATTGCAGGAATATCTGGATATTCCGAGTTTTCGCAACGGCAGCCAGACGGGATGGATCGGCGTTCAGGATGTGATGTTATTTTTGAGTGGGCTCTCAACACCCCCGTATTCTTCTCTCAGCTCGATTCTGCTCCCTCGATCTGGATCACGGCAAGGAAATTGTGTCGCGCACATTCCCGGTTTCATCCGTTATGACGATTCTACCGTAGTCGCCTTTGGGCAGCGCAACTATGAGACAGGGGCTGGTCAATACCTGGATGACGATTGTGCCGGGTGCCGGTTCGATCCAACGCAGCTGGATGAGGGCCTCCCCGGCGCCAACGTGTGCATAAGGATCAGCCAGCTCGATCCCGTAGCCGCCGGTGGGCTTTTGGCCCATCTGAATGGTGACGACATGGTCCGTATCGAAGTCGGCTGCCGGCGTCGGGGGTAACTGACCGAGCATCCGCCCTTTCGTCTCGGTCAAAATCCGCTTCAACTGGTCTGAACCGGTCACGAGGGTCACCGACGGGGCCGGCCGGTTTCCACCGCAGAGGTCATCCTGGTGCAGAATCCGCAGTGGGATGCGTTTGCCTTCGGCGCTGTCGACGCCCGGCGTGCGCCCGCAGGCGCAAAAGGCGCAACACATCAAAAACAGAAGCTTGAGCGGCAATTTCGGCATCGATTCTCCGTCGATTCAGAATGCGGGAATAAACTCCGGACTCCGCCCCGGTTCGGCAGCCTGGCGCGACTGTGCGCTCAAAATCGGATTGAAACCCACACCGAAATCGAGTCCGCTCAGGTTTTGGTCGACCTGCAGCGTTACCGGCTCGACCAGCGAGAGGTAAGCGCCGTTGACCTCCCCGGCATCACCAATTAAGGCATCATTGTCCAGGTTCGTCCCGGCAAAGATCAGGTAGCGGCCTGCGGCAACGCCGGGAAAGCTGAATCGACATATGCCGGCTTCGGAGGTGACGGGCTGCCGGTAAACCGTTTCGAAGGAGTCCGGATCGATCAGCTGTACATACAGAGTGCCGTCGACGACATCGGCGACGTCGGCCACCTGCATGACGACGGGAACCTCTACGATGTTGTTCTCGGACGCAAAGGTAATCGTCGCCTCATACTCTCCCGGATCGAGACCGGTTCGATCGGCCTGGACACGGTATTGCGCCGGGAAGTCTCCGATCTCGCCGGCGCCCGGATTGATCTCGTCGATCACCAACCAATTCACGTCAGAACCGACGGATTGGACGGTGATCGGATCGTTTCTATCTTTATCGACCGTCAGATCGAAGCTGGACAGCGTGGTGCCGAAAAAGATACTGCCCTCCGGTTCCACCGTCAAAAGGGTGGGGGTGACGACCTGCATGGAAACGGGAACCGTTACCGTGTTGCTGTCGGACTCAATCGTGATCGTGGCCCCGTATATTCCTGGAGCCAGACCGGTTCGATCGACCTGAACGCTGTACTGAACCGGAAAGTCACCGTCGCCGGCAGCCGGATCTTTTGCGGTGCTGAGCCACGCAGCGTCGTCACTGACGGATAGAATGGCGAGTGAACCGGGGCCGATTTTATCGACCGTGAGATCGGCGCTGGACAGCTCGGTACCGAAAGCGAGGCTGGTCGGACTCACCGTCAAGAGGGCAGGCGCAGCGGCCAGGACGGCTTTCTGGGCGTCGATCAGTCCAAAACCGTAGAGATCATCGCGGCCCGCGTCGCCCAGGTCCCGGGTGATGCTGCCGCCGACCAGCAAATCGTCCAGGTCGTCCGGTGTCAGCCCCGGATTGACGGCCTTCATCAAGGCAATGACGCCGGAAACGTGCGGCGCGGCCATGGAGGTCCCCTCCAGGAAGCTGTAGCCGTAGTTCAGGTTTCTGTCTAAATCCATGGAGGCAGCGGTGCTCAGAACACCATCTCCGTTCCCGTCGCCGTTCAAGTCGACGGAAAGATCGCCGCCCGGTGCGGCCAGATCGACATATGAACCGTAGTTCGAATACCAGGCCGGCTGTTCGTTGATGTCCACGGCGCTCACGGCCAAGACCCCGTCGTAGGCGGCCGGATACATGGGTTGGCCGGAGGCACCGTTGCCGGCCGCGGCCACGATGATGATGCCCGCGGCGCGCACCTCGTCATAGACAATCTGCTCTAAAAAGGAATAAACGCTGCCGGAAAGGCTCAGGTTGATGATATCGGCCTTTGGGGACGGCACTGTCCCGGAATCGTTTTCGAGCCCCGCCGCGTAGCGCACCGCCTGCATGATGTCGTAGTTCGTGCCAACGCCGTAATAGCCGAGATATTGGCCGAGAGCCCTGACCGGCATGATGCGCGTGTTCCAACCGGCGCCGGCAACCCCTAAACTGTTGTCCGTCTGCGCGGCGATGGTGCCGGCCACGTGGCTGCCATGGAATGTACTCGATCCGGGGTTCTGGGCCCCGGTGTCACTCGGGTCGGGGTCGAGGCCGTCACCATCCAGCGCTCTGTCGGCGTCGCTGACGAAGTCATAGCCCGTCGCGGTCAATCGGCCGCTCAAATCAGGATGATCGAACAATATTCCCGTGTCGATGACGGCCGCAATCACGTCGGGTTCGCCGGTGGTCGTATCCCAGGCCTCAGGCAGGTTGATCAAGGGATAGTGCCACTGCCGAACGAAAAATTCATCGGATGGCGACCGCTGCTGCCGACGGATATAGTTGGGCTCGGCATAGGCCACGTCGGCGCGGTTACGCAACTCAGTGATGGCCGTGAGCGTTTCTAGTTTACGCTGCAGCTCGGGATCCAGGGCCAGCGGGGAATCCGACCCGGGCGTCAGGGATAGACGGCTCCTCGCCTGAGCTTTCGCGCTCGCCCCGCTCAAGCCGAACAGCATCGCCCGGCCCGGTTGACCGGCTTTGGGCGTCAATCCCGTTGGCGTCATCCCGGCCGAGGTCAACCCGGCGCTGATGGCCCTGCCGCCCGCATCTTTGAAGCCGACGATCACTTCACCGGGTACGAAATCGTTCTCGACGGCAAACGCGTCGGCCTGAAGACCCGCCGTGGCGGCGGTGATGTTCAGCGTGTAGTTGGAAGCGCCGCTCACGGCGCGGACCTCGATGAAATATGTCCCGGGAAAACCAACCCGGATAAATTCTACCGCCTCGGACGTGCTCGTCGACGACGCAACGGGTGAATCGAAATCCTGGTCCATGTAAAGAAAAAGATCGATGTTGCTGCCCGACTCGGCGGTGTTCAGGGTAATCGTCTGGCCCGCCGTCAGGTCGACCACGAAATAGTCGCTGATATCACCCGTGGCAAACGAGCGACCGTCTGTCCCCTGCCCCGGCTGATTCACGTAGCCGCCGACGGTAACCAACCTGGAAACCCGTTGAACCAGATCCAGATCGATTAAGCCCGTCGCCGAATCGATTAAGTCGTTGGATGCATACGGCGCCGCCGGATCATTGACGTCGCTGTCAATGGCGGTATTGGCGGCAACCGTTATCTCTCCGCTCACAGCAAAGGCCGCCGTGCCGGTACCGGCGACACCGCTAATGCCGCCGTCACCACCACCGCCGCCGCAAGCCATGAGAAAAAAGCCGGCGCATGCCAACAAAACCGCATAGGCAACCAAGATTGTCCACGATCGGGGGAAGACGGAGGTTTGCATGGAATACCCGTTCCTTTCTGATGTCGGATAATGCGGATGTGAATCAGGATATCGTTAAAGCTAATTTTCGGATCTCTTCGAGGCAGGTTTTATTTTCAATGTGCCGTCATTGTGCCTGTTGACGCGCAGCATGCTTCTGAGGTGGAAGAGATTGGCACGGGATCATAGGGTGTTCCGCTCAGCCGAGATACGAAAATGGTCACCTATAAGCGATCTCACGGTTTTTTGCAAGAAACCTGATCGCATTAAGGGATGTTTTTAGATAGTATTGTTTTCGCTTGAATATCGTAAAATCAGGTATGGCGATATACGTTGTAGTATATTTTCAATGCGTATATCTGCCAAAAAGGTGTGCCGGTGTCAACCGATAAATGTAGAAATGCGGTGTTTTTGGTTTTGGGGAAATCGTCAGGTAAAATCTCCGACCGACGCGAGGACTCTTGCCACGTAACGCCGGGTTTCTGGGAAAGGAACCTCGCCGCCGTATTTTTGCACATTGCCGGGTCCCGCGTTATAGGCCGACAATGCCAGGCGGGTATCGCCCTCGAAAAGATCAAACATTTGACGGAGATAGCGGGCTCCACCGTCAATGTTCTGGCGAATGTCGAACGGATTTGTCACCCCGAGGTCTTTGGCGGTGGCCGGCATCAATTGCATCAGGCCCTGGGCTCCAGCCACCGAAACAGCATCGATCCTGAATCCGGATTCGGCTTTTATAACGGCCTTTATCAATCCCGGGGGCAAATCGTATTTTTGCGCGGCCTCCTGAATGCATTTTTCGATGGTCTCTTTCACACCTGCGTCGTCATGAATGTCGTGGTTTTTGCCGGGTCGACCAGAAGCCGATGACGGCCGATTGTTTCGATTTGTGGGAGATGTGGAAGTCGGTGATAGAGAGATCATGCCCGATGCCAAGGGTGAATTGTCGGAAAGATGGGCCGCGTTAAGGGATATCGATGGACGGGGATTATCCTGTCGCATCTGCCCGGTGGGAACGCGCGCGGGAATCGGATTGGCCAAATAATCCGCGGCCGTCAGCCCGGCGCTCGCCCGGTTCACCTTCCGGGCGCTATGGGACAAACTGGATTGGAGAAGACGGGCAAACGGGTCAGTGCCGTCTCGCGGCCCTTTGAACGCTGCATTCCACCGTTTCAAGAGGTCTTTAGAAAGGGTGTGACGGGCCAAATAGTCTCTAATCGTCATCCCATTTTTGCTCACCATAGTGTCCTCCGTGACATATCGACGGATGGAAAATGCAATATCCATTCCAAACACCGGCACTCTTCCGTGCCATCAGTGAATTGCCGGAAGACATAAATTAAAGCTTTGTAGAAAAATAAACCCCGACCCCTCAATGAATCACGAACCACCTTCACCGGCAGGACTTCTGTTGGCCCTCAACCGATTCATCGCGATCCCGCTTGTCAGGATCATGAGGCCCCCGGCCCAGAAACGCCAGGTGGCGGGATCGCCCAGAAAAACGATGCCGACGACGGCCGTAAAGACGACCTCGCTGGACATGAAGACCCCGCCTTCCCAACCCCTGCAGTAGAAAAAACCCTGGTTCATCAGAAGCTGGGCCGTCGCCGAGGAAAAGATAATCCCGAGGATCATGACCCATTCAAAGGGTGTCACCGGCCAAACCGGATGCAGAGCGAACTTTGGCAGTGTCACCAGGGTTCCCATTGTGCATAAATAGAGATAGATGATGACCGGGCCGTTGTTTTCTCGGAGAGACCGGATCAGCGTTACGGTGAGCCCTGCGAATATGCCGCCCAAAAGCGCCACGGTTTGACCGAGAAACCCGCCGGCAAGCTGAAAATCAAAAAGAATCCCGACTCCGATCAACACCCCGAGAGTGCAGGCCATCTCGTACCGCCCGACCCGTTCCCCGTAAATGAGGAAAGAAAAAAGAGCGGAAAAAACAGGGAAGGAATAAAAAATGACCAGCGCCGTGGACACGGGTAACAGTCGGATTGCCGTCACCAGGCAGACGAATGCCGCGGATCCGGTGAAGCCTCTTATGACGAGCAGACGGATGTTGTAGCCCCTGTAAGGATTTCGCCGGCGCCCGAAAACGGCCAGCAGCACCAGGACTCCCCCGCAGAAGCGGTAAAAGCCTATATCCCAGACCCTGAATTGAGGCCCCAGGAGTTTGATGAAAATGTTGAGCAGCGTGAAAAGGAGCGCGGCCGACAGCATAAAAAGCGGTCCGGCCACGGCTGCATCGAGCGGTACTTGTCCTCGCGCTTTGCCATGATGAGCCATATCGATATTTCCGAAAAACGGATTGGGAACGCGGCATATCTGGATATTCCGAGTTTTCGCACCGGAAACCGAATGGCATGCGTCGGCGTCCAAAATGTGACGTTATTTTTGAGTGAGCCCTAAGGACGGAGCCGAAGATCAGCTGGCGCCGCCGAAGTATTTCATGAATTGCACTCTTTCGTATACTGCAGGATTGCTGCTCTTGGCCTGGCTCAGCTTGCCCCTGAAGTCGGAAAGACTGTTGAAGCCTTTCTTTTTCATCCACTCCTCCAGGGCCTCGAGCATCGTCGCAATGTGCCCTTTTCCATGCTTGTATAAAGCCGAGACCACCTGCACGGCATTGGCCCCGGCCAGGATCTGTTTGATCAGTGCTGCGCCGTCGTGCACGCCCGTGGACGCCGCCAGGTCGCAATTCACGCGTTCGGCCATGATGCCGATCCAGCGCAGGGAGATCGTCACGTCGGAAGGGTTGCTGAAAACATTGGAAGATACCACCTCGAGTTTCTCGATGTCGAAATCAGGGCTGTAAAAGCGGTTGAAGAGCACCAGGCCGGCTATGCCGGTATTCGAGAGGTTTTGGATCATTGGTCCCAAGTTGGAAAAATAATAGCTGATCTTCAATGCCATCGGAATGCTGACTTCTTTGAGAACTTTTTCGATGATTTGAAAATACGCTTTTTCTTTTTCTTCGGTGGTGCGATCGAACTCCGATGGCAGGAAGAACATGTTCAACTCCAGTGCATCCGCCCCGGCCTCTTCCAGTTGCTTGGCGAAGGAAGTCCACTCGTGAGAATAGACGCAGTTGATGCTGGCAATCACCGGGATGGAAACGCTTTTTTTGCACTCTTCGATCAGGTCGGTGTACTTTTTTATCTTACCGCTCTTCAGTTCAAAATCGTAATAATCGAACTGATCCATGTTGACGCCTTCCTGGCTGGCTTCCCGTAGTATATCCTCGTACTCGTACATGATTTCTTCTTCGAAAATAGATTTTAAGACCACGGCGGCCGCACCTTTTTCTTCATACTCGCGCACACCTTTTGCCGTGGCACTCAATCCGGAGCTGCCGGCGATCAACGGATTCTTCAGTTTCAAACCGAGGTATTCTGTTGACAGATCGACCATTTCTCACAATCTCCTTTCCAGGTTGGTGTTGTGGATCAAACCACTATTTTCTTGCGGACACCCATTCCCGGATTTCCCCGGAAAGCAAGCGCCAAGCCCCCTACTCGGAAACGTCTTTATTTGCGCGATGTGCTAAACCCGATACCATTTGGTATGTCTCGTGGTCAATCAGTTTCCGTCCATCCGCATGAAACTTCTTGACTTGGAAGGGGCTTTTTGGTCTGAAGGTGGTTAAAAATCAAAATGAATGCGACCCGATCGAGGGAGGAAGCCTCTAAATGGCACTAATTGACAGGTTTGAAGAAATATTCGGCACCCTAAGAAAGGGAGAAGAGGAACACGTCGATTTAAAGGAGATTTTTTGCAAACGCAAAGATGATGGTTTTGTCAAGAGAGTTCGAACCGCCGCCGTCGGATGCGAATACAGCAACACCGATGGCAGCGAGCGTCAGGATAGCCTGAGTCAACTGAAGGCCGGCGAAAAGGTGCGCTTGATTTGGGGGACCACCGGCTCGGGAACCAAAAATACCGTTTACCTGTTACGAAAAGGCAAGAACAAGGAGCTTGCGATGCCCGACTGTTTCGGTCGTTTGAGTGACAAGGTCGCTGCAGAAGTCATCCGGCGGTTAACTCAGGACAACATCGTCACTTCGGCAAAAGTAGTCAAAATTACCGGTGGCACGCGGAAAAACCCGCGTCTGGGTTGCGTGTTGGAATTGTCGATGTATCCAGGCCCTGAAAAGAAAAAAAAGAGGTTTTCGTTTTTTTAGTTGATTTCCCGCGTCTTTTGAAACTTTATTTCCGGCCATTTTTCCATGTAGTAGCCGAGCTGCCACTCACTGGTTGTTAGAAACGACAAGCACCCCTCGGCATCTCTGGCCAGGTTGGCCGCGTTCGCTCTCTCGAATTCAGCCAATTTTTTCCGATCCCCACTGTCGACCCAGCGGGCCACGGCAAACTCGACCGGCTCGTAAACAGCCTCCACGCCATATTCCGCCTTGAGCCGGGCCATGGTCACCTCGAACTGCAGGAGACCGACAGCCCCCAGAATGGTGTCATTTCCTCTTAAAGGCCTGAAAACCTGGACGGCACCTTCTTCCGCAAGCTGCGTCAATCCCTTCTGAAGATGCTTGATCTTCAGAGCGTTTCTCAGGCGGATCCGTCTGAAATGCTCAGGGGCGAAGTTCGGAATACCGTTAAATTTTAACGGTTCTTTCTCGGTAAACGTGTCGCCGATTTTTATGGTTCCATGGTTGTGAATCCCGATGATGTCCCCGGGAAAGGCCTCTTGAACATTCTCCCTTTCCTGCGCCATAAAAATAGTGGCATTGGCAAGAGCCATTTCTTTGCCGATCCGGTGGTGAACGACCCTCATCCCTCTGGTGAATTTGCCCGAGCAGATCCTGACAAAGGCAATCCTGTCGCGGTGGGCGGGGTTCATGTTGGCCTGGATTTTAAAGGCAAAGCCTGAAAAAGATTCCTCGTATGGCGAGACGTCGCGGGAGGAAGCGGTCCGCGAACCGGGATGGGGCGCCATTTCCACGAACCCGTCGAGCATCTCTTTGACGCCGAAATTGTTGATGGCACTGCCGAAAAAGACCGGTGTCTGGCTTCCTCTCAGGAATTGATCGATTTCGAAGGGATCGACGGCACCCTCGATCAACTCGATGTCTCTGCGCAGATCTTTGGCCTGCCCATCCAGAAGTCGGTCGAAGGCCGGATCAGACAGATCCGTGATGACGACTTCTTCCTGCAAGCGGGTTTGGTTGCCGGGTTTGAAAAGGTGCAGCTGTTTGTGAAAGAGGTCGTAGACCCCTTTGAAACTCTTGCCCATGCCGATAGGCCAGGAAAGCGGCGTGCACTCGATCTGTAGTTTATTTTCGATGTCGTCGAGGATATCGAGCGGTGCCATTCCCTCACGATCGAGTTTGTTGATGAAAGTCGTGATTGGGGTATTGCGCATCCGGCAGACTTCCATGAGTTTTTCGGTCTGCGGTTCCACTCCCTTGGCGTTATCGATCACCATCAGGGCGCTGTCGACAGCGGTCAACACCCGGTAGGTATCCTCTGAAAAGTCTTGATGTCCTGGTGTGTCGAGGAGATTGATCTCAAACCCTTTGTAATTGAACTTCATGACCGAAGTGGTAACGGAAATCCCCCGCTCCTTCTCAATCGACATCCAGTCGCTGGTCGCGTGTCTGGTGGCATGCTTGGCCTTGACCGCCCCGGCCTGCTGGATCGCACCGCCGAAAAGGAGCAGCTTTTCCGTTAAAGTCGTCTTTCCGGCATCGGGATGACTGATGATGCCGAAAGTCCGTCTCCGGTTAATTTCGCTTCGGTACGGCTGATCCATGACTCTTTCTTTATTTTTGAGCGAGCACTTAGTCGCGCACATCCGTCACAGCGCCTCCCCAAACCGGTTGTTCACCGGCGATGCGCACATCCGGTTTGCCTTTGCGGCGACGGATGACCCTGGTTCCGCATATTCTGCTTTTGGCGGGTGAATTTTCCAGGCCGACCCTTTCGGCCTGGGCAAACAGTTCACATAATTTGGCTTCGATCATTCTTTTCTTGGCTTCGTCCATCAATTCTTTTCCTGTGTTTATGGTAATTGTCCGTCCAAACGGTCGTTCCCCATCAATAACACATCCGGTTGTAACCGGTCATCGAAGCGTCCGAAGACCGCTTCCCGGACCGCTAAGTTCCACAATTCTTCCGCCAATACCAGGTATGACGAAACAAAAAAAGAAAAATGGGAAAAGTGTCGGGCGGTGAGTACCGCTTTTTATGAGGGGGGTTGGTCTTTTGTCTAAGGCATATGAAGAATAATAAATCACATGCTACGGTTTGGCAAGTCTTAAATAACCGGTGGTGTGTTTCGGAAACCGTTGCCGAATCGGTCATCCAGAGCCTCACATTTCATGAATATTTTTCCGGAAATCTGGTAAATATTTATACATCCAGAATATCTAAATGCATTTGGCTATTCGTTCTCGTGGCCACTTGAACTTTGGCTGTTAGAGAAAATATTATACGATCATATGTCACCGTCTTTAGACGACCCAAGTGGTGGAAGCACTCGCCCACAAATCGCGTATTTCCATAATTTCTAAAAATACCAAACTTTTACGGTTGACAAATTGTCAAATTCGACTAAAATATATCACCTGAGTTTACACATTACGAGAGGGCAAAATCACCGAGCGGTGATGATGCAAAACCATGGCGCTAAGGGCTCGCGAAAAAATAAGTTATTGATTTTGGACGTTGAAACGTCCGGCCGAAAAGGCGTAAAATCGCATGAATATCTGGATATTCAGGAATTTTGCACCGGCAGCCGGACGGGATGCATCGGCGTCCAAAATGGTAAGTTACTTATGAGCAAGCCCTTATGGCGTCGGCCATGACAGCGGTTGTCCAGCGTCGGCGTTTTAGGGGAACTCACTGATGAGTCACATTAGATTTTCCCTATCCGCCTATTCTTATTTACACCCGCTGTCCATACATCCCGCCACCACTCCTCCAACCAGGTAGGTGGAACCGTGCAGCAAACCGAAAATTCGATTGCATCTCAATTGCGCGCTCCTGACGCCGAGACGGAAACCGACTCACTCGATAGACCCTTGGACGCTGCAACGATAAGAGCCGTTTTGCCGTTTGCCGAGCCTTACTTTTGCAAGGCTAATGAGAACGTACTGAGCCAAGGCAGCGAGTCGCGTTGTTTTTACTATGTCGAGCGAGGTACGGTTGAGGTCTCCTACTCCGAACAGGGAACGAAAATCCTGGTGTCCTTGATCGGGGCGGGAAATTTTTTCGGTGAAATCGGCTTTTTCGACGGGACCTCGCGGGTTCGAGACATTCGCGCCACCGAAGAGGCCGTGATCCTGCGCTTTGACCCGGAGACCCTGTCCCGAATCGAAAGGGAGAGACCGTCACTCTACGGACGCTTCCTGACGACTGTCATTCGGAAAGTCTGCTCCAAATTCCGTGGAATGCTCGACGAACAGGCCCCCCTGACCGCCTACGGCGTCTCACTTTCCGCGGGGCGACGCAGCTTCAGCATGCCCAAGGCGCTACCGGAACAATTCTTTCAGACCGATGAATGGCGCTCGGTCAATCGGATCATCGAAGAATTCAAGTCCCAGTTCTACCACTTGTCGTACACCATGCAGCAGGACGCCTCGCCGGAGCTGACCGAGGAAATGCGGGCACACGGTTATCGCGTTCTGGGACGGTTCAACAAACACCTGCAGGAATTTCAGAACATCCCAAGCGATCCGGAAACCGAAGACCTGATGTGGGGCTACGTGTTCAAGGAGATATTCCCCTATTTCATGCGCAGCCGGTTCGCCGAAAGGGCCTATTTCAAACCGCGCGGTTACGCCGGAGATTATCTTTTGATGGAAATGATTTATCGCGGCAGGCCAAATGGTGACGGCAAACTCGGCCGATTGGTGGACGGATGGTGTTTGAACACCACTGCGGCCAAATCGGTTCGTGGAAGGCGCAAGCTGATCAGCCGGGAGTTGACCGCCCTGTGCTGGCCCTTTTTGACACAGAGCAGACCCGTGCGCATCATGAATCTGGCTTGCGGCCCCAGTCGCGAACTTTTCGATTTTATCGAAGGCTGCGATGCCAGCGATCTGGTCGAAGCCCTGTGCCTCGATATCGACACCGAAGCCCTGGCCTATACCCGGAACCAGGTCGATCCCGGAAACCACCGCGCCTCCATCCGGCTGATGAATGAAAACATCGTCAAGTGGGCCCTGGGTCGCAACCGACAGGCCATCGAAACCCAGGATATTATCTATTCGGCAGGTCTGACCGACTACTTCGATGACCGTCTTTTGGAAGCCCTGATCCGGCGCTGTCATGAACATCTGAAACCGGGCGGGGTGATGCTGATCGGTAATTTTGCCCCCCACAACCCGGAACGGATGTTCATGGACCACATCATGCAGTGGAAACTCAACTACCGGGACAAGGATGCCATCGTCGCTCGGGTGACCGGCAGCCCCTTTGGAAATAATGTCGAGGTCCTGGCCGAAGCGGAGGGCGTCAACCTGTTCGTCAAAGCCGTTAAAACTTAATGAACCGGAAAATCCAGCAGAACGGGCGCCAAGCGGAGTCTCTCCTGCCGCCGGCGGCTGCAATGGCAACCAGCAGCGGCGCGGCGGCGTCTAAGCGTTGCAACGCCGGTTATCATCTGGAAACCCAGGAATTGCTCTATCATCGGGTCCGCGCCATCCTCTGGGTGGGCGTCGTCCTTTATCCGCTGTTTACCATCCTGGATTTCGTGGTGGCCAGGCAGCACCTCGAGTTGTTTGTCGCCTACCGGGTTGTCTTCGCCCTGTTCTGCCTGCTGTTGCTCTGCTTGTTGCGTCTCCCCGTGGGACGCCGGCATGTTTTTTCGATCAGCATCATCGCCTACGTCGCCGGCGGCTGCACCATTTCGATGATGATCGTCAAACTGGGAGGGTACGACTCGAGCTACTACGTCGGCATCCTGATGGTGCTGGTAACTTACAACGCCATGCTACCGCTGACCGTTCGCCAGGCGATCCTCTGCGGCGCACTGCTCTACGTCATATACGTGGCTCCCATCCTCCTTTTTTGCCAGCCCACGGCCGACGGCCTGGACCTCTTTTTCAGCTACAACTTTTTTTTCGTCTTCCTGTACGTGATATCCGTGTTGCAGTGCAGCGCCGAAGCCAATGCCCGCAAAACAGAATTTGCCTTGCGCACCGAACTATCAAATCTCAATGACAAGTTGGCCTACCACGCACAGAACCTCGAACGCGAAGTCGACAAGCGGGCCAAGGAGTTGGAAGAGTCCGAACTGCAATACCGGGAACTTTATGAAAACATCGTCGACCTGGTCCTGCTTGTCGATCGCCGGGGCCGAATCTTGAAAGCCAACCCGCGTTTTTATGAGACTCTTGGCGCTGCAGGTGGCGACGGTGTCCGCACTGTCGTCTTCCGGGACATTATACACCCGGATGATGCGCAGTGGGTCGAAAACCAGCTTCAGGCCTGCCTCGCGGTGGGAAAGGACCTCAAGGGGCTTCAGTTCCGGGTAAGAACCCGGGAGCGCGAGGTGCTCGATGTGGAGTGCAATGCCCGGCCTATCGGTGGCAAAGAGCGCACAGTGGGCATGCAGATGGTGATTCGGGACATCAGCAAGCGCAAAAAACTGGAAAGCGAGTTGCGGTCCTCATTCGAAAACCTGCGGCAGGCACGGGCCGCCACCATTATGGGACTCGCCAAGCTGGCGGAATTCCGGGACAAGGGCACCGGCCGACACTTGGAGCGGATCTGCCGATATACCCGCATCCTCGCAAAGGAGCTGGCCCACAAGCCGGCCTATCGCGGCTATATCACCCCGCAATATCTTGACGATATCAGTCTGTCGGCCATTCTGCACGATATCGGCAAGGTCGGTATCCCGGATGCGATTTTGCTCAAGCCGGACCGGCTCACCAGCGCCGAGTTCGAGGTGGTCAAGAACCATTGCATCCTGGGTGGCAACGTTCTCGAGGCTGCCGAATCCCAGGTGCGGGGTGAGTCATTTCTCACGATCGGCAAGCAAATCGCCTACCACCACCATGAAAAATGGGACGGCTCCGGCTATCCGGCCGGGTTGTCCGGCGAAACGATTCCACTGTCCACCCGTATTGTCGCCCTGGCCGACGTCTACGATGCACTCACCTCCCGACGCAGTTACAAGAAAGCGTATAACCACGAAGAAGCGGTGGCGATCATCGTTCGCGAAAAGGGGTGCCACTTCGATCCCGACGTTGTCGAAGCCTTTCTCGCCCACGAAATGGAGTTCGACAAGATCCGCCGGGAAATGCAGGACAGCCAGGAGGAACCCCGCGAAACACGCCGTATTTCCGGTCTATAACATTGCCGATACCAACATCCGCCGTCGATCAAACCACGTCGAACTTAAACTGTTTGCGCCCACAAAACGATTTGTATTATTGTACGATAATAATAAGGCTGTCATGAAAATACTGCTGCCTTTTTGAGAGGTTACCGATTGATATCGACAGGCGACAAAGCATCCGACACTGGCCGCCGACTGAGTCGCGAGCGGACTCTCGTACGGCACATCGCGCGGCAGCGACGTCCGGAAGAATCGACCGCGAATCAAATTGTCGCGGGTGAAGCCAAAATCGATGAATGCTTGTCCAGTCGCCTCCTCATCATGCTGACATTCATCGGGATCCTGCTCACCGCCTGCAATCTGTTTACCCCGACTATGCTAATGGCCCCGGCCGAGACTCTTCCCCGGACTTTCTCTTTGTACACGGGTGATACGGAACCGGAACAGCACTGGTGGGAAAGTTTCAACGACCCGGAACTCAACCATCTGGTTTCAACGGCACTGACCGGGAATTTTTCTCTGCAGGAGGCCTGGGCCAGGCTGAAGCAGGCCAAAGCTATTTCGGTCCAGGCCGGAGCCGAGCGCTACCCCCAGATGGACGGGGTTGGGAATGCGCTGGTCGGGCGGGAAAAGTTCACAGATAGTTCTTCCAACAGCTTTGGTATCGAAGACTTCAACCTGGGACTGGTTGTCGGTTACGAGGTGGACCTGTGGGGCCGCATACGGGCCCAGAGGGACGCGGCACTTCTTCAGGCCGCGGCCTCGCGTGAAGACGTGAACACAGCCGCCGTCACCATCGCCGCCGAGGTAGCGAACCGCTGGATCCAGATCATTTCCCAACGCATGCAGAAGCAACTTCTGGAGGAGCAGCTGCGGATAAACGAAACGCTCCTGGAACTGGTCGATCTCCGCTTCCGGATGGCAATCGTGTCGGCTTTAGACGTCTTCCAGCAACAGCAGGTCGTTGAAGCTGTCAAGGCCGAAATCCCGCTCGTCGAAAGAGATGAAGAGTTGCTGCGCCACGAACTGGCGATTCTTTTAGGCCGGCCGCCCCCTACCGAACTGGGCATCACCCGCTCGAAGATGCCGCAGCCCGCGGCTCTGCCGCCCACGGGACTGCCGGCCGACTTGCTGGCGGCCCGTCCTGACGTGAGAAGCGCGGGACTGCGACTCGAAGCGGCCGACTGGCAAATCGCCGCTGCGCGGGCCGCACGCCTGCCGGCTCTGAGCCTGACGGCCAGGGCCCGGTATGGCCAGGGCGATCTCGATCTGCTGTTCAGCAACTGGCTGCTGAGTCTGGCGGCCAACCTGACCGTTCCGATACTGGACGGCGGCCGGCTGGCGGCCGAGGTTGACCGAACCCGGGCGTTGGCCGATGAAAACCTGGCGGCGTACTACAACACGGTTCTGACGGCCGTCAAAGAAGTCGAGGACGCTCTGGTCAGCGAGGCCAAACTGCGGGAGCACATTCAGGGGCTTAAACAGGTGGTCGCCTCTGCCCGCAACGCACTGGAAGAGGCGGGCGTGCGCTACCAAAACGGATTAAATGACTACCTGCCCGTATTAACGCAGCTGCTGACGGTTCAGGGTCTCGAAAGAGACCTGATCCGGCGTCAGGCCGACCTGCTCATCTCAAGAGTCCAACTCCACCGGGCCTTGGGTGGGACGTGGCCGCAAGAGCTAACACCGTTTGAAATGCAAAGGGAGAACATCGGTAACCGCAGCCCCGGTGAATCGTCACAAGGATAACCATGATCCAGGACCGAAACCGTCCGGAAGTGTCGTTGGAACCACCCCCGGTGCGCTGGTGGAAAAGGCTGTTGCGCATTCTGACCGCCGTGGTCATCGTCCTCATTGGAATTGCCGGCGCTACCTATTTGCAGAAATCGGCCTCCAAACCCCAAAGACGTCCACCGGTGAAGTGGGTACCGGTGGTTGAAACTCAGCCGCTGCAAAGCATGGCCCACCGGGTTGTCGTCACCGCCATGGGTGCCGTTGTGCCGGCCCGTACGGTCGTGCTCGAATCTCGAGTGTCCGGCCAAGTTGTGGCCATAAACCCCGAGTTTGCAGAAGGCGGCTTTCTGAAACAAGGCGACAGCGTCATTCGACTGGACGATGCGGACTACAAACTCGCCCTGGCACAGAGCAAGAGTGACCTGGCCAAAGCCGAGTTCGAATTGAAGTTGGAGTTGGGCCGTCAACAAGTGGCACAGCGGGAATGGCAGCTGCTCGGCAGTACCCGCAAAGGGAAAGAATCCGAATCCGATTTGGCACTGCGCAAACCGCATCTGAACAAGGCTGTGGCCGACGTAGCGTCCGCAAAGGCCACGGTTGAAAAGGCCGCCCTCGA
>Ga0272443_10003095_pt1 | contig 20105 bp, 18 predicted proteins | sample SSMAcet12_FD_193581 | JGI IMG/M metagenome (GOLD analysis project Ga0272443, IMG submission 193581) | Marine sediment archaeal communities from Little Sippewissett salt marsh, Falmouth, MA, United States - SSM-Acet-12 | ecosystem: Environmental > Aquatic > Marine > Wetlands > Sediment ... | reverse complement strand
AATTGTTATGAAACATACGGGTAATTATTTGTCAAGTAATTATTTATCAGAAATGTGATTATATCTAAAATTACAGAAGCCGACTAATAATTACAGTTTCTATCCTTAGCTTTCATTTTTAACCGATCAATACCAACATAGGCCCTAAGTATAAAATATTTTTGTAAATTTCTGTTTCCTTGATCTAAACATACCACATGTGTATGATACATCTAATTCGTGAAGAGACGTCTGCAGTGCAGAAAAACCCACGGTGGCCATGCTCTCCTGAACCAACTGGATGTCTAATCGGTGGCTTGGAATGACACTGAACTCGGTTTAAACCATTCTGCTAACTTTAATAAAAGTTCATCCGGTTAATGAGTACACCTCAAGACAACACACGGTTGGGGAGTTGACGGTTGAAGCGGTCTTTTAGGAGTGACTGCTGGAAGACCTTTTTGATTTCAAGTTGTTATGGGATGTCCCGACATGTCGGGATGGCACCGACGTTCCGAAGGAACGGCGGTGTACAGCGGAGGGGGGAGGCATCACCCGCCCAGAACTGGTTGAAATCACCAGGCCGAGAAGCCTGGAATCGAAGAAAAGACGGCTTCAACCGTCCCACCTGCCAACTTCATTTCTGATCAGTTTCGCAGTACTCATTAACCGGATGAACCTTAATAAAATACGTCAAAGGATATTTGGATGACAAATGAAAAAGAATATTACCGCATGACAGCCCAGGAAGTACTGGATGAATTGGCCTCGGACATGAAAGGCCTTTCATCCGACGAGGCCGAAAAACGTCTCAGTCAATACGGTGCGAACGAGCTGGGGACGGAACTCGGGACCCCCCCGTGGTTGCTTTTTCTCTCCCAATTCAAGGACCTTCTCGTTATCGTGCTGATCGCTGCAGCGGCAATCTCATTTGCAATCGGAAGCTACCGAGACGGTACGGTGATGGTAGCAATCGTACTGATTAATGCGATTATCGGCTTCGTCCAAGAATACAAGGTCAGTAAGATCCTCGAAAGTCTCAAAAACCTGATCACATCGCCGGCAAAAATCATACGCGATGGGGAGGCCCACGAGGTTCCTCAAAATAGGCTTGTGCCTGGCGACATCGTGCAACTGGAGGCAGGTGACAAAATCCCGGCTGATATCCGGATCATCGAGTCATTCGACCTCAGGACAAACGACTTCTCGCTGACAGGCGAATCGACCCCTCAAGGAAAAGAGAGCCATGCGATCAAGGAACATTCGGTGCTCGCAGACCGCGATAACATGGCATATACGGGAACAACCGTAGCATCGGGCAGTGCCACCGGTGTAGTCGTTCGGACGGGGATGCAAACCGAGATGGGTAAGATCGCGGGCATGACACAGGAAACCGTTGAAACAAAATCTCCCCTCACACTGGAGCTTGGGGCCCTTGCGCGGTGGCTTACCATGGCTGTTGTCGTTATCGGCGGTGTCCTCTTTGCTGTTGCCCTCTGGCAGGGATTCACGCTCTTCACGAGTATGGTCTACGCGCTCGGTATCGCTGTTGCCCTGGTTCCCCAGGCACTACCTGCACAGGTCACGGTGGCCCTGTCCGCCACAAGCAAGCGTCTGGCAGATGAGCATGCGGTCGTCAAGAGTCTCCCATCCGTTGAAACACTGGGATCGACAAGTGTCATCAGCACAGACAAAACCGGGACACTCACGAAGAACGAGATGACTGTTACCTCGATCTGGTTCGGGGGTAAACATTATACCATGACCGGCACCGGGTACGAGCCGAAAGGCGAGATGCTAGGTGATGACGGGGCGCCACTCGACAGGGAGAAGATCGATATGATCGAGATAATGATGGATGCGGCGACCATGGCATCAAACGCCGAGATCCATGAGCCCGATGGGGAACATGACAGCTGGTATGCGATTGGAGACCCGACCGAGGCGGCGCTTGTCACCATGTCCACAAAAATAGGAACGCGCTCTCCGACAGAAGACGAGGAGAATCCGGAACTCAAGGAATTACCCTTTGACTCGGAACGTAAAAGAATGAGTTCGGTAAGACAGTTCGGGGATCGTGAACAGTTAGCCATGAAGGGGGCGCCTAATAGCGTGCTTTCGATCAGCAAATCTATATACAGGGAAGGCAAACCGGTGCCTATCACCGAGGAAGACCGAAAAACAGTCCAGTCTGTGAATGAAGCGTTTGCAAAAAAGGCCCTTCGCGTCTTGGCCATCGCATACCGTTCCCTCGATGCTGGCGGCAAGGACTACGTGATCGATGAGGTTGAGAGGGACGTTACTTTTCTTGGTCTTGTCGGCATGACAGATCCGCCTCGAGACGGCGTACAAGAAGCAATAACCCAATGCCATACAGCTGGAATCAAGACATTCATTATGACGGGCGATCACGCGATCACCGCCCAGGCAATTGGACAGGAAATCGGTTTGTCTGAATCAGGTGAAGTTTCCACCGTTATCACCGGTAGTGAACTTAAAAAAATGAACGATGATGAATTGGGCGTCGTCATTAAACGGGAAAAATCACTCATCTTCTCCCGCGTCGATCCCGAGGACAAGCTACGCATCGTAAACTTGCTAAAGCAGCAGGGTGCCGTGGTTGCCGTCACCGGCGATGGCGTCAACGATGCGCCGGCGCTAAAACGAGCCGATATAGGCGTTGCAATGGGAAAAATCGGAACGGACGTTGCCAAGGAGGCATCCGAACTTGTACTCCTTGACGACAGCTTCTCGACGCTCGTCGTCGCTATCAGGGAGGGAAGAACGATTTACAATAATCTCAAAAAGACGGTGTTAGCCTCAATGACAACGAACATGGCTGAACTCACCGTTGTGCTCCTCGGTCTCGCCGCAGTGGCCTTGGGGAACTGGGCCATTCCCATTCTCGCAATCCAGATTTTAGCGATTGATCTGCTCGCAGAGATTCTGCCGCTTACATGCCTTACATTCGATCCTCCCCCTGATGGAATAATGAATGAACCCCCTCGTGATCTGAAAGCGCATATCATGAACAGATTCACCACATCCGAGGTGATCCTTCTGGGGTTGCTTATCGGTGGGCTTTCTTTCGGGAATTTCGCGCTTTTCATGTTCAGGGAAAATGTGATTTTCACACTGGACAGTGCTGACCCGGTGATGTACGCACGGGCGACCACAATCACCTATCTTACCATTGCATACTGCCAATTCTCCAATATCCTCTCGCGTCGGTACGAATTTACGTCCCTTTTCAGCAGGACATTCTGGACGAACCGTATCCTCCTCATATCCGTCCTGGGGGCTATCGGTCTGACTTTTCTCGTCGTTTACGCCCCTTACATCAGAGACTTCCTCCGCTTCGCTGCGTTGTCACTTACCGACTGGTTTTATGTGCTGGGAGCGGCCGCAATCTACTTACTTGTATTCGAGGGCCTTAAGATCTTTAAACGATCTCAGGCAGACAGGATTGAATCCAAATGATATGGGGAATCCGGGAGGGCAAAATTGGTGAACCTGTCTAAAGTCATCATTTAGATGGCACAGTAATAAGCGTCTAATGCAAGGCTTGCAAATTTTGAGGAACAGGTGATGATGATGGGAATTTTTATAAGATGGTTGATACTAACGGCAGCTATCACGGCAGCTTCATATCTGATAGACGGCATCAGTGTAAGCGGGTTTTTCAGTGCTTTTTTCGCAGCTGCAGTTCTTGGAATTTTAAACGCCTTATTTCGCCCAATTCTGTTCATACTGACACTGCCTATCAATATCATGACCTTTGGCCTTTTTACCTTCATTATTAACGCACTACTACTGAAGATGGCCTCAGGCGTCATCCCGGGATTTGATATACATGGTTTCTGGTCAGCGGTTTTTGCCGCTCTAATTATCAGTGGCATTAACTGGATCTTAAATTCCTTTGTTAATGAACAAAGGAGGATAGAGAAGAGGGGAAAGGGGGAAAGGAAAGAGGAGGACTATATCGGGGAAGAGGAAAACTATATCGATATGGAAAAAGAGGATGATGATACGTGGAGGTAACCTGAAAACACATAAAACTGAATCATTACAGGGTTTTCCCTGACCGCTTGAAACCCTTTTTGGAGCCAACCAGCGGTTTGGTTATGATGATTCTGGTTCTGAATGCCATTCAAGGCCTTGAATGGCATTCTGCCTATTATTTAGCATTATTTAGAAAGGCCAACTTTCGGGTGACATTATCCTGAATCCAATGGTTATCCCACCACTCTATGGGATTAACGGGCATACCGCTCACCATGATACCAAAATGGAGATGATCCCCGCCGGCAAGGCCTGTCTGACCGGTCAACCCTATGGTCTCCCCTTTCTCCACTTCTTGATTAATGTCAACCCCTATTTTGCTGAGATGAGAGTAAACAGAGGTAAGGCCCTGACCATGGTCTAAAACAACTGTAAGACCATAAATTCCGAGGCGATCGGCAAAAATAACACGACCGTTGTTGGCAGCCTGGACCGCTGAGTTTGCCAGCGAGGCCAAATCCACACCTAGATGCACCTGTTCATCAATCTTTTTCCCTTTATAGAAATACAAGCGATGATCTGCAAATCTTGCCATCGTGGCGGCGTTTTTCAGTCTAAGCCAGGTCCCGTCCCAGAGCTTCTCAGGGTTTGTTTCTGTCCTCAGATTGTAAAGCGCAGAGCCATTGTCTTTTCTCAATTCCCGATTGATCATCAAAAATTTTTTAATATCAGAGTCTGTCGGGTTAAGCGTGTAAAAAGAAAAATACGGAAGAATACGCTTCAAGAAGCGATCGGTAATGTTGAGCCGCTCTGTCCGAAATCGTTTTCTACGAATCTTGCAGTAAAAATTGGCGGTTGACTGGTTACCTGCCTTATCTTTTGCCCACAGCTGAACTTCAGGGTTTGCCTTAATATCGTAAGGAATAGCAAAATAGCAGACATGGTAGCCTTCTTCAGAGCCTTTTACCGAAAAACCCGGGAAGAGAAAATCATCGACAAATAACCCGCTCTCAATCGAATCCGAAGAGGCCTGATACACGATAAAACCAGTCCCGCCGACATTGACATAGTGCATTCGGCTGATGGCGCGGATGGCCGGTGGAATCGTATCCACCGTCATTTTGTGCTCCACCAAAGACTGGTTTCCATCCCCGCCCCTTCTTCGAGAATAATCCCAGACACTGATCTGCAGGTCGACACGGCCCTGGGCCAAATTCAGTTTCGTGGGATCTACAGAAAACTCTGTGTTAAATTGATGAATCCCTTCACTGTTGAAGAGGCCTTCAAAGGGAAATTTTTTCTCGAATACAAGTATCTTGCGACCCTCCTGATTTACCGTGACCTTGACAATTTTAAGACCCCTTTTCATATCGCTGGCAGTGAGCGAAAATTGTTCACTTCCTGAGAGAAATTCAGGTAAAGGGTCAACCGCCACCTGAGGGTTTTCCCCTTCAAAGACACACCACCAAAACCAGGCGAGAACGCCAAGGATCAGTACAATGGATGCAATCGCAATAAATAAACCTACATTTCTTCTTTTTTTCATACGTCCTATTACCCTCAAAAGTTTTTTATACTCTTATTTTCTGTTTTTCAGAAAACGCTCAGTTTAAATCAGGCCTGTGTCGCCCGTTTGTTACAGCATACGATTAACCATATTCTCACTTCTGAGTCAACCTGAATAGTCACAATTTAAATCATTATCTCTTTACTTATCCTCTTTACTCTCTCCATTATCTCGTTTGCGTCCAGGGTTGTGAATGTTCGATCCTTCATAAGCACCTTTCCGTCAACGATGACGTCCTTTACATCAGCACCGCTTGCAGTGTAAACCAAGGCGGACAGCGGATCATAAACCGGACAGAGGTTGGGTCCCCGGAGATCCACCACAATTATATCGGCCTTTTTCCCTAACTCAAGGGTCCCAACTTGATCCCCCATACCCATTACAGAAGCCCCCCATGTGGTCGTCATCCTAAGAACCGTCTCGGCGTTTAAAGCGACCGGATCGAGACTAAAAACTTTACTCAATTTAGCAGCAGTATCCATCTCCTGAAACAAATCCAGGTTGTTGTTGGATGAGCATCCATCCGTCCCCAGTCCAATGGGAATTTCCTTTTTAACCATATCCAGTATCCGTGCCACTCCTGAGCTTAATTTCATGTTGCTCTCGGGCAGATGGACAATCCTGACCCCATTTTCCTTGAGACACTCTATTTCACTGTCATCCAGGTGCACTGCGTGCGCAGCGATAAGACCATCGTCCATTAAACCGATTTCTTCAAGATAATGAACTGGTCTTTTCCCGATTTTCTTCAGAATCTCATTCACTTCGCCAGCGGTTTCCGAAAGATGAATCTGAAGCGGTAAATCAAACTGCTGAGATATCTCCCATGCATCTTTTAGGGTTTGTTTTGAACACGTCAAGGGACTGTGGCAAAATATGCCTGGGATGATCCGATCTGAAAAACCACGCCACCTTTCGATAAATTCCTTGGCAACCTTAAGATTTTTCTCAGGATCGTCAACCCCCGGCGCCGGAAAATCTATAACACCCTGCGCAATAAGCGCCCTGAGACCTGATTCATGTGCCGCCCGAACCGTAGCATCTTGAAAAAAATACCCGTCTATAAAGCTTGTGGTACCCGATGCAATCATCTCCAAACACCCCAGAAGCGACCCCACGTAAACCGTGTCCGGGTTCAGAAACCTGGCCTCAGCAGGAAAGATCTTCTCGAAAAGCCATTGTTTCAACGGTAAATCGTCTGCAAGGCCCCTGAAAAGGGTCATAGCCGTATGGGTATGGGCATTGATGAGACCCGGCATAATAATGGCGTCTTTGGCGTTGATGATTTCCGCGTGACTGTAGCCCGAATTGGATTCTGTTTCCGAGGCGTGAATGCGAGTTATTTTTCCATTCTTTATAAAAATCTCACCTTCCTGGATTGGATTCTGACCCTCCCTCATTGTGATAATCATACCGCCCTTTATGATGAGATCCGGATCATTCTCAAAGACTCGAATCTCATTGTGACCGGGGTTAACCGAAATCATGTGTCATCGCCTCCTGACATTACCCTCAACTGAATCATATTCAATTAATTGGAAATTGGTTATATGGATTCATGCTACTATTTTGCGGGGAAATTTTCAAATGTCTCTGCACTAGGGACTAAATTTTCTTGACACCGTTATCTTTTCTGAGACAAATTGCCAATGACACCCCGATCAACCCCAAAAAATCCACCAATTTTTACCCCAAGACATTGTCGGGATGGGTGTTAAAAAGACAGAACATTATGAAATCGTCCAGACCCACTAATTTACCTTTGCGTCCCGGTGAATCTATTGACGCCTTCATGGATGGCCGTCTCAGTCTAATCCAATCCAAAGACGGGTACCGATTTTCCATTGATGCTGTTTTACTGGCAGAATTCGTAACGATCAAGCAAGGAGATGTGATTGTTGATCTCGGAACCGGGTGCGGCGTAATTCCGTTGATTTTGCTCCTCACAAAATGGGTGGGCTATGCTTTTGGACTTGAAATCCAGGAAGAGCTTGCCAGCCAGGCCGCGCGAAATGTCCACTTGAATGGGTTTGATGACCAAATGGGGATTGTCCTCGGAGACATAAAAAACCCTCCCATTCCCGCAGAATCTGCAGATGTCGTAATCTGTAACCCGCCCTATCGACAGATAAAAAGCGGACGAATCAATCCTGACCCACGCAGGGCAATTGCCAGACACGAAATAATGGCCGGCATAGACGATATCTTAGTTGCCACCAGAAGCATCCTTCGAAAAAGGGGGCGATTTGCCTTGATTTATTCTTCGACTCGTCTTGCTGATATACTGGCTCGAATGCGCCGGTTTGGTTTGGAAGCCAAAAAATTACAAATCATTTACCCGGATTTGAACTCCGGCGCCAAGCTGGTCCTGGTAGAGGCGATCTTGGGGGGAAGACCGGGCCTGAAGATAGGTCCCCCAATTATTGGACAGGGTGACTGGGAAAATCAGGGATTTAACTAATAAGATATCAGGGTCTTGATGGGGTTACCTGTCGTTTCTTTGACCCATCCTGAATTCAATCCTGTCAATGGCCTTTCGGCCAAGTTTTGTGTTCAGTTTTTCCTTTATATGCTCTTCCACAAATTTCAGCTCCTGAAGCCAAATTGGATCTGAGACCTTTACTTTGAGCTTGCCATTTTTTATCCATAAAGGTCTGGCATTCCGGGATATCGCAGGGCCCACCACCCCATCCCAGACTCTCCAGATTCTTGCATCGTCAGGATTAAATGGCAGAGTCCCATCGCTGAGAAGGTCCGAGATGACGTCCTTTAATGGCGTCAGTGAATTCTTGTCTTCATCCATAAAATCAGCCCATATCAGGTTCATCCGGTTAATGAGTACCGTAAACTGATCAGAAATGAAGTTGGCAGGTGGGACGGTTGAAGCCGTCTTTTCTTCGATTCCGGGCTTCTCGGCCTGGTGATTTCAGGCAGTTCTGGGCGGGTGATGCCTCCCCCCTCCGCTGTACACCGCCGTTCCTTCGGGGCGTCGGTGCCATGGGGCCCCCATCCCATAACAGTCTGAAATCACGAAGGCCTTCCAGCAGTCACTCCAAAAAGACCGCTTCAACCGCCAACACCACAACCGTGTGTTGTTTTCAGGCGTACTCATTAACCAGATGAACCCTATATTATACAGTAACCGTCAGGAGCCCTTGATAAAATATTCTTTATATTGTCTGATGTACAGCCATCCTGACCAAACCGTTGTGGCTAAAATAATCGTCATGATGATATTGGCAATCGGGGGGAGCACGAGGCTTACCTCACGACTGACATCCCCGGTCGGCATCATAAAAAGAAGAATGCTGCCACCGATCATTTGTGCGAGGGTCTTTAATTTCCCCCATCGACTGGCTGAGAGAACGTCACCCATCTGCTGCGAGACGATAGCCCTGAGACCCGTAATCGCAACCTCTCTCCCAATAATGATAGTTACCATCCACGCGCCCACGAGCTGATATTTTACCAGGACGATAAAAGCACTCATAGTGAGAAGTTTATCAGCCAGGGGGTCGAGGAATGTCCCTAATGTGCTCACTTCCTTACGGCTTCGAGCAAAATACCCGTCCAATGGATCAGTAGCACATGCCAGCACAAAAATAGTAGCAGCCACAAACCTTGCCCAGGTCACATCCGGAATCGTAAATATAATGAAAATCGGAATGAGTAAAATGCGCAGCAAGGTGATTTTGTTGGCAAGTGTCATATTTTTCTCTAATCACGGGTTTATGGAGACAAAGGCTGTAACCCAGGGTTAGCGTTCCATGGTTTACGGTTCAGGGATACCTTAAGAATACTCAACAGTTATAGAATATTTGGAAGGGTCCCTTTATGCCCATCTGCTTTCGCTTACGGGTGCGTCAACGATATCAAACAATATGAAAATACGAACCCGCTCCAAACCAAATTCAACCCTCAGCGGAACTTTGAACCGGATATCTTAATAGTCATCTTTGCATTTAGTCTATCTATTGGGCACGATTAAGTCAACACTGCAGCAATATTCAATTTCGGCACTAAATTACTGCAAAGGATCATTATTCCTTGACGATAACGAATTTTCCCTATATGGTTTTATCTAAATTTTTCATACAAAGGACTGGGTAGACTGCAACCAAATCTTAAGAGGAGCAGGCATATGGCTTGGGATTGGGATAAATTACAGAAGCAACAGAGAAGTGGATCAGGCGGGGGCGCCGGACAGCCACCAGGGATAGATGACATCCTTGAGAAAATCAAGGGTGCAAAAGGAAAATTTCCCAGTAGTGCGTGGCTTATAGTGGTTGTTATCATCATTATCATTCTTGGGGCCAGCGCATTTTACACGGTAGCCGTGGATGAGGTGGGAATTGTCCAGAGGTTTGGCAGATACGTCAGGACCGCGCAACCTGGCCTCAATTTCAAACTACCCCGGGGCATTGAGAAGGTGACCAAGGTCAAGGTCAGGTTTATTTTTAAGGAGGAGTTCGGTTTTCGAACGTTACAGGCAGGTGTGAAAACGCGCTATGCATCCGGCTCCGCTTATTTAGGCGAGTCTCTCATGCTAACCGGGGATCTCAACGTAGCGCTCGTCCCATGGATTGTGCAATACCGAATCAACGACCCGTACAAATATCTGTTTAAAGTCCGTAATGTGAGAACCACATTGAGGGACTTGGCCGAAGCTTCCATGCGATACGTGGTCGGAGATCGTAGTATCAACGAGGTGATCAGCAAGCGCGAAGAAATCGCAGCTGACGCCGAAGCTCTGTTACAGAAGGAGCTGGACGAGGCGGAAACCGGCATCAAAGTGACGACAATCGAAATGAAAAAGACAAATGTCCCTGAACCGGTTCAACCTTCATTCAACGAGGTCAACCAGGCTGTCCAGGAAAAAGAAAAATTGATCTACCAGGCGCGGGAGGCTTATAATAAGGTCATTCCTGCGGCAAGGGGAAATGCGGAAAAAACCATCAGGGAAGCAGAGGGCTATGCCCTTGACCGGGTCAATCGCGCAAAAGGTGATGCCTCGAGATTTCTTTCACTTTATGAGGAATATGCCAAGGCAAAAGATGTCACGAGAAGACGTCTTTACCTGGAAGCCATTTTGGAGATCTTTCCGAAAATGGGCAATAAATACATTTTAGACGCAGACCAATCCAATCTTCTTCCCTTACTCAACCTTGGGAAATCTGAAGGAGGGAAACAATGAAATCAAAATTCCTGCTCATCCCGATCGTCATTGTCTTGATCGTTCTTTATTCAGCGGCGTATGTCGTGGATGAGACTGAACAGGTGGTCATCACCCAGTTTGGCAGAGCGATCGGGGGCCCTAAAATAGAGCCTGGGCTTTATTTTAAAATTCCTATTATTCAGCATGCAAACTACTTTCCCAAAAATCTTCAGGAATGGGATGGTGATCCTGGCCAGGTTCCGACCCTGGACAAAACATTCATCTATGTAGATACGTTTGCTCGATGGAAAATCGTGGATCCATTGAAATTTTTCCAGACGGTGAACAACGTTATAGGTGCTCTTGCGCGTCTGGATGATATTATCGATGCAGCCGTGCGCAATTATATCACCTCCTTTCCCTTAATAGAGACGGTTCGGTGGACCAACCGGGAGCTGGATATCACTGAAGAAGGCGTAGAAAGAGTAAAAGAAATCAGTCCATTAGGTGAAATCTCTATGGGAAGACAAAAGATCATCAGGGGAATCCTGGAGCAGGCCCAGCCCAAGTTAGCCGGATTCGGTATAGAACTTGTCGACGTAAAGATAAAGCGACTCAACTATGTGGAAGAAGTGCAAAGGACAGTTTATGCGAGAATGATTGCCGAACGAAAACAGATTGCGGAAAAATTTCGTTCCGAAGGTGAAGGTGAAGCCCGAAAGATTGAAGGCGATAGAGAAAAAGATCTCAAGGAAATCACGTCTAAGGCTTATAAAACGGCCCAGGAAATAAAGGGGAAGGCGGATGCCGAAGCCACCACGATCTATGCCAAGGCCTATAACGAAGATCCAGATTTTTATTCGTTTCTGCAAACACTTGATATTTACAAACAAACCATGGACGAGAACAGCTCTCTTGTCCTTTCCACAGACTCGGACTTTTTAAGATACTTTAAGAGCTTAAAGGAAAGATAATTTAGGACAAAGGCAGGAGAGAAAAAATGGTAAGAACGGAGATATCCCTTTTTCTCAAAAACGTCCCGGGTGAGCTGGGGAAACTTTCAACGACTCTATCTGAAGCAGGTGTCAATATAGATGCCTTAACCATTCAGGATGCCTCCGAATATGTCCAGGGACTTTTCAAGGCACGAGGGAAATCGCTTAAGAGAATTGCGCCGGCTGCGAGCTACGGGTCCATGCAGAAAGACTCTGCAGATTATGCCCTGATCCGGCTCCTGGTTGACCACACAGACAAGGCCATTGATCTTTTGTCAAAATGGGAATACGTCTTTGATATTATGCCCGTTATTGCATTAGAAATTGATAATAAGCCGGGTATACTGGCAAAAATGGCAAAGAAATTTGGGGAGGAAGGCATTAATATCAACTATATATATGGATCAGCCCTCCCCAAGGAAAAGAAGGCCCTGTTTGTGTTCTGTCCCGAAGATATCGATCTTGCAGCCGGGATTTTCAAAGAACACTCTTAGAACTGAAGATTCAAAATTTTCTCAAACTTTTTGACACATTACATCTTTTCGAGATCAACAACCCTAAGTTCAATCCTGTCATACCCCTTCCAGTGATTTAGTTCAGGTCTGAAGACCATATTGACGGTCTCCCCATCCAGGGGGTATTTTCCAGCCAAACCAAAACCAATCGCCTCAAAGCACTTTTCTTCCTGTCTTACCCTTAATTTGAGATGCTGATCTCCTACAATCCGGGACTCTAAAACGTTTAAAGAACGCGCACAAAAAAGGGGGTCAGGATTTCCTTCCCCGAACGGGGATAATGCTTTTATTTCACCGATCATTTTATGGGATATATCATTTAACGCAATTTCGGCATCCACCTCCAGGGCCGGGACGAGGATCTCATCACCTAATGTATCATTAGCAATCGCCTCAAATTCCTTTTTCAGCCGATCCAATTTTTTCGCCTTCAAACTGAACCCTGCCGCATGGGCATGCCCGCCGAACCTCTCAAAAAGATGACTGAGCTGGCCCATAGCCGAATATAGATTGAAACTGTCAATGCTTCTTCCAGACCCCACTGCAGTACCATCCTGAATGTTAGAGACCAATGCGGGGCGATGGTATTTGTCCACAAGCCTTGACGCTACAATACCTAAAACCCCTTTGTGCCAGCCCTCCCCTGCGAAAAACAGGGTTTTAAGATCCTTAACCCCTTCCGTGGTTTTGATCAAACCGTCTATCTGTCCAAGGATATCTTTTTCAACATTCTGCCGATGGCTATTCATGGTGTTCACTTCCAATGCGAGATCTCTGGCCTTATGTGGATCTGCGGTCGTGAGCATCTTAAGTCCTATCTCAGGATCACCCATTCTGCCTGGGGCATTCAGGCGGGGCGCAAGTCTAAAGGCCAGAACATCCCCCGTTATCTCTGTGGCCCCGATATTTGCCACCGCCTTCATCGCATCGATGCCTGGCCATCGGGTATTTGCCAAAATGCCGAGCCCACATTTTACAAGCATCCGATTTTGTCCCAGAAGCGGCACCCGATCTGCAACCGTACCCAGGGCCACCAGGTCAAGATACGTCTTTAAATCAGGTTCGGGTTTTGATTTAAACCATCCCCTTTCGCGTAAACAGGCACGAACGGCAACTGCTAGGAAAAAAGCGAGACCAACGCCAGCGAGATCTTTGAATGGAAAGGGACAAGTCCTTTGATGGGGATTTATCACGGGGCAGTTTGCCTGAAAACCATTGGGTACCTGATGATGATCCGTTACAACGACCTTCATCCCCAGACTTTTTGCAAATGAAATTTCCTTTTTGTTTGAAATGCCACAGTCCACTGTAATCATCAATCTTGTTCCGCACTCCGCAATCTTCTCAATTGCCTCTCTGTTAAGACCGTAGCCTTCTTTTAAACGATTAGGGACATACCCGGAAACCGGAACATCGAGACTTGAAAAAAAATTAAACAAGAGCGCTGTCGCTGTTAGCCCGTCGGCATCATAGTCTCCATATATGGTGACTTTTTCCTTATTCTCGATGGACTTGAGGATTGTTGCCAAAGCCTCATTCATACCCTTCATCATCATGGGATCAGCCATATTGGCTAATTGCGGATGAATAAATGAATGAACCGAGTCCCGTTCTGATACACCCCGGTTTATTAGTAACTGGGCTTGTAAAGACGTTAAACCGGTTTCACGGGCAAGTTGAGAAGGGTTAGGAGCCGCCCGCCATACAGAAGAATGGGGAGGCAGTGAAGGGGTTCTTAACTTCCAAATTTTATTTGTGGGCACTGTTCAAACCGAAAATATTTCTTATGGAGAAATAGCATATATTCTTATGACCATTTAAAACGAACTACCCCGCCCCAGAGCAGCGGGGTATTAACCCTCGTCCGCCTCTGGGGGATTAAATTTCTGATACCGCGATACTCTGCCTGGATTCATGATCCTTTAAGAACTGATTCCACCCTCTCCACGTCTTCCGGCACATCGACCTCTATGGAATTGTAAGGCGTTTCCACCACCTTAATCTTAAACCCATACTCGAGGACCCTGAGTTGCTCAAGCTTCTCGGCAGCTTCCAACACGCCTTGAGAAAGACGTGTGAATTTAAGCAAAAACGCCATTCGAAACCCATAAAATCCGAGATGCTTGTAGTGGACCGGGCCGGATTCGGCATCACGAAAAAATGGCACTGGATAACGCGAAAAATAAAGGGCAAAACCCTGTCTGTCTGTAACGACTTTCACGTGGTTCGGATTCCGGATATCATCAAGATTCTTGATTTTCCACTTAACGGTCGTCATGGGGATGGATGGATCTTCCATAAACGGCTTGATTAGCTTGGATACAATTGATGGATGGAATAGGGGCTGGTCTCCCTGAATATTAATAACGAGATCCTCTGTATTCAACCCCGTTTTCGATGCAGCCTCGCAGATGCGGTCTGTCCCGGACCGGTGTGTCTGCCCGGTCATCACAACCTGACCCCCAAATCCCTTCACACACGCTGAAATTCGTTTATCATCCGTTGCCACACAAACCTTTGAAATTTCAGAACATGACATGGCACGCTCATATACGTGCTGAATCATGGGTTTTTCGCCAATCATTGCAAGAGGTTTACCCGGAAATCGGGTAGACTGATATCTAGCGGGTATAAATGCAAATATCTTCATGGTCTATCGTGAAACTGAAATGGCGTCATACCCATCTCTCAATCAAGTTTCCATGTAGCTGGCGCAGGCAGAGTCTGATTCCCAGGCGGTAACCTTGCTGATTTTTACCTCCTGGCAGTTTAAATGCTTAGAAACGGACTTAAAAACATGTCGTGCAATATTTTCCGAGGACGGATTTACACTTTTGAAAGCATCAAGGTCATTCAGGAACTTGTGGTCCAGTTTATCAAGCGCTTTTTGGGTTGCTTCCTTAAGAATTTTGAAATCAATCAACAGACCCTCTTTCCCTAATTCCATCCCCGTAGCGTATACTTCAATTTTCCAGTTGTGCCCGTGCAGATTTTCACATCCACCCTTAAATCCCCTGAGTTGATGGGCAGCGGCAAACTGTGAAACAATCTTTAACTCATACATTATTTTTCTTCCTTATTTATCTCTTTTTCTTTTATTTTTTCCTCCTGATGCTCCTCCTGTTGTTCTTCCTCCTGTTGTTCTTCCTCCTGTTGTTCTTCCTCCTGTTGTTCTTCCTCCCGTTGTTCTTCCTGCTGTTCCTCCCGTTGCTTTTCCTGCTGTTCCGCTTCCTCTGGGGTCTTTCCACACTCAGAGCACCTTCCATCAACGATTATACCGGTACAGGTACCATCCGGGCACAGGATTCTATCGCTGAAATCAAAATCGTTTTCATCCTCAATTGTATCTTCCGCTTCCTCCACCAGAGACACACCACATTCCATACAGAATTTGGCCTCCTCAGGACTTACGGATCCGCACTGTGAGCAAGTGACACCAGGGATTTCTTTTTCGCAATATGGACACTTCATGTCTTTGACCCTCCTCTCTCAATTGGAGCCTGCCACCTTTTACAACGGCTATACCAGCGGACACAGGCAATCCAAACATGAGCTGTCTTCAGATTTTATAAATTTTAAGCCGAGCTTTTGGAATCGTTAATGCTTGTGACCATGAGGTCATCGATTACACGGTCCTTCAGAAACAACCTCTGTTTAAATGATAATGTGGGGTTTGTCAATTAAGGATAAGAGACACAAGGCAAGAATTAAGGCAATGATAATCGGGTCATGCATTCAAGCCACCGGATAACACCTGCGTGTCGGTGCAGACCCCCATGATGTTACCTTATGAGTGAAAAATGAATTTCCCCGCCGCAGAGCAGCCGGGAATTAACCCTCGTCCGCCTCTGGCGGATTTAACTCTTTTTAGATGTTATGGCCTGAAAAGAAGTAATCTGCTGTTTCACCCTAACGCTTTTACACTTTGGGCATCTGATTTTTTTCTTTTCGTATTCGGCAATTGTCATCATTAGGGAAAAAGGCTTTTTGCATTTCTCGCAAATATACTCGTATGTGGGCATGGCAAACCTCCATTTAAAACAATTGCGCTTTGAAAGAACCATCAGCAAATGACAGGGCTGTGGGAGTCTCTTTCACCCCTATTTTAAAATAGCTAACCCGCTACAAAAAATACAATTTGTGGAAACGCTGTCAAATATTTTTTCCGTTCCCATTCCATTGAATCAAGTCCTCGATCTCATGCCAGCTCTTGACTGTTTGAAAAGGATGCGGCTTCCGGTTCCACGGTTGCTCGAATACGATGGGAATAACAGACGTTTTTTCTAAAAGATAGCAAGTTTCAAGACGATCTTCAATAAAATATCTGATCCCGTGATTTAATAGAACCGGTATTTTGTCCTTGTGGGTGCTCGTCGCCTCAATTTGGATGGTGCTTATATCTCCGACGCTGAGATACTGATGAATCCACTCCCGAATAGAATCCCCTTCAGGTCGGGCCGTAACAAAGAGAATAGGACCCATACGCGCGAGCCGTGTTAATACATCCACTGAACCCAAAATAGGTCTAATTCCAATTTCAACCGGATTATATAGAATCCTTTGAATAATCTCATCACTGGTTTTTTCATCAATATCAATCACTTCTCTGAAATCATACTCGGTGATGTCTTCATACTCTACTTGAATTCCATATTGTTCTCTGGCAGTTTCAACGAAAATTTTAAATGTATCGGCAAAGACACCGTCGACATCAAATGCCAATTCCCTAGGCAGAATTCTCTCTGATTTTTTTTCATTTCTGTTTTTCACGATGTATCTCTTTTGAATCTCTACGTTTTATTTAAGACTATTATGGTGCTTCATATCTGGGTAGACGCACGACAAAGGTAGTGGTATTTTTGCCTCTGCGGATCTCTATCTTTCCCCTGAGAATGCGGATAATGCGAAAAGTTATATACAGACCACGGCCTTCCCCCTCACCCCCAAGCAGTCTCAGCCTTTCTTTTTCAGATATACGACCCGTATTACTGATCTCGGCGCACGCCCATTCCCCTTCAGCATAAGTCCGAATTGCAATAAGCCCTCCCTTTAGCGGAATTGCCTTTGTGGCATTGTTAAGCAGATTATCAAATACACGCTCAAGGTGGGTTACATAACATTGGACCCGAAGATGGGATTCAAATGGTCCCTCTTTCAGAGAAATATTCTGCCTAAATTGCTCTTTAATAGCCTCTGTGTTGATCTCAAAACGCCTGTGAAGGACTTCCCTTAAGCTCAATACCTGCTCCTGGCCTACCTCATATATACTCAGAGCCAATTCCTGAAGACGAGTTGTTTCCTGGAAAAGAATATCCACATACTTGCTAATCTGCTTACTGGAATCCTTATCCCTTTCTTTTTCAAGTAATGTTTTAATCCTTCGGGCGAAACCCGCCGTTGCAATAGCCGGATTCTTAAAATCATGAAGGGTGTCATCCAGCCGCTCCATCTTTTGAGCTTTCATCAATTCCCGGCCTAAAAACAGGAAAAGATCTATTTCATCATCCCTGTAGCGCTGTCTCTGATCCAAGGCATCAAAAGTCATGAAGTGGCTAATCTCGCCGTTGGCACGAAGGGGGATGTACAGTATGGAATTTATATTGTGGAACGCTGCAAATCTTTTGAGGTTCTCAGATATTAAATCGCTCCTTTGCGGATCCACCACCAGTATATATGATGAGGTGACGATCTCGTAGACAGACTCCCCGGAATATTCCCTCAAGTCGAGGAGTAACTCAAAGGCCGGCTCGCTGCTCACTGGAAAATTTTTTCCAATACTATGATACCCACCCACTACTGGATAACCGGCCTCAAGGATCACGCTATTGAGATCCTTTGTGACCGAAAAAAGCGTGCTGCTTTGCAGACTCACCATATCGGCCAATTCCGGGATCACATGGTTAAAGACCTCCGTCATCTTAATTCCACCCCGGCTCCCAAGGGTTCGGAATATATGACCAATGATCGCCTCTTTTTTTTCATTGGCCCTGTGCATGGTAAGGATCTTTTTGTGAGCAACAGCAAAACTCAATCTCTTGGCCATAAGGCTGGCAATCTGGATCTCAAGGGCTGTGAAGGTTCGATCTTGCTCTGGATAATATATCTGGATAACCCCCACAGTGTCTCGCTCAAAGGGAAAAAACCTTGGAATTTCAAGTGGAATAGCCATGAGCGAGTAAACCCCTCTTCTCTCGATGATCTCCTTATCCTGATAGCGATCATCATTTAAAATATTGGGCACCATGTAGGGTTTGCGAGATTTTACGACATCCCCGGCCACACTGCCTTCGAGCGGGATAAACGGCTCACGTTTTTCTTCTTTTGAAGGATAAGACCCATAGGAGAGCATCTGCTCGGTTTGCGGGTCATAGATCCTGACAGAGCCCGATCGGGCCTTTAGAAATCCTACCATATATTGAGTGGCTTTTTCCAGGATTTGGCGTTCAGAAAGGTCCGGGTCGATTTCAACAACTTCATCAACTTGCCTGATAACCTGACCCAAAAATTCAGAGAGAACATGCTGTTCGATCCATTCCAAGAGAAGCGGCCAAAAATCCTTCTGAGCCGAACACCCTTTTGCCCAGGTTTCGTGCCTCGCGTGTTCGAAAAGATTCTCCAAATTAGTCCACATCATAGAGCTCAGTTTGAAGGTTGATAAGGTCTTTTTGTCCGTCTCTATAATCTTAACTGATAGCACTGCTGAGCGAAATAAGTTAAATTCAGCTCTTTTAATAGCAATAATTCAGTCAAAAGTCAACATCGGTCCAGCATCATCGAAAATCCGTAGCATTTTATGGCTTTGAAAAGACCATCAACAAATGACAGGGCTGTGAGGGGCTCTTTTGAAAATTTGCATCGCAAATTATTCTGAGATGGTCCAAAGTATTGGATTCTGCATTGACATATTTCCTATTTTTCACCATACTCCCACGTGCTGTTTATTGTAACAGTTCAACATTTAAAATAATTCTCATTGGATTAATGGGAACTATTTTCAAAGCGATGACCGGTTACTTTCCCTCAAAACCCCGGAGGCCAGAATGAAAGAAGTAAGCAACTTGGATCGACTGATAGACGCAATCAAAAAAATGACCGAGAAAGAGCGGGATATTTTATTGAATAGCGTGAACCGAAATCACTTCAAAGAAAAGAGAGGAAAGCCCAGAAAGGCAAATCCCGTGTTTTTAGATTATACTTTCAAAAATCGCGTTTTCCAGGGGTTTATTCATGATATAAGTGTTGGCGGCGTGTTTATTGGAACGGGTGAATCCATACCGGTTGGTCAGGAGATCTTGGCCCTTATACCACTTCCAAACAGCCCAAAATCTATTAGAGTCAGAGGCGATGTTGTCAGAAACACACCCAATGGAATCGGTGTAAAATTTAAGAGACGGCCTAGAGCATAAAGTATTTGGAAACGGCCCGCTTATACCAGGGGAGTCTCCCCTTCATGGCTTTTTTTATTTCGGGCAATTTATCCCTGGCACTTTCTATTCCCGCCTCAATCAATTCACTCGCCCTGGAAAATTCTGACCAGTGGATGTCTTTTGTATCCGGAAAAATGGCCACATTTGCGGTCCCTGCCATCATACGGGAAAAATTTCGTGATGTGATCATATCTGCGCGACCGATAATTTCAATGGCATTTACGGATTCCAAGTGAGATAATTTTCTCACAGACAATTCCACACCTATCGTGACATCCACTTTGCCCCTGGGGAGATATTTTACCGGCACAGGGCAACTCACCCCACCGTCGGTTATCAGATCACCATTTAAACATACGGGACACAAAAAACCCGGGATAGAAGAGCTGGCCGCAACCGCATTGATGATATCACCGCTTTTGAATACAATATCATCACCGGTATGCAGACTGGTGGCAACAACAC